>ONZZ01001621.1_pt1 | contig 13778 bp, 10 predicted proteins | sample 1671101 | NCBI WGS metagenome assembly ONZZ01 (sample SAMN06348122, study PRJEB24527) | human gut metagenome | biome: human gut; feature: ankylosing spondylitis patient; material: feces | host: Homo sapiens | place: China | collected 2015-10
GCAGGACACCCTTCCGGGTTTCCCGCACACACCCTTCCGCCCCGTTGACGAAAGGCTCCCGCTCTTTTGACAGGCTCAGGAGGGCCGCGCCCTGTGGGTGCGGCCCTCCTGTCCGTATATCCGGCTTCCTTTATTGGCTGCCTGTTCGGATCAGTTGTCGGTGCGGTTGCGCCACTCGACCTCCTGATCCAGCTCGAACTTCAGCTTTTTGTTCTCCTCCACCAGCTCGTCATAGTGACGGCTCTGCACATAGTATTTCACAAAGGTGAAGGTGGCCTCTCCGAACTCCTCCTCGGAATACTCCGGCAGCAGGGAGCCGCCCTTGCGGCGCAGACCTTGCACATTGATGACCACCAGACGGCGGTGCTGCTCCGACAGCTGGAACAGCTTCAGATCCTCCGGCAGCTCCAGACCAAGATCAAAGGTCGCATTGACGATCTCCAGCAGGCGGTGCTGCTCCGGCTTGGCGGAGACGATGACGCCGTGCTCGGCAAACAGCCGCTTCAGATAGTCCACGGAGACCTCCTCACGGGTGATGGTGCCCTTGCCGATGCCGGTGAGCATGGTGTTGGAGAGATTTAGGCTGACATAGACCTCCTGGCCGGTTTTGGGATAGCTCATACAGGTACCTCCTATGTTGCATACGTCCTCGATTTTGCCGTCCGGGACGGCACTTTTTGTTCCGTCTCTACCGTACCACATTCCCACGCAAATTGCAACAAAAAGTTGTACCAAGTACATTCTATTTATACGAAAAAACCGGTGATTTGCAGAAAATCACCGGTTTCGTCATTCTAAATGTACCAAACAATTCATACGACCCGACGACACTATACCCCGGTCAGGTCGAAGGCCGGGGTATACTCCTCACGGGCGGAGGTGCGCTCCTGCACGAAGCCGTCCACGATGCCGCAGTTTTCCATGTATTCCGCCGCCGCACGGTACTCCGCCGCCGTCACATGGCGGCGCAGGGGGCCCTCTGCGCCGGGCTGGGGGGTATACTGGCTCATGAGGGAGAACAGCACCTCCCCCGGACGGAAGGTCCGGGCCACCCAGTCGATGACCCGCCGGGTGCTTTCCAGCTGTCCCGGCAGCACCAGATGCCGGATGACCACCCCCTGCCGCAGCAGGCCATCCTCCATGCGGCAGGGACCCACCTGCCGGAACATCTCCCGGATGGCCTCCGTGGCTACGGGGAAGTAGTCCGGGGCGTGGGAATAGCGCCGGGCCGGCTCCTCCAGCCCGTATTTCAGGTCCGGCAGCCAGATCTGCACTTTTCCTTCCAGCAGACGCAGCGTCTCCACCCGCTCGTAGCCGCCGCAGTTGAACACCACCGGCACCGGCAGAGGCTCCTCCAGCGCCGGCAGCAGGAAGGGGACGAAGTGGCTGGCGGTGATGAGGTCGATGTTGTGGGCGCCCTGAGCGATAAGCTCACGGAAGATCTCCCGCAGCCGCTCCGTGGTGACGGCCTTGCCCACCCCCTCGGCGGAGATGGTGTGGTTCTGGCAGTAGACGCAGCCCAGCGAGCAGCCGGAGAAGAACACCGCTCCGCTGCCCCGTGTGCCGGAGAGCACCGGCTCCTCCCACAGGTGCAGCCCGGCCCGTGCGATGACCGGCACGGCGGGCATCCGGCAGAAGCCGCCGCCGTAGGTCTCGGTGCGCTCCGCCCCGCACCGACGGGGACAGATGTTACAGATCATACCCGGTTGATGTCGAAGTCCGGCCCCAGATCCCCGGCCATCCAGTGGCGGCGGCAGAGGCCAATGTACTTGTCGTTGGCTCCCAGCACCACCTGAGCGCCCTCCTTCACCACATGGCCGTGCTGGTCGAACCGGGCGTTGAAGGCGGCCTTCTTGCCGCACCAGCAGATGGTCTTGACCTCCTCCAGCTTGTCTGCCATCACCAGCAGATGATAGCTGCCGGGGAACAGCTCCCCTTTGAAGTCCGCCCGCAGGCCGTAGCACATGACGGGGATGTTGCAGTCGTCCACCAGATGCACCAGATAGTAGATATCGGCCTTTTGCAGGAACTGGGCCTCGTCCACGATGATGCAGGCATACTGCTGCAGCTGCTCATCCGTCATCTGCTGCATCTCGTCGAAGTAGATGCAGGGGTGGGTCAGACCGATGCGGGAGGATACCATGTGGTCGCCGTCCCGTGTATCCAGCCGGGGCTTCACCAGCAGGGTGGCCTGTCCCCGCTCCTCGTAGTTGAAGCGTGCCATCAGGGCGTTGGCGGTCTTGCTGGAGCCCATCGCCCCGTATTTGAAGTATAGCTGTGCCATGTCATTCTCCCTCTTTCAGCTCTGCGGTAAATTTTTCGAAGGCGGAGGGGATGGCCAGCCGCTCCCGCTGCTGTGCCTCCGCCCAGAGCCAGTCTCCCGGTCCAAGGCCGTTCACCTCCACCACATAGCCCGTCATTTCCCAGCGAATATGGGTGAATATATGTCGGGCTGACAGCTTTTTTGTCCACTTGGTGGGGTTTACCCCCCACATTTGCAGCTGGCGGGCGGCTTCCGCCTCCGTCAGCGTACCCGGTACATGGGGGTACTCCCACAGCCCCGCCAGCAGTCCCGTATCCGGGCGCTGCCGCAGCGCCGCCGCAGCTCCCCGCCGCAGCAGGAACACAGTCAGATGCTCCGTCCGCTTCTCCCGCTTGGGGGAGCGCACCGGCAGCCGGGCCTGACAGCCCTCCTGCCGGGCCACGCAGAAATCCCCGGCGGGACAGTCCCCGCACAGAGGTACTCCCGACGGCAGGCACACCGTGGCCCCCAGATCCATCAGCGCCTGATTGTAGGCGCCGGGCCGCTCCTGAGACATGGCCGCCGCCATCCAGCTGCGGAAGGTCTTGCGGTTTTTGGCATCCAGTACATCCAGACGGCTGCCGGTGATCCGTGCCGCCAGACGCAGCACGTTGCCGTCCACCGCCGGAACGGCCTGTCCGAAGGCGATGGAGAGGATAGCCCCCGCCGTATAGTCTCCGATGCCCGGAAGGGCCGTCAGCTCCCGGTATGTCTCCGGGAAGCGGCCGCCGTACTGCTCCGTGAGGATGCGGGCCGCCTTTTGCAGATTTCTGGCCCGGCTGTAATAGCCCAGCCCCTCCCACAGCTTCATGAGCCGCTCCGTGTCGGCCTGGGCCAGGGCCTCCACCGTGGGGAAGGCCTCCATGAACCGCTGAAAATACGGCAGCACCGCCGCCACACGGGTCTGCTGGAGCATGATCTCCGACACCCATGTTCGGTAGGGGGATACCTCTTCCCGCCACGGCAGGATGCGCCGGTGGATATCATACCATGCCAGCAGCGGTTGGGCCAGCTGCTTTAGTATCTGTTCTTCCATATCGCTCCTATCATCCGTCCGATGCCCCTCATCGGCTGAACCGTGCAGCGTAGCCGCAGCGGCGGCACAGCTCCTCCGACGGCTGCCGCCGGGAAAAGCCCGTCGCCATGGCTGTGGCCCGTGGGGAGGCCAGTATCTCCGCCAGCTCCTGCCGGTGCAGGTTTCCCAGTGCCAGCCGCCCCTCGCTGTCCAGACAGCAGGGAACCACCGTGCCGTCGCACAGCACGGCGATCTGACTCCGCAGGCCGTGGCAGAACTCCGTGCCGCTGTCCGGCGCCGCCGGATCCGGCCAGTCAAACCGCTCCCCCGGCTCCAGAAACAGCCCCTCCCCCAGCCGCCGGTTGCCCAGACGGTCCGTAGGCAGGGCCGTTACGTCCCGGCCCAGCTTTTCCGAGAGAAAGGACAGGATCTCTCCGTTGCGCCGGTCCAGTCCGCCGCCGTTCCACAGCCGCAGGGCGCACAGGACGCCCCGGCTGCTGAGCCGCTGCGCCGCCTGCCAGACACCCTCCAGATATGGGGCTGCGGCATCCTGCCGTCCGTTTCCCTCGAAGCTGTGGAGGGAGACGCTGAGCTTGTGCAGGGCCGGGGAACTCTCCAGTGTGGGCAGCTGCCGGGGAAGCAGCGTGCCGTTGGTCACAAGGCACACCCGGAAGCCCAGCGCCCCGGCGATATCCAGCAGCTCCGCCAGTCGGGGATGCAGCAGCGGCTCCCCCATGACGTGGAGCATGAGATACGTCCCGTAGGGCCGCAGCCGGGTCGCCAGCTGCCGGAATTCCTCCGGCGTCATGAACCGCCGGGGCCGCTGGGTGCCGGGGCAGAAGGCGCACCGCAGATTGCACACGTTGGTGATCTCCAGATACATCCGCTTGAACATTCCAGCCCTCCCCTGCCGCCCGCAGCGGCCTGTTGCTCCCTGCATTATAGCAAAATCCCCGCCCCGGCGCAAGGGAAAACGGCCTTGTCTCCCCGGTGGGCAAAAACAGCGGCCCTTCCGCATTGACAGACCTGCCCCAGGCGGGGTACAATAACAATATATCGCTCATGCCATCAAGGGGATGGACCCCTGATATTGATTTGATCGGAAAGGAGCTGCCTGCCATGCCACAGATCCTCCTGTGCTGCGTTCTGGCACTGCTGCTGGCGGCGCTGGGGCTGCTGCTGCGCTCCCTGCGCCGCAGGTCCCGCCCCTCCGGCGGCAATGAGACCCTGAAGGTGCTGCTGCTCTGCTTTTTCATCTGCGGCATTCTGCTGCACCTGCCCATGTACGCCGCCGCCTACGCCGGGGAGCACCTGTCGTGGCTGAAGGCGCTGCTGGGAGCCGTACACCACACCCTGCGGATGTTCGTGCTGGACGGCGAGCTGGATCCCATCCACGAGTTCGCCATGACCCAGCCGGCGGTGTGGAGCGACCTCTATTTCGGCGCCGCCATTGTGGTGTATCTGGTGAGTCCGCTGCTGACCTTCAGTGTGGTGCTGTCCTTCTTTAAGAATCTGTCCGCCCTGTGGCGCTATGCCTTCCGCCGCTGCACGGAGCTGTATGTCTTTTCCGAGCTCAACGAGGACTCCCTGTATCTGGCGGGCAGCATCAAGGCGGCCCATCCCAAGGGACTCGTTGTCTTTACGGACGTCTATGAAAACGAGAGCGAGGAGTTCGGGGAGCAGATGGCTGCCGCCCACCGGCTGGGGGCCGCCTGCTTCAAGACAGACATCGCCCTGCTGCGGCTGCGGCGCTCTGACCGCTCCCGCCCGGTCTACTTCTTCCTGATGGGCCGGGACAAGGCAGAGAACATCCATCAGGCGGTGCTGCTGACCCGCCGGTGGGGGACCCGCTCCAATATGCACCTCTATCTCTTTGCCACCGGCGCCGAGAGTGAGCTGCTGTTCCAGTCCGCCGATCCCCACGGGATGCGGATCCGCCGGGTCAACGAGGTGCGCTCACTGGTGCAGCTGCTGCTGTATCAGCAGGGGGAGAAGCTCTTCGAGACGGCGGCTCCTCTGCCGGAGGGCAGGTATCAGATCTCGGCGCTGCTGCTGGGCTTGGGCCAGTACGGCACGGAGATGCTGAAGGCGCTGGCGTGGTTTGGCCAGATGGACGGCTACGACCTGCGGCTCACCGCCGTGGACGCCCGGCCTAACGCACGGGAGCTGTTCACCTATCGCTGCCCGGAGCTGATGGACCGCCGGCACAACGGACAGCGCATCCCCGGCGAAGCCCAGTACGATATCCGCATACACGCCGGGATGCGGCTGGAGAGCCGGGAATTTCTGGAGCTGGTGCAGACGCTGCCGCAGCTGACGTATGTGTTTGTGGCGCTGGGCAGCGACACCCGGAACATCGAGGCGGCGGTGCGGCTGCGGGAGCTGTGCCAGCGCCGGGGTCTCCACCCCTATATTCTGGCGGTGGTGCAGGACCCCTTCAAGACGGTGGCTCTCACCTCCGTCACCGACTACCGGGGTACCCCATACGACCTTCATTTTCTGGGCGCACGGGATATGCTGTACTCCGAGAGCAACATCCTCCACTCCCGGCTGGAAGCGGAGGCGCTGACCCGGCACCTGAAATGGGGAGACGAGGACGTGTTCTGGCGCTATGAGTTCAACTATCGCTCCTCCATCGCCTCGGTCATCCACCATCGGCTGAAGCTGCGGCTGGGTGTACCCGGTGCAGATAAGCCTCCGGCGGAGCGGACGGAGGAGGAAAAGCAGCTGCTGCGTGTCATCGAACACCGCCGCTGGAATGCCTATATGCGGACCGAGGGCTACTGTTACAGCGGCTCCACGGACCCGGCCAGCCGCAACGATCTGGGGAAGCTCCACAACTGTCTGGTACCCTTTGACGAGCTCTCCGAAAAGGAGAAGGCCAAGGACGACGATTAAGGCTGAAAAGCACAGCGCTCCACCGTCATTTATGACGGTGGAGCACTGTTATGTTTGGGGGAAGCGATCACTCTGCCGCTCCGGCAGGGGCGGTGGCTGCAGCGACAGACTCCTGCGGTGCGGGGGTCAGCACCTTCACAAAGCAGCGGCGGCGCTTATGCTGCTCCAGTGGGAAGTCCTGCCACTGGGTCTGGACCTTCTCGTTGGTCTCCAGCATGGGGCCGGTCTCCGCCTGCTTTACGCCGATCTTGAAGCAGCCGTGCATGACCTTGCTGATGATGACGGCGTTGACGCCCTTTTTCTGGAGGTCGGGACGCACGGCGATCAGCAGCAGATCGATGGTGTCGTTGCGGTGGAAGGCCTTCAGAACGTCCGCCCAGCCGGTGGGGAACAGGCGGCCGTCGTGCTTTTTCAGGGCGGCGGCGATGCTGGGGGCCGCCACGCCGAAGGCCACCAGATCGTCATTTTCATCCATGACGAAGCAGGTGAGCTCGGGCTTGACGAGGGGGGCAAACTTCCCGGCGTACTTGCGGATCTGGTCGTCCGACAGCTCCACGGTGCCGTACAGGGGGGCATAGGCCACGTTCACCAGCTCAAAGACCTTCCGGATCAGGGGCGGGTACTCCAGACGGCTGCGCACCTGATGGATGTGCAGGCGCTGCCGCTTCAGAACATAGGCGGCGATCTTCTCCCAGCGCTGGATGACCCGCTGGTCCGTGGGGACGGAGATGAGATTCTCGGTCCAGTCCACGTCCTTGCCGTAGCCCAGAGCCGTCAGGTGGTCAATATAGTAGGGGTGGTTATAATAGGTGAAGAAGCAGCTGGTGCGGTCAAAGCCCTCCACCAGCATTCCCTCCCGGTCCATGTCGGTGAAGCCCAGAGGGCCGTGGATCTCCGTGCAGCCCAGCTGACGGGCCCAGTCCTCCACCGTCTGGAACAGGGCGGAGGATACCTCCCGGTCGTCGATGAAGTCCACCTGCGTGAAACGCAGGCGGTGGGTACCCCACTTGTCGTTGGACTTACGGCTGAGGATGGCACCGATGCGGCCCACCAGCGTGCCGTCATCCCGGCTGGCCAGCCAGCAACGGGCCTCGCAGTAGCTGAAGGCGGGGTTTTTCTCACGGTCCCAGTCTGCCAGATCGTCGCTGTATGTACCGGGGATGTACTGGGGAACGTCTCTATATAAGTCGATGGGGAAGTTCACGAACTGGCGCAGCTGTGCCTTGGTCGTGACCTCGGTGATATGGATCATGGTTCTTTCCTCCTGAGTGATACGCAGAACATACACAACCAGTTTAGACCCTTTCTCCGCAAAATGCAAGCCCTGTGTTGACTTTCTCATGAAAGGGGGCAAAATGCCCTTTGGGGAAAAGGTGACGCTGACCCTTGCCAGAAAGGGAAAAATGCGATAAAATATTCCTGTTGCCCACCGAAAAAGTTCTGTGGGCCTGTAAGGAACGATACCGGGAGCTATCCCGGCAGGAGGCATATATGACCAAGAAGAAAACCTATGACAACGACAGTATCTCCAGTCTGAAGGGGGCAGACCGGGTCCGCAAGCGGCCCGGCGTCATCTTCGGCTCCGACGGGCTGGAGGGCTGCGAGCACGCCATGTTCGAGATCCTCTCCAACGCCATCGACGAGGCCCGTGCAGGCTATGGCCGGCTCATCACCGTGACCCGCTTTGCCGATCTCTCCATTCAGGTGGAGGATCAGGGCCGTGGCTGTCCCGTGGACTGGAACGAGAAGGAAGGGCGCTACAACTGGGAGCTGGTGTTCTGCGAGCTGTACGCCGGAGGCAAGTACGACAACGAAAACAGCGACAACTACGAGTACTCGCTGGGGCTCAACGGTCTGGGCTCCTGCGCCACCCAGTACGCCAGCCGCTATATGGACGTCACCGTCTGCCGGGACGGCAAGGAGTACCGCCTGCACTTTGAACGGGGCGAGATCGCCGGGGAGATGCGGGTGACGGAGCTCAAGCGCCGCCATACCGGCTCCACCATCCGCTGGCTGCCGGATCTGGAGGTGTTCACCGACATCGACATCCCGGCGGACTACTACCGGGAGGTACTGCGGCGGCAGGCCGTGGTCAACGCCGGGGTCACCTTCCGCCTGCGGTGCGAGGTAGCGCCGGGGAAGTTCGAGACGGAGGATTTCCTCTATGAGCACGGCATCCGGGACTATCTGGCGGAGCTGGCAGGGGAGGATCCCCTGACGGAGCCGGTGTGCTGGGAGACGGAGCGTCGTGGCCGGGATCGGGTGGACAAGCCGGAGTACAAGGTGAAGCTGAACATCGCATGGTGCTTCTCCAACCGGGTCCACCTCATCGAGCACTACCACAACTCCAGCTTTCTGGAGTACGGCGGCAGTCCCGATAAGGCCACCCGCCTGGCCTTCGTCTACGCCATTGACAAGTACCTCAAGGAGAACAATAAATACACCAAGGGGGAGAGCAAGATCACCTTCCCCGATGTGCAGGACTGTCTGGTGCTGGTGAGCAGCAACTTCTCTACCCAGACCAGCTACGAAAACCAGACCAAGAAGGCCATCACCAACAAGTTCGTGCAGGACGCCATGTCGGAGTTCCTGCGGGAGCAGCTGCTGGTGTACTTCATCGAGAACCGGGAGGCGGCGGAGAGGATCGCCAATCAGGTGCTGGTGAATAAGCGCAGCCGGGAGACGGCGGAGCGCACCCGTCTCAACACCCGGAAGAAGCTGACGGAGAAGATCGACATCGCCAACCGGGTGCAGAAGTTTGTGGACTGCCGCACCAAGGATGTGTCCCGGCGGGAAATTTATATCGTGGAGGGCGACTCGGCTCTGGGTGCCTGCAAGCAATCCCGTGACGCAGAGTTTCAGGGGCTGATGCCTGTCCGGGGCAAGATCCTCAACTGCCTGAAGGCGGACTATCCCCGCATCTTCAAGAGCGACGTCATCACGGATCTGATGAAGGTGCTGGGCTGCGGCGTGGAGGTGCAGGGAAAGGCCGCCAAGGAGCTGAATCAGTTCGATTTGAACAACCTCCGCTGGAGCAAGGTGGTCATCTGCACCGATGGCGACGTGGACGGCTTCCAGATCCGTACCCTGATCCTCACCATGCTCTACCGGCTCTGCCCCACCCTCATCAAGGAGGGCTACGTCTACATTGCCGAGACGCCGCTGTTCGAGATCACCTGCAAGGAAAAGACGTGGTTTGCCTACTCCGAAAAGGAGAAGGCGGAGGTGGTGCGCCAGCTGGAGGGCAGGAAGTACAAGGTGGATCGCTCCAAGGGACTGGGCGAGAACGACCCGGAGATGATGTGGCTGACCACCATGAATCCGGAGACCCGGAGGCTGGTGAAGGTACTGCCGGATGACGCCGAGGAGACGGCCCGTGTCTTTGACCTGCTGCTGGGGGACAACCTCTCCGGCCGGAAGGACTATATCGCTGAAAACGGCTGCCGCTATCTGGATATGATCGACGTGAGCTGAGGGAGCGTATGGGCCGGGCGGGACGATGTGGGCATCGGCCCCTACATGCGCCTGCTGCTAGACGCTCCGTAAGGGACGATATCTGCGTCGGCCCGGCTGCGCCAGTTCCCAAGCGTTTTTTGACGGGGTCATCTTTCTCCCGCCAGTTTGAATACGAAAGGAATCATCTTTCATGGCAAAGAAGAAAACAGAAGAGAAAACCGTCCATCGTCCCGCCGATCCCAATGTGCTGGGGCTGCGGGGGACGGTGGTGGAGCAGCCCATCACCCGCACACTGGACGAGAACTATATGCCCTACGCCATGAGCGTCATCGTCTCCCGGGCCATTCCGGAGATCGACGGCTTCAAGCCCTCCCACCGGAAGCTGCTGTACACCATGTACAAGATGGGGCTGCTCACCGGCGGGCGCACCAAGTCCGCCAACATCGTGGGCCAGACCATGCGCCTCAACCCCCACGGGGATCAGGCCATCTACGAGACCATGGTGCGTCTGGCCAAGGGAAACGAGTCGCTGCTGCACCCCTTTGTGGACAGCAAGGGCAACTTCGGCAAGGTGTATTCCCGTGACATGGCCTATGCCGCCAGCCGGTACACCGAGGCAAAGCTGGCCCCCATCTGCGCCGAGCTGTTCCGGGATCTGGACTGTGACGCCGTGGACTTCGTGGACAACTATGACAACACCACCAAGGAGCCTACCCTGTTGCCCACCACCTATCCCAACGTGCTGGTGTCGGCCAATCAGGGCATCGCCGTGGGTATGGCCTCCCAGATCTGCGGCTTCAATCTGGCGGAGGTGTGCGACACCACCATCGCCCTGCTGAAAAATCCCGACCACGACATCGCCTCCACCCTGCTGGCGCCGGATTTTCCCACCGGCGGACAGCTGGTGTGCGACCCGGCGGAGCTGGCGGAAATTTACCGCACCGGCCGGGGCGGCGTCAAGGTACGGGCCCGCTGGCGCTATGACAAGAAGGAGAATCTCATCGAGATCTTCGAGATCCCCTACTCCACCTCCATCGAGGTGATCCTGGACAAGGTGGCGGAGCTGGTGAAGGCCGGCAAGGTCAAGGAGATCAGCGATATGCGGGACGAGTCGGACCTCAGCGGCCTGAAGCTCACCATCGACCTCAAGCGGGGGGTGGACCCGGAGAAGCTGATGCAGAAGCTATATAAGCTGACGCCTTTGCAGGACACCTTCAGCTGCAACTTCAACATCCTCATCGCCGGGATGCCCCGTGTGCTGGGGGTCAAGGCCCTGCTGGAGGAGTGGATCGCATGGCGCACGGAGTGCGTGAGGCGGCGGGTATACTTCATCCTCTCCCGCAAGAAGGAGAAGCTGCATCTGCTGCTGGGCCTGAAGCGCATCCTGCTGGACATCGACAAGGCCATCGCCATCATCCGGGAGACGGAGGAGGAGGCCGAGGTCATCCCCAACCTGATGATCGGCTTCGGCATCGACGAGAAGCAGGCGGAATACGTGGCGGAGATCAAGCTCCGCAACATCAACAAGGAGTATATCCTCAAGCGGGTGCAGGAGACGGAGACACTGCAAGGGGAGATCCAGGATCTGGAGGACACCCTGCAAAAGCCCGCCCGCATCCGCAGGATCATGGTGGAGGAGCTGACGCAGGTACGCAAGAAGTACGCCCAGCCCCGGAAAACCGAGATCATTTACAGCCACGAGGTAGAGGAGTATCGGGAGGAGGAGCAGGTGGAGGACTATCCTGTCACCGTGTTCCTGTCCCGTGAGGGGTATTTCAAGAAGATCACGCCCCAGTCCCTGCGGATGAGCGGCGAGCAGAAGTACAAGGAGGGCGACGGCCCCGGCCAGCAGGCGGAGGCCACCAATGCCGCCGAGGTCATGTTCTTCACCGACCGGTGTCAGGTCTACAAGACCCGCCTCAGCGAGTTCGGGGACAGTAAGGCATCAGTGCTGGGAGACTATCTGCCGGCGAAGCTGGGCATGGACGAGGGCGAGAGTGTGGTCTATATGGTGCTGCCGGGGGATTACAGCGGGCATCTGCTGTTCTTCTTTGAAAACGGCAAGGCTGCCCGTGTGGAGATGAAGGCCTACGCCACCGTTTCCAACCGCCGCAAGCTCACCGGGGCCTACTCCGACAAGAGCAGGCTGGTGGCCATTCTGCCGCTGGCGGAGGATCGGGAGCTGGCGCTGCTGTCCACGGAGCCCAGGGCGCTGATCTTCCACACGTCCCTGCTGCTGCCCAAGGCCACCCGCTCCACACAGGGCGTGGCCGTCATGACCCTGAAGCCCAAATACCAGCTGCAGCGAGTCTGCACGCCGGAGGAGTCCGGTATCGTGAATCTCCCCCGCTATCGGGCCCGCAGCATCCCCGGTACCGGCGCTCTCCTGCGGCCGGAGGACCGGGGCGAGGAGCAGCTGACCCTGCTGTAAGAAAAAAGGAGGAGCCTATGAAACGGAACGTCCTGACGCAGTATCTCATCATCACGGCGTCCTGCGCCCTGTATGCCGTGGGGTTCAACTGGATGTTTGACCCCAACCACATCAGCGTGGGCGGCTTCACCGGTCTGGGGCAGATCATCAACTACCTGCTGCCGGGCCTGCCCATCGGCACCATCGTCATTATCCTCAACGTGCCGCTGTTCGTGCTGGGCTGGCGGTTCATCGGCAAGGATTTCCTGTTCTCCTCCGTCTATGCCACGGCCGTCAGCTCTCTGATGATCGACGGTCTGGCGGCGGTGCATACCTTCAAGCCTATGGAGCCCATTCTGGCCTGTCTGTACGGCGGCGTCATCATCGGCGTCTCCTGCGGCATCATGCTGCGGGAAGGGGCCACCACCGGCGGCACGGAGCTGGCGGCCCGGCTGCTGAAGCTGAAGCTGGAGAGCCTCAGCATCGGTACCCTGTGTCTTGCCATCGACATTCTGGTGACGGTGACGTACGCCCTGATCTTCCGGGATCTGACCCGTGCGCTGTACGGCATGATCTCCCTGTCTCTGATCTCCGTGTCCATCGACAAGGTGGTCTACGGCCCCAATGCCGCCAAGGTGGCCTATATCATCAGCGACTGCCATGAGGAGCTGACCCGCCGCCTGCTGGAGCTGGACCGTGGTGTGACGCTTTTGCAGGGTAAGGGGGCTTACAGCGGCAAGGACAAGCAGGTGATCCTGTGCGCCTGCGCCCGGACACAGATCATCCCCGTGAAGCGGGCGGTGCAGGAGATCGACCCAGACGCCTTTGTCATCGTCTGCGACGCCCACGAGATACTGGGCGAGGGCTTCGGCGTATATGCGCCGGGCGGACTGTAAGGTGCGGCCATGAGAAAACGTGTATGGGCGCTGGCGGCGGCCCTACTGATGCTGCTCCTTACCGGCTGCGGCTCCCTGCTGAACCGGGATTACAGCGTCACCGAGCCCCACAGCTCCAGCTACTACGAGAGCGAGGACCGATCCGTCCTCCGGGCGGAGAGCTATCAGGATCTGGTGAATGCCCTGCTGGTGCTGATCAGCGGCGGGGCCAAGGAGGGAACCATCTGGCTCTACCCCGACGACAGCGGGCTTCCCGCCCCGCAGGCGGCGGAGCGGGCGTGTCTGGAGGTGCAGAAGGAGACGCCGCTGGGAGCCTACGCCGTGGAGTACCTGACCTATACGGTGGACGAGACACCTCGGAACTATGACGCCATCCAGCTGACCGTCGGCTATCGCCGCACGGCGGCTCAGGTGGCGGGCATTGTGCATATCACCAGCACCTCCGCTCTGGGGGATCTGCTGCGGGAGGCCGCACGGAACCACGCTGCGGAGCTGGTGGTGCAGGTGGGCTACTTCGACCATCAGGCGGAGGAGGTCCGCACACAGGTGACGCAGATACAGGCCGAGGTGGAGCCGGAAAGCAAGGAGCCGTGGACGGTGAATTTCTACCCGGATTCGGGGAACGCCGGCATCATTGAGGTGCTGCTGAGCGGCGCAGGGAGCGCAGAGGGTGCAGAACAAAATACAAAAAATACAAATTAGCGCTTGACAAATCCGAAAAACGCAGGTATAATCAATCTTGCGTTTGCGGGCGTAGCTCATCTGGTAGAGCGCGACCTTGCCAAGGTCGAGGTAGCGAGT
>ONZZ01001625.1_pt1 | contig 13760 bp, 14 predicted proteins | sample 1671101 | NCBI WGS metagenome assembly ONZZ01 (sample SAMN06348122, study PRJEB24527) | human gut metagenome | biome: human gut; feature: ankylosing spondylitis patient; material: feces | host: Homo sapiens | place: China | collected 2015-10
GTATCAAAAATTCGGGCGTTTGTATAGGCTTTTTTGAGAAACTCCGAACTTTCTTGCCATTTTGTAACCTGAAATGTGGTCTGTGCAACTGCAAACAGGGGTTTTTGCGGGTCAGAGGGGCCTTTCCATGCCTTCAACTCGGCCAGATCGGCAAAAACGAACACCTCTCCGCGGGTGTGGCCCACGATCCCCTGCACCTCCGGATGGGTCTTGTCGCCTGCCACCAGCAGCACCGCCCCCGCCTTTTCGGCCTCGGCGGCAATGCGCTGGATCTTCTGCACGAAAGGACAGGTGGCATCATGGTAGGTGATGCCGCGCGCATCCAGCTCATCGTACACGGTGCGCGGCACGCCGTGACTGCGGATGACCACCTCGTACCCGGCAGGCACATCGGCGATGGCATCCGCCACAAGGGCACCCTTTTTCTGCATATCCTCCACAGCCTGCGGGTTATGGATCAGCGGGCCGAGGGTGGCCACCTTGCAGCCTTCGTTCAGCAGGCCATAGGTCAGGTCCACCGCCCGCTTGACACCAAAGCAGAACCCCGCCGTTTTGGCAACTCGGATCTCCATCTTTTACGCCCCCATCTTTTCCCACGCATCCAGCAGGGCCTGCTTGTTGGCACGCAGCTTTTTGGTGTCGCGGCGGCTCTCCATGGCAAACTGCTCTGCAGGCATCGGCTCGCCGTAGATCACCCGTACTTTGCAGAACAGGTGCATTTTTCCATCCGGCGTATCGTACAGGATGCGGCAGGGCACTACGTCCACCCCGGCCCCCGCCGCAATGACGAACAGTCCGCTCTTGGGCGGCAGAAGCTTCCCGTCCTTTTCGCGGGTGCCCTCCGGGAAGATGAGCAGTGTTTCGCCGTTTCTGCACTTTTCTACGGTCTGCTCAATGGCAGCCATTTCATCCTTTGTGCCGCGCACGCACACCGCGCCGCAGCAGCGGAAGAACCATGTGAGCAGGGCGTTGATCTCGAACAGTTCCTTCTTGGCGAACACGATCATCCGCCTGCTCCACCGGGTGACCACGATGAACACCGGGTCGATGGCGGAGACATGGGTGGGCGCAAGGATGCAGCCCTTTGTCTGCACCTTTTTCAGGTTTTCGCGGCCCTCTACATGGATGCGGAAGCCGATATGCCACAAAAGCCACGCAAAGGGCACTAAGATGTAATATAATATCATTTTATCGTTTTATTCACTTTCTCCGCAATGATCTTCTTCATTGCAGCAAGGCTCTGTTCAAAATCCAGCTCCGAAGTGTCCAGCAGCACGGCATCGTCCGCCTGCTTCAGGGGTGCAGCGGCACGGTGGGTGTCCTGATAGTCCCGCTGCTTCACGTCGGCCAGCACCTCTTCATAGGGAGTATCGATGCCCTTGGCCTGATACTCTTTCCACCTGCGTGTGGCGCGGGCTTCCGGCGTGGCGGTAAGGAAGATCTTCACCGTGGCATCCGGCAGCACCACCGTGCCGATATCGCGGCCGTCCATCAGCACGTCCTGCTTTTTGGCCATATCCCGCTGCAGTTCCAGCAGAAAGGCGCGCACAGTCGGGTTTGCGCCCACGGCAGAGGCAGCCATACCTGCGGCCTCGGTGCGGATGGCGGTGCTCACATCCTCTTCCTTTAAATAAATGTGCTGTTCGCCCTCAATGGAGGCCAGCCGCAGCTCGATCTGGGGAAGCAGCGCGTTGACCGCTGCGTTGTCCTTGGGGTCCTTGCCCGCACGCAGGGCATACAGGCCGATGGCGCGGTACATGGCACCGGTATCCACATAAATATAGCCCATTTCAGCCGCCAAACGGCGTGCCAGCGTAGATTTGCCTGCACCTGCAGGCCCGTCGATCGCAACAGATACCATGTTGTATCTCTCCTTTTTAAACTGAACGATTTAAAATGGCCTCCGCATTCGCTGTGGCCATCTTCAGCGGAAAATTATTCTAAATATTTACAAATCTGGAAAATCTGCGGATTTTCCAGATTTGATTTTTCACAAGCGGGGCCGCAACGGCCAACTGAATCTGCTGCTCGTTCCCTTCAGGAACAGTTGCGCAGCGGTCTGTGAGACTATCCCGGCAACAACCCTTTTTGTGAAAACGTATTTTGAAAACGACCGCAGTCGTTTTCAAAATACAAATCAAAAAAATCTATTCCAATAAATATGCCCAGAGCAACGCGGAGGGCATTTAAAATTGTTTTATCTGTAATTACAGATTATTTGCAAATGCCTGTGCAGTGCAGAAGGCGATCTGCAGGTTGTAGCCGCCGGTATAGGCATCCACATCCAGCACTTCGCCTGCAAAATACAGGCCCAGCGCCTTTTTGCTCTGCATGGTTTTGGGGTCCACCTCCCGCACGGACACGCCGCCGCTGGTGATCACCGCGTGGGCCAGATCGCCCCGAGCATCAATGGACACCCGCCAGTGCTTCATCAGCTGCACCAGCTCCCTCTTCTGCTCCCGGGTGATCTGGTTTGCCTTGGTAGCCGGATCGATGCCCCAGCGCGCCACCATCACCGGCTGCATACTGGACGGCAAAAGCTTTACCAGCGCGCCCTGCGCCGCATGGTTTGCCAGCAGGGCAAAATCCCGCGTGATGCGGTCGTAAAGCTGCTCCTCGCTGAGGGCTGGCTTGAGGTCGATCTCCGCATGATACTTGTGTTTTTTCATGTCGCCCAGATGGCTGGATGCGCTCAAAGTCAGCGGGCCGCTGATGCCAAAATGGGTGAACAGCATTTCGCCCTGCTCGTCAAAAATGGCCTTGCTGTCCTCGAACAGGGTCAGGGTGACGTTTTTCAGCGCCAAGCCCATCATCTTTTTGCAGTCCGCGTCATGGCTCACAAGACTGACCAGACTGGGCACCGGCTCGATGAGGGTGTGCCCGGCCTGCTGGGCCAGTTTGTAGCCGTCGCCGGTAGAGCCGGTGGTGGGGTAGCTCACGCCGCCGGTGGCCACCAGCACGGCATCCGCCCGGTACTCCCGGCCGGAGGTGCCCCGCACACCGATGCACCGCAGTGCCGGGCCTGCCTTTTTCTTTTTGGGGTGGCGCGGGTTTTCCGGTGCGGCGGGAGCTACTTCCGGCTCCGGTGTTACCTCTTCCAGCAGCAGCTTTTTTGCGCCGTCATGGACGATGTCGGCGTCCTGCGCATAGCGCAAAAGAGCCTGCCGGATCTCTTCGGCCTTGTCCGACACCGGAAACACCCGGCGTCCGCGCTCCACCTTCAGCTCCACGCCAAGGCCCTCGAACAGTTCCATGGTCTTTGCCGGTGGAAAGGCCCCCAGCGACGAATACAGAAAGCGCGGGTTCGTGCGCACATGGCGTAGAAATTCCTCTGCCGGGCAGTCGTTGGTCACATTGCAGCGGCCCTTGCCGGTGACAAGGATCTTCTGGCCGGGCTTATCCATGTGTTCCAGCACCGTCACCTGATGCCCCTGCCGCACGGCGGCACCCGCCGCCATCAGTCCTGCCGCGCCTGCGCCGACGATCAATACTTTCGCCATCCGTTTTCTCTCCCATCGCCTAATAATACGAGTATATCATACCAGAATCGGCACGCAAAAGCAATGTTCTGCCGTATTTCTACCAATTACAACAGCTGGGCAAGGATGCTGTTCTGCACGATGAGACCCGCCGGGGTCAGGGCAAGGGTGCGGCCATCAAAGCTTGCATAGCCCGCCCGGACGCAGTTTTGCACAAAGGCCAGCTGTGCGGTGGAAAATTCTTTTCCGTAAAGTTTTTTGTATGCATCCAGCGAAAGGCCTTTGCGCAGACGCAGCTGTAAAATAAGGTAGTCCTCTGCGCCGCAGCTGCCGTCCATCACCGGGGCGGCGGCATCGTTCAGGAAAGCGGCGGTGTCCGGCGGGTAGTAGAACCGTCTGCCGCCCATGCAGGAGTGCGCCGCCGGGCCAAGGCCCAGATAGTCGCCGCAGTCCCAGTAGATGAGGTTGTGTCTGCCCTCATAGCCGGGCTTTGCAAAGTTGGAGATCTCGTACTGTTTGTAGCCGTGGTGTTCCAGCTGTTCCACTGCATAAAGGTAAAAATCGGCGGCTTCATCGCCGGTGGGCAGGCCTTCGGGCGGATGTTTACCAAAGGCCGAATCCGGCTCGATCTTCAGCAGATATGCCGAAATATGGGTAGCCCCACCACCCTCGATCAGTTCCAGCGTTTCGTCAAACTCGGCTTCGGTGTAGTGCGGCAGTGCCAGCATGATGTCGCCGCTGATGTTCGCAAACCCTGCGCGCCGGGCGGCGGCAAAGGCAGCCCGCGCCTGCTTTGCCGTATGTGGCCTGCCCAGCGTGCGCAGCTGGGTATCCCGGGCAGACTGCACCCCGAAAGAGATGCGGTTCACACCCGCCTCCCGGAAGCCTGCAAGGCTTTCTTCCGTCACCGTCTCCGGGTTTGCTTCCAGTGTGATCTCGGCCCCCGGCATCGGCCGGGCCGCATCGATCAGCCGTTTTGCCTGCTCCGGGCGCAGCAGGCTGGGCGTGCCGCCGCCAAAATAAAGGGTATCCGGCTGCAGAGGTGCTTCCGGCGCAAAGCGGTCAAGCTCCCGCAAAAGCGCATCCACATAAGCTTCCGGTACGCCGCGCTCACCGGGATGGGAATAGAAATCGCAGTATCTGCATTTGGAAAAACAGTACGGAATGTGTAAATAAAGCCCAAGAGACATACAATATCACAGCCTTTTTCATGAAACGTTCATTTCTATGCAGTATACTATATTCCGTAGACCGGAGCAAGGAAAAAGTGTTCCGGCAGAAAGAGACTGGAGGAGTCCCATATGGATTACAATTACAATGGTTACGATCGAGGATACACGGAGCCTGCCATGACCTCGGCTGACTATATGAACCGCACCTACCGCTGGATGGCGGTAGGCCTGCTCATCACCTTTGCCGCGGCGTTCGTTACAGCCGCTACCCCGCTGCTGTACGTGGTCAATTCGCTGTATCTGGTGTTCACCATCGCAGAGCTGGTGCTGGTGTATGTGCTCAGCTCCCGCGTGCAGAACATGTCGGTGGGCGGTGCAAGAGCCACCTTCTTTGCCTATGCACTGCTCAACGGCATGGTGCTGAGCTACTACTTCCTGGTATTTGATCTGGGCACTCTGGTGCTGGCCTTCCTTGCCACCTCGCTGTACTTCGGCCTGATGGCGGTCTACGGCACTACTACCCACAAGGATCTGTCCGGCTGGGGTCCCAAGCTGATGATGGGCCTGTTCGCGCTCATCATCACCGGCTTTGTGGGCATGCTGTTCGGCATGAGCTTCCTTACCACGGTGCTGTACAGCGCTGTCGGTCTGGTGGTGTTCATGCTGCTGACCGCCTACGACACCCAGAAGCTGAGCCAGATGTTCTCCTACTACGCCTATGACGGCGAGCTGGCCGAGAAGGCTTCCATCTACGGCGCACTGACGTTGTATCTGGACTTTATCAACATCTTCCTGTATGTTGTGCGCCTGCTGGGCATGAACAGCCGCCGCCGCAACTGATTTTTGATCCGCAAAGGCTCTCCCGAAAAGGGAGGGCCTTTTTATTTGGTAATATCATTTAGAATATCCTCCGCTTCGCTCTGGGTATCAACACAGAAGGCCACAGAGGGAAGATGCATTTTCCGGCTGCAGCCCTTCCCTTGAAAGAGCAGCCCAGCCAGACCCGCAGGTCTGGCTGGGCTGCTCTATTACAAAATATCATTTCCTCTAAATATGCCCAGAGCAACACGGAGGGCATTTAAATAAAAGAATGCATAAAACCTGCCCTGCTGTCCCACACTAAGCCCAGAAGCAATGCGTACACAATGCAGCAGATGGGAGTAACGACAATGGAGCAGATCAAAAAGTTTTTGCGCAGCAGGGGCTTTACACTGGCACTGCTGGCCTGTCTCGTCGCAGCCGCAGCGGCGGGCGTGTGGGCAGTGCGCACCGTGCGGGATGAACTGAAAAAGAGCTACGACGACCTGACGACCCCGCAGGAAGAACCTGCACCGGAGCCGCAGCTCACCCTTGACCCACAGGAGGACGATGTATGGCAGCAGCCCGTGACCGACGCCGCAGAATCTGCGGCAAATGTACCCAAGCCCGCATCCTCTGCGTCCTCTTCTGGGGCGCAGTCTGGCTCTGGTTTGGTACACGAACCTTCCGCACTGCAGGGCGCATCCTCGCCTGCCAGCAGTTCAGCTGCGCCTGCCTCCACGCAGCCCGTCTCGGGCAGGGTCTTGAACGCCTACAGCGGCGATGAGCTGGTGTACAGCAGCACCCTTGGCGACTGGCGCACCCACAACGGTGTGGACTACGCCTGTGCGCAGGATGCACAGGTGTGTGCTCCCGCCGCCGGTAAGGTGACCGCCGTGGACACCGATAGCCGCTGGGGCAGTGTGGTGTGCATCGAGGACAGCGCCGGGCACCTGTGGCGGGTGTGCGGCACAGCCGACCCCACGGTGCAGACCGGCGATGAAGTGAGTGTGGGCCAGATACTTGGCCGTGCAGGCAGCATTCCCAACGAATGCGCCGAGGAGACGCATATCCATCTGGAAGTACTGCAGGGTGAGCAGTACCTTGACCCGGCAAAGCTGCTGAACTGACGCAGTTTGCCGTATCCCCTGCGTATTTTTCAGTAAAATATTCCAAGCAGCAAAAAATCGGAAAGGCCGTTCTGGTCTTTCCGATTTTTCATTCTATAGGATCGATGCAGGCTCAGGCATTTTCCAGCTCAACCACCGGCCAGCCCAGAAGGCGGATGGCTTCGCGGTCGTGGGTAGCCAGCAAGACAGGCTTTTCTCCGCAGCGCTCCCGCAGCAGCGCCGCAGCAGCGGCAAGGGTGTCCGGGTCCATGCCGGTAAAGGGTTCGTCTAACAGCAGCGTATCGCTGGCGGCCCACAAAGCCCGCAGCAGAGCCGTGCGTCGCTTCTGTCCGCCGGAAAGCCGTGCTGCAGGCAGGGCCAATGCGGCAGCATCCATGCCAAACTGTTGAAAATCTTTTATGATTTGCTCCTTGTATTGTTCTGCACTGCCGGGCAATACCAGCGTCACGTTCTGCACAGCTGTCAGCTGCGGGCAGAGCCGGTCTTCCTGAAACACTGCTGCCACCCGGCCAACGCCCTGTACTATGCCAGAAGTGGGTTCTTCCAGCCCCATGAGGATGCGCAGCAATGTGGTCTTGCCCCAGCCGCTGGGTGCCCACAGTACCGCCGGGCCTTCCACCGTGAGGCAGAGATCCCGGAACAGCGTTTTCTCCCCGAACTGTTTTGTCAGATGCTCGATGGTCAGCATTGCGGCACCTCCCCGGTCACGGCGCGGGTCACGCAGTCCAGAAGCAGCAGGAACAGCTTTTCAAACCCGGCGCTGAGCAGGATGATCACAAACGTCCATGCGAACAGCTCTCCGGTGGAAAGGGTGATCTTGGCCCGGTAGAGTGCATCGCCGATGCTGCCATTGGGCAGGCCGATCACCTCAGCGGCAACACCGCTCTTCCAGCAGATGCCAAGGGCCACGCTGCATCCCTGCCGGAAGGCCGGCAGCACCGCAGGCAGCCACACCGCCCGCAGCCGTCGGCCCAGCGGAAGGCGAAACACCTTCGTCATCTCCAACAGCTGTGGGTCTGCGCTCTGGATGCCGGTGCGCACCGCACCGTACAGCACCGGCAGCACCATTAAAAAGCTGATGAGCACCGAAAGCGATGCCCCCCGCACCCACACCAGCGCCAGAATGATAAAGCTTGCCACCGGCGTGGCTTTGACCAGCTGCAGCACCGGAGCAAGCAGCACATCTGCCGTGTGCCACGCCTGTGCGGCCACAGCCAGCACGATGCTTACGGCCACGCCCAGCCCAAAACCCAGCAGAATGCGCCCGGAGCTGAAACCCACCCGCTGCCAGAACTCTGCCTGCGGCAAAAGCTGCAAAAGAGTGCGCACCGCCTGCACCGGCGAAACAAGGAACACCTCCTGTCCCACCGCCATGGCGGCGCACTGCCACACCGCCAGCCAGAAGGCCGCAGCGCCCAGCCGCTGAAAAAATTGTTTATGTCGCTTCATAAACTTACCTGCTCCTGATTACAAATAAATGCAGGACGGCAGGGTGTTTCTTCAGCGAATGATCCGAGGATAGGACCCTGTTGCCATAAGGCAACAGGGCGGGAACTGGAAGCCCCGAATTTCGCGGAGAAAGCGCCCTGATGGCCTGCTCAGTTCTACATTATACATTATAATACCATATCTCTTTCCAAACGCCAATGACCCGTGCATCATGATGCATAAGAGCTTATCATGCCTGCCATTACTTTTCTTCATGTTTTTCTTTCTTGACATGAAATCAATAAAACGATAAACTGAACTGTATGAATCTCTGTCATCTTTGATGCAAGAAAGAAAGAAATGAGGTGTCTGTCCTATGCAGAAGCTCTCCGGCAAAAGCCTGCTTTTGGTCAGTTTTACGCTATTTTCCATGTTTTTTGGAGCCGGGAACCTGATCTTCCCGCCGCATCTGGGCGCGCAGGCGGGCGTGAACCTCTGGCCCGCCTTTGCGGGCCTTGCCGTCAGCGCCGTCGGCCTGCCCATTGCGGGCGTGGTGGCCGTGGCACAGGCAGGCGGTCTGGACAAGCTTGCCAGCCGGGTGCACCCGGTGTTTGCCATGGTGTTCACCATTCTGGTGTATCTTTCCATCGGGCCCTGCCTTGCCATTCCCCGCACCGCCAGTACCTCCTTCCAGATGCTGGTGCCGCTGATAGGCGGCGGTACCGGGCTGCAGCTGGCCTACTCGGTGCTGTTTTTTACAGCGGCCTTTCTGGTGGCGCTGCGGCCGGAAAAGCTTACCGACTGGCTGGGCCGCATCCTCTGCCCCTGCCTGATCGTGCTCATCGTGGTGCTGTTTGCCGGGTGTCTCATCCATCCGCTGGCGGCACACTACGGCACACCCAGTGCAGAGTACGCAGCCCTGCCCGCTGTGCAGGGCATCCTGTACGGCTACCAGACCATGGACACGCTGGCCGGGCTGAATTTTGGCGCGGTCATTGCCCTGAACATCCGCGCCCGGGGTGTCACAGAAAGCCGTGCCGTGGAGGGCGGCACCATCCGGGCCGGTTTTATTGCAGGCGGGCTGATGCTGGTGGTCTACGCCATGCTGGGCCACGCCGGGGCCGAGACCGGCACGGTGTATCCGGGCCTTGCCACCGGTGCCGAGGTGCTCACCGCTCTGGCACAAACACTGTTCGGCCGGGCGGGCCTTGTGCTTATTGCGGCCATTTTTGTGATCGCATGCTTCAACACCTGCGTGGGCCTGATCGCCTGTGTGGGGCAGTATTTTCATCAGCTTCTGCCCCGCATCCCCTACCCTGCCATCGCAGCTTTTTTTGCTGTGGCCAGTATGCTGGTATCGAACCTCGGCCTTGCTGCCATCATCCGGCTGTCCACTCCGGTGCTGAACGCCATTTATCCCGCAGCCATCGTGCTGATCCTGCTTTCCTTTATGCCGGGCCTTGAAAAGCACCGGGCGGTGTATCCGCTGTGCATGGGCCTGACCGCCCTGCAGAGCATCGCCGCTGCGCTGCCGCTGGGGGCAGTATCTGCCGCCGCCAACGCTCTGCCGCTGGGCAGCATGGGCTTTGGCTGGGTGCTGCCTGCGCTGGCCGGGCTTGCAGGCGGGCTGCTTTTAAACAAATCTGATCTGCAATAAAATAACCTGAAAGGCCCGGTTCCCATGTTACAGGGAGCCGGGCCTTTGCTATTTACTGCAGTTTTTTGCGTTTTTCGTAGTCGTTCAGGGCGGCAAGCGCTTCCTTTGCCATGGGCACCAAGGCTATCATGTTGAAAATGGTCATCAGGCCAATGCCCACGTCGCCCAGATCCCACACCACCGTGTAGGCCTGCATACCGCCGATCACCAGCATGGCCAACGCGATCAGCTTATACACGGTCTGGCTCCACCAGTTGTCGCCGCACAGATAGGCCACATTGCCGCGGGCATAGTACAAAACGCCCAGAAAGGTGGAAAAGCTGAACAGCGCCAGCGTGGCCGCAATGAACACGACACCAAAGCCGCCCAGATGGTACTGCAGGGCAGTCTGCAAAAGGTCCATGCCCGCAAGTCCTTCCGTGATCTCCTGCGGCACCAGCAGCATCAAAAAGGCCGTGCAGCTGCAGATCACCACCGTATCGATCAGCACGCCCAGTGCCTGCACAAAGCCCATCTTGACCGGGTCGTCGCACTCTGCGGCGGCAGCTGCACAGGGTGCCGAACCGCTGCCCGCTTCGTTGGAGAACAGGCCGCGCTTGACACCGTTCATCAGCACAGCACCAAAGCCGCCAGCCACGGCCTGCCGCAGACCGAACGCTTCCGCAAAGATGCGCCCGAACACCGCCGGGAGCTTGGGCAGGTTGAACAGCACGATGCCCACGGTGATGACAAAATAGCACACCGCCATGATGGGCACCATCACGTCCAGACTTTTCACGGTGGCATTCTTGCGCAGCACGATCACCGCCGCAATGGCCGTGAGCACCAGTGTGGTAGTAAGCGGCGGAATATGGAACGCATTTTCAAACGCAGAACTGACCGAGTTGGAGATCACTTGACTGATGCCGCACCAGCAGATGAGGCCAGACACCGCAAACAGCGCCGCTACCACAGAGCGTTTGAGCTTTTTGCCGCGCCTGCGCTCCGCCAGCACATGCAGATAGTAGGCCGGGCCGCCGCGCCAGCCGCCGTACAGCGGGTCGGGCTGGCGGTATTTCTGGGCAAGGGTGGATTCGATAAAGGAGGTGGACGCACCCAGAATGGCAGTGACCCACATCCAGAACACCGCACCGGCACCGCCTGCAGAAACAGCGGCCACCACGCCCACCAGATTGCCCATGCCCACGCGGGTGGCGGTGGAAATGACCAGCGTCTGGAAGGAGGAAAGGCCGTCCCTGCCTTGCTTTTTCTCGCACACGGCGGCGATCATATCCCGGAACAGCCGCACCGGCAAAAGACGGGTGCGGCAGGTGAACCAGATGCCCGCCGTGAACAGCAGCACCACCATGAAGGAAATGCCGATGCCGCCGCCCAGCGGGATGGTGAACAGGTCGCCCCACAGCAGGCGATAGACGGATTCGATAAGATTTACCAGCAAGGCAGATTCCTCCTGTAGATCAATGGAATGAAGACGATAACTTCATTATAGTACAGTACAGAAGAATTGTAAAATCTAAAATATTGATAGAAATAATCGATGGAACAGGATAACTTGACAAATCACATAGCTTCGATTATACTACAAACAGAAGGGGCGCTGACTGCAAAGGTCAGCTTTCCATCCCGTTAGTCAAAAAGATTGACCGCTCGGCTGGTAACTGTAGGCGGTCAATCTTTTTTGTTATCATCGCTTTTCGTCTGGGAAAACTTTGCCATAACCTCGGCGGTCAGGCGGATCACATCCACGATCAGACCCAGCAGCGTGAGAATGAACGTAAGCAGTGCGAGAGTTTCCAACAGAGTCATCCGATATCCCTCCCTTCGCCTTCAAGGCTCCGGGCAGGGTACTTCCCCAAAAAAGTTTCCTCCCGGAACCTCTGCTTCGTTCTATGTGAAAAGAAGCAGCGATACGGGATAGAAAGCATGACCACCAATTTTGCAATCAGCGCCTTATTTGCATTATACCATAATTTTTGACGAAGTACAACAAAACGCTCCGCTGTATTTTGCACAGTGGGGAGAGGAGGGGCGCAGTTTTGCCGCAGGCGGAAACTGCGTTTAGCGGACTTTGCGATGACGACAATGGGGGAGAGAATGGGCCAGCCATCATCATGGCTGCATTTCCCGTCCAATGGGACAGATCCCCCCAACAATCCATTTTGAAATGAGAGAATTTATCATGCCAGAGAGTATCAACGGTGCGGTGGACCAGCCCTTGGTCCCGCCCCGCCACATTGCGATCATCATGGACGGCAACGGCCGCTGGGCCACGAAGCGGGGCCTGCCCCGCACCGCTGGCCACAAGGCAGGAGCGGAGACGTTCCGCCGCATCGCTACCTACTGCAAGAACATCGGCGTAAAGTACCTGACGGTGTACGCCTTTTCCACGGAAAACTGGAAGCGGTCAGAGGTGGAGGTCTCTGCCATCATGGCCCTGCTGAAGCGGTATCTGCTGGAGGCAGTGGACACCATGGAGAAGGACCACATCCGGCTCCACTTCTTCGGGGACATGACCCCTATCGCCCCGGATCTGCGGGCCCTGGCCCGGGAGACGGACGAGATCACGGAGCACCTGTCCAAGGACGATTTCCAGGCCAATGTGTGCCTGAATTACGGCGGGCGAGACGAGATTCTGCGAGCAGCCCGGCGTTTTGCCACCGACTGCGCCGCCGGAAAGAGGCGGCCGGAGGAGTTGGATGATGCCCTGTTCTCCAGCTATCTGGACTCTGCGGGAATCCCGGACCCGGAGCTTATCATCCGGCCCAGCGGAGAGCAGCGGTTGAGCAACTTCCTGCTGTGGCAGTGCGCCTATTCGGAGTTCTATTACACGGATACCCTGTGGCCGGACTTCGACGAAGCGGAGCTAGACCGGGCCATTGCAGCCTACCAACAGAGAGACCGCCGGTTCGGCGGCGTAAAGAAATAAACCTTTACAGAAATTGAGAAAAGGGCTGATCCTATGTTCAAGCGTGTGATGGTGGCCGTAGTGGGCCTGCCGCTCCTGATACTGATCCTGGGCTGGGCCCCGTCCTGGGCCACCATGCTATTGCTGGCGGCCATGTGCGCCATCGGCGCCTGGGAGCTGATGCGCGCGGCGGCGGGAGAGAGGGGCAAGCCCCTGACCCCCCTGACAGTGATCGCCGCGGCGGCGGTGCCGGTGTGCGTGTACGGGGAAATGTCCATTGAGAACACGGAGCTGACTGCCCTGCCGGTGCTGCCCTTCGCCGCCCTGTTGGGCGCGGTGTTCATCTTTGCGATCTTTGCCCTGGCTATCCACCGGTATGACGAGGAGCAGGGCATCCCCTTTGCCGCTGTCACCTGCGCTATCTTCGCCGGGCTGGCGTTCCCCTTGATGTTCTCCTGTCTGCTGCGGCTTCGGATGATGCCCGCCATCGGGATGCTGCAGGTGTTTCTGCCCTTGGCCATCTCCTTTGGCAGCGACACCTTCGCGCTCTTTGCCGGAATGCTGTGCGGCAAGCACAAGCTGGCCCCCAAGGTCAGCCCCAAAAAGACTGTGGAAGGAGCCATAGGCGGTCTGCTGGGTGGTGTCATCGGCATGACGGTTTTTAAGCTAGTCGCGGACAGCATGGCACACACCCTGACTGTTTATCCGCCAATCGAGATGGCAGCTGGTCCGCAGATCTCCTGGGGGGCAGTCTTTGCACTGGGTATTATCGGCAGCACCATCAGCCAGATCGGCGACCTGAGTTTCTCCGTCATCAAGCGGGAGTTCGGCGTCAAGGATTATGGCAACCTGCTGCCGGGCCATGGCGGCATCCTGGACCGGTTTGACTCTGTTACCTTCGTGGCGCCCTTCGTGTGGCTGGCCTTACAGCTGCTCTGAACGGGTGATTTGGGAAGATTTAGGATTGTTTTCAGCTGTTTAGAATAGGATAATGCTATGAGCAAGACGATTTCAATTTTAGGTGCCACCGGTTCTATCGGCCGCCAGACATTGGACGTGGCGGAGCAGCTGGGACTGCGTGTGGCCGCCCTTACCGCCCACATGGATGTGGAGCGGCTGGAAGCCGCCGACGGCATCAAGCTGGACAAGATCGCAGCCACCAACCATATGTGGATGATGGTCAACAACGAA
>ONZZ01001626.1_pt1 | contig 13758 bp, 7 predicted proteins | sample 1671101 | NCBI WGS metagenome assembly ONZZ01 (sample SAMN06348122, study PRJEB24527) | human gut metagenome | biome: human gut; feature: ankylosing spondylitis patient; material: feces | host: Homo sapiens | place: China | collected 2015-10
AAATGGTCGTGCGGTCCACGGGAATGGGAGGTGACCGGGCCCGCAAAGCGGGCAGGAGCATATGCCCCTATTGGCGCCTACGGCGCCATTTTCCCCGGAGGGGAAAGGTCTGTCCCCTTTTGGGGCTAGTGCATGAAGGACGGTAGCTCAACTACAGAAAATTTGGCCGTAGCCAAATTTTAGCTGGAGAAAACTCTGTAACGGATTTTTGGTCGACATTCTCAACGGGTGTAGTGCAAGCATCCTACTTTTGAACCCCATCCTTGCCCCGCTCTATAGTTAGGGCGGGGCGTTCCTTCCCCTTCTCCAGTGCACGAGCAGTGCACTGGAGAAGGGGAAGGCAACGGCCGGTGGCCGCAAAAGGCTTTGATAAACTTCTATCGTCGCCCATGGCGACACTTCCTTCACGCTTGAAGGAAGCTTCCATAGCAATTACTGGTCATCTTCTTATCAGCACCATGTTTTAGATTCTACTTGACCAGTGGTGGACTGGAAGCCTACCACAAGCGTGTGGTAGGTGTCAGCCGCTAGGCTGACGGAGGAAGTTCATCCCATCATTTGCGGCCTCCGGCCGCATGCCTTCTCCACCCCACAATGTTCCAAGGTGGGGAAGGTGCCGGCAACTTGCCGGCGGTTGGGGCAAGCACTACCAGACTTCCAGTACTAGACTTTCGCAAGCAAAGGAAACGTTACCAAATCAGACCGTCTGCCTCGTTGCTGGTTTCAGCCATTTTTATGGATGAAACCTCGTGATTGCGCAGTAAGCACCAACGAGGAAGTCGCCACCGTGCGTTCCTGGCAAGTGTGGTGGGTCGGCTACAGCCCATTGGAACGCAGGGTGGTGGTAGGTCCCTTCTCCCCCGCTGCCCCGGAGGGGTGAGTACATATCTCCCAAACTTGCGCAATGTAACTGCCACTCCGCAGTGTCCTGGAGTCTTCATCGTCGTCCTGATAGGCCCTTGCGGGTCCCACTCTTGAGAGTCTCATCCGTCCGTCAAGGCTACTAGCCGCAGAAGGACGGCTAATGAGACCTCTGCGACAGCAGCCCAGGAATCAAGCCCAGTGGGCGACGATGACTGGTAAGCTGCGAACCGCTGTAAGGTGTCGATGCTTCAGAGGCTCAAGCCCAAAGTAAGGACACGATAGAGGGGCAGCGCAAACGCACTATGGTAGCTGCAACAAGCTTGACCCACGGGGCATTGAGCTCTCGCCTTTAGGGGAGAGCTGTCACCGAAGGTGACTGAGAGTGGATACCCCGAACCAGCACACTTCAGGTTCGCTGACCGCACCAACTGGTGGCTATGTTTTCAAAAACAATCAGCGCTCCGTCGCGTTTTTGAAAATATACCCCAAAGAGAACGGAAAGGCAAACATTGCGAACATCATCAAAGATTCCCGAATGGGCCTGCACCCATATTGGTAACGCATCACGCCTATCCTATACCAGCCCGCCCAACGAGCCTGTCCGCACCCCAAGCTGCACTTTTGCGCAGTACCTAATCCTTTTACATCTCTATGTAGATTGGTAGTATCTAATATGTCTAATGAAATCATTCCTTTGCTTTTAAACGAAAAAAACGTAGGGGACGGGGCTTCTCTCTGGCAAAATGCCAAGGGGCCCGTTACTCTCACCGGCTTAACTTCTTCTGTTAAAGTCGGCTTTTTGTGCGCTCTTCAGGAAAAGGCCGGGGCCAAGCAGCCCCTGGTGATCTTCACCGCCAACCGGGAAATCATCCGTGCCTACCGCCGGGAGCTGGCGTACTTCTATCCGGACCTGGCCATGCGGGAGCTGTATCCCGCCAGCCTGATCCACGGCCAGGTGGATACCCGGAACGAAGAAGTCCTGGCCGAACGGGCCGCAGCCCTGGAAATGATCTACAAGCAGGAACCCGGCATCATCTTCATTACTGCCGAGGCTGCCATCCAGAAGCTGCCGCCGCCGGACAGCATCATCAAGGAAAATATCCGTCTGAAACCCGGCATGGAAATTGACCAGGAGACCGTGGTAGCCAAGCTGGTGAAAGCCGGCTACGAACGCACCGAACAGGTGGACACCATCGGCCAATTGGCCGTCCGGGGCGACATCATGGACATTTTCCCCATTAACCACAAAGATCCTGTGCGCATCGAATGGTTCGACAACACCATTGACGTGGTGCGCCATTTCGATATCGATACCCAGCGGAGCATCGGCCCGGCCAAACAGGCCAACATCATGCCCATTGCCCTGCCGGACCAGGAGCCCATCTCCAACATCTTTGCCTACCTGGCAGCGGACTCCCTGGTGGTCCTGGACGAACCCTCCGCCTTCTTTGAAGAATGCAAGAAGAGCTTCGGGGACAACCGGGAATTTGCCGACCAGCTGCTGCTCCAGGCCCAGATGATCGACCTGGCCAAGGAGTGCCATCTGGCGGCGGTCAGCGACCTGGGACATCCCTACTTTGCCAATGCTCCCAAACTTCATGTTCAGGTTCGCACCATTGCGCCCTACAACAAGAATACCGAGCTGCTGCAAAAAGACCTGTCCGGCTGGATCAGCCAGGGCGTCCACCCGCTCATTATGATGGGCACCCGGGACAAAGCCGCAGGCATCGCCGAAAGCCTCCGGGGCGCCGGCATTCCCATGGAGCTGGCCACGGACCCCCTGACCCTGCCCGAGAAGGGCGGCCTGGTGTTCCAGGGCAGCCTGACCAGCGGCTTCTACTTCTGGAACGAAAACTGGCTTCTCTTGACCGAAGGAGACCTGTTCGGCACCCAGAAACGCCGCCGCATTACCCGGAAAAAGGGCAAGGGCCCTGCCATCACCAACTACTTCTCCGACATCTCAGTGGGGGATTACGTGGTCCACGACGTCCAGGGCATCGGCCGCTACATGGGCGTGGAGACCATCGTCATTGACGGCGTCCATCGGGACTACCTGCAGCTCCAGTACGCCAAGGGCGACAAGCTCCACGTACCCGTAGAGCAGGTGGGCCTGCTGCACAAATACATCGGCAACGAGGGCACCCCGCCCAAGCTGTCCAATATGGGCCGGAACGACTGGCAGAAAGCCCGGACCAAGGCCCAGAAGGCCATTACCATCCTGGCCACCGAGCTGCTGCGGCTGTACGCCCAGCGGAAAATCACCCCGGGCCATGCCTTTGCCCCGGATACCCCCCTCCAGAAGGAATTCGAGGACAGCTTCCCCTTTGAGGAAACCCCGGACCAGCTGAAAGCCATTGCGGAAATCAAGGCCGATATGGAAAAGCCCGTTCCCATGGACCGGCTCCTGTGCGGCGACGTGGGCTACGGCAAAACCGAGGTGGCCATTCGGGCCGCCTTCAAGGCCGTGATGGACGGCATGCAGGTAGCCGTCCTGGCCCCTACCACCGTCCTGGCCCAGCAGCACCTGCTGACCTTTACCCAGCGCATGGCCTCCTTTGGCGTGAATATCGAAATGCTCAGCCGCTTCCGGTCCGCCAAGGAGCAGCGGGAAATCATCAAGAAACTGGCCGCCGGCCAGATTGACATCATCATCGGCACCCACCGGATTTTGTCCCCGGACATCTCCTTCCAGTCCCTGGGGCTCCTCATCATCGACGAGGAACAGCGCTTTGGGGTGGCCCAGAAGGAGAAAATGAAGCAGTGGAGCGCCGGCATTGACGTGCTGACCCTGTCCGCCACGCCCATCCCCCGGACCCTGCACCTGGCCCTGGTCAAAGGCCGGGACATGAGCATCATCGAGTCCCCGCCCGAAGACCGGCTGCCCGTAGAAACCTACGTGGCCGAGTACGACGAGGGCATGATTAAAGAAGCCCTGGAGCGGGAAGTCCGCCGGGGCGGCCGGATCTACTACGTGTCCAACCGCATCGAGGGCCTTACCAGCATTGCCACCAGACTCCGGGAACTGGTACCCGGGCTTACCATCGGCATTGCCCACGGCCGCATGACCGAAGACGAACTGGAAGACGTGATGATTGGCTTCTACCACGGGGACTTTGACGTCCTCCTGTGCACCACCATCATCGAAAACGGCCTGGACGTGCCCCTGGCCAACACCATCATCATTGACGGCGCCGAGAACTTCGGCCTGTCCCAGCTGTACCAGATGCGGGGCAGAGTAGGACGCTCCTCTAGGCTGGCCTATGCCTACTTCCTGTACAAGAAGAACCGCGTCCTCAGCGAAATTGCCCAGAAACGCCTCCAGGCCATTCGGGACTTTACCGAACTGGGCGCCGGCTTTAAAATCGCCATGCGGGACCTGGAAATCCGCGGCGCCGGAAACCTTTTGGGCGCCGAACAGCACGGCCAGATTGCCGGCGTAGGCTTTGACCTGTACTGCCGGCTGCTGGAACAGACCATCAACGCCCTGCAAAACGGCGCCGATCCCCAGGAACCCGTGATCCCGGACCCCGTCAGCGATATGAAACTGGACGCCTACATCCCCGACGAATACATCGCCAACCCCCGGTACAAAATGGAAATCTACCATCGCCTGGGGGCATTGAAATACGAAGAAAAAGACGACCTTATGGACGAAATCATCGACCGCTTTGGCACCCCGCCAGAGCAGGTCGTGAACCTGTGGCGCGTAGCTGCCCTGAGAGACCTGTGCCGGAAACTCCGCATCATCGGCATCTCCGTAAGACCCGGAGAAATCCGCATCACCTTCCACCAGCACAGCACCGCCAACCCCGACGTGTTGAAAGCCCTGATCAGAGAATACGTCCCCAGAGCCAACTTGAAAGTCGCCGCCCAACCCCAATTCATTCTTAAAACCCATGGCATGAAAGGCGACCCCTTAACCTGGCTGGAGAAAAATATCCCACGGTTGGTGTGAAGGCTTGGTATAATGGGGGAGGAGGCTGATTTAGCAACGCTTCCGTTGCTTGCAAAAGGCTAGTTCTAGAAGTTTGATAGTGCAGGCCCCAACCGCCTTCAATTGTAAACTCTTTCCGTCCCGCCCCTTTCCACCACCCTTCGGGCGGTTCCCCTTCCCCATAAATGTGGAAGGTAATGGCTGACACCTACCACACGCTTTGCGCTCGCATCCAAGAGTCTACAGTTTATCAAAAGACTCTTGGTTAATGCGAGCCATGTGATAGCAGCCCAAGAAGCAAGCCCAAATTGGGCGTAGCTGATTGGCTAGCTGCGAACCACTGTGGTAGGCTTCCAAGCCGCCACTGGTCAAGTAAAATCTAATATATAGTGCTGATATAAAGATGACCAGTAAATTGCTATGAACACTTCCTTCAAACGTGAAGGAAGTGTCGCCGCAAGGCGACGATAGAAGTTCACCCAGGTATTTATTTTTTTCATCCAAGTTTTGCGGCAACCGGCCGCTGCCTGCCCGCAGCAACACTCGTCTTCTCCATTTCGCCGTGTAAACGGCTGAAATGGGGGAGATGCGCCTATTCCAAGGCTATTAGAGGCGCAGAGGGGGTACGGAACTGCGGGAAGGTGCTTTCTCCTTATTTAGCTTCCTCAAACGTGAGGAAGCTGTCCCGCCATACGGCGGGACGGAAAGAGTTTATAATTGAAGGCGGATGGGTCCAACCATGCTGAGCGCCTCCCCCTTCCAGGAATTCCAATGTATCCACCTTCCCAACTTTCTGTCTAATTAAATTCGCATACAGATCTGTTTTTCTAATTTCGATTTTTCAAAATGTCGCTTCTCTAGATAACTTCACCTGTGCAATTCTTTACACCCTGCATTTTGCCTACTCTTTTTGTATTATATTTTACGATATTTATATATTTCATCATTTAGCTATAATATTTTTCTATTTGTTTAGGAAATATGTAAATTTCATATTGTCCATCATTATTAAGCGTATTATAATAACAGTGATTTGTATTGCTTTTGCATATATTATGAAATCCTCTAATCGTTATGTTTTCTGTTTTTTACGGTTAGCACAGCCAAGCTAGTAGTATTCGTATCAGCATCTGCTGTATGGGGTTGTTTGGAAATACAGATTGCTAGACGCCGTATATCCAGACTGAAAGGGGTTTCATAAAGGCTAAGCAAAAAATATAGGGAAGGAGTTCTGTTATGCAAAAAAGTGGGAAAGAATTAACAAAGCGAGTATTGGCTAGCATTCTAGTAGCCGGATCCCTTGATTTTATGGGAGGTGGAATTGCCCTCGCAGCAGATTCTATTGCAATTACTGGCAAATCAATTGATACTTCTGAAACTGCCAGTGCTGGATCTGTTTATTCCGACGTATCTGGGAACAAATTATCCACTGATAGCGCTACAACACAGGGGATTCTTTATGTAGGTGTAACTGAGACAGATGCAGTTGAATTTACCAAAGCTGATGATTCGGTCAACATCAGCAATAACACTGTAGAAATCACTTCTAAAGATAACACTTCAGGCAGTGCCATGGGCGGTGCCCTTTTCGTAAATGGTGCAGGTGTCACCTTTAACGATGCCTTATTCCAAAACAACAAATTAATTAACAATAGCAAAACCGTCACAGTTGGTGGTGCCCTTGCTGTAACTTCCAATGTCGTTTTCAATGTAACGAAGGATGCAGCATATACAGGCAATACAATTCAAGCTGCAGACGGTTATTCGTCGTTCCATGATATGGGTGACTATATTACCACCTCTGGTGGCGGCTTCATGTATCTTGCTCCCTCTTCAACGGTAACCTTCAATGTGGCCAAGGATACTACCTTGACCATCGGGGAAGCCAATGCTACCGATGCGAATGCAGATACTATCATTTCAGGGATTCGCAAAGCAGCTAGTAATTTAAATCTGAATGCACCTACGATTATCAAAAATGGTACCGGCACCTTAACGATTAACAGCAGTTTGAATAACTACCATGGAGAATTTATCGTTGGCGAACCGCTCGTTTCCGGCACACAGGAAAATGGCGAAAGCGAGGATGCCGATTTTTCTGAAGGTGGTACGGTAAATCTGACAAAAGATCTCAATCTGGCTTCTTCGCTGCAAGTCAATAAGGGTACGGTAAACCTCAACAACCTCACCATAGACAATTTGGCCAATAAGCTCAAAGCCAACGGTGTAGACGAAACTACGGACAAGGGCACGGCCACCTTTGACCTGATTAAACAAGGATTTAGTGGTTCTTTATATGTAGATACGCCAAGTACCGTCAATGCCAAAAGCATTACCATGAATGGCGGCGATCTTTCCGGCCGCGGCACGGTCAATGTTTCCGGTGATCTCACTGCTTCCGGTTCTAACAATGAGTCAAACAATCGACCGTATATCGATTTGGAAGAAACAAGCAAACTTTCTGTCGGCGGCAATCTCACGCTTAATAGCGGGGCAGATTTTGGATCGACTGGCACCGTAAATGTTACAGGCGATTTTACCGCAGTAGGATTGGGCTCCCCTGATGTGCAAGAAACTACCGTTGGGCTTGACGGAGACAGTACCCTGACTGTAGGCGGCAACTTCTCTCTAAGCGCTGACGCTGATTTTTCTTCTAACAATTCCACCAAAGTATCCGGTGATTTCACAATCGAGAATGTGCTTCTGGGAGCATCTGAAACCAGCAAAGATGACAATACAGGCAAAGCAAACTTCAAGGACCTGAGCATTGGCGGCTCTGCCACAATCACCAATAGTGACGTTACCGCTTCCGGTACGGCATCCATTGACAAAGACCTGACCGTAACCGGCAGTGATGGCTACGTACGCTTTGCTGACCTGACGGTAGGCGGCAATGCGGCAATAAACTCTGCCTCTATTTTTAAAACCACAAACAGCCTGGCCATTACCGGAAATCTTTCTATCACAGGCGAAGCCAGTGAAGCGGATGACAGCACTGAGATTCCGGAAGCTCAATTGCCAGGCGTTACCGCAAAAGGCCTCACCGTAGGCGGCAATGCAGAAGTAACCAACGGCAGACTTATCACCAGCGGTACCACAAAAGTTACAGGTGACCTTTCCGTTTCCGGCAGCCGGCTGGAGGCCAACGACCTGACCTTAGGCGGGAAATTAACCGTAGACAACGAAGGGGAAGCCTATGTAGGCGGCAGCAACCTGACGCTCACCCAGGATAAGACCTCGGTTACCGGCGGCAGCTGGCTCCATTTGTCCAGCGGTACCCTTCAGGCCGATAACCTGGACAGCGTCATTACAACGGGCAGCCACTTGGATTTGCTTGACACTGCCGTCCTGGCGACAAAAGCCGATCAGATTTTCACCAATGCGGATACCAACGCTTCGGAAATCACCACGGATAACAGTCTAAAGGATACGATATATGCAGATAACCACATTCTCTTGGAAGCAGGCACCCTGTCCCTAAGTGATAATTACAGCTATGCCTATCTGACCAATATCCAAGACGCCTTGAGCAAGGCCACCTATAATGCAGATACCGACAACAGCTTCACTTCACAGACCCAGCTGCTCATGACCGGTGATTTGGTGGACACCACCGGTGTTCCTAATAATACCCTGGATACCAACCAAATTAGCAAAGTCAGCGCCACGTCCGTCCTGGATGCCATTACCTTAGACGCTGGTGACAAAAATGTCCTTGTTGGCGCAGACACCACCACGGAACAAGATACCACTCCCCTTGCCCACGGCTTCAATGTAGCTACCCTTGCATTGGGCAATGCAGAAAAGCTTACGGTAACCAACGGCCAAAGCGTTACGCTGGGTGGCAGCAAAGCAGACGAAGCCATTACGACCAATGCTGATGCAGCAAATGTCACGGTTGAAGGTGGCAGCAGCCTCACCATTGGTACCGCAGCCGTAACCGCAGACCACGCCTTAAACGTGAAGGCCGCCGTAACTGCCGAGGATAGTACGGTAACCACCAACGGCAAGACCACCATCGCCGGCAAAGTTGCTTTAGCCAATGCTGCCCTCAACGCCAATACCGGCACGGCAACCCTGGCTAGCGACCTGGCCGCCAGCGGTACTTCTTCCCTGTCCGGCAACGTTACGGTAGACGGCGCAGTTACAACAGAAAAAGCTACGCAGCTGACCACAGCTGGTACCACTGCCTTCAAAGACAGCGTTAACCTGACCAGCGCTTCCCTGACTGCCCAGTCCGGCACCGTTTCCATTGCCAAAGACCTGGCTGCTTCCGGCACTTCTTCCCTTACCGGTACGGTTACCGTAGGCGGCGATGTAACGACTGCGGAAGGCACAGCCTTAACCACTGATGGCGCAATGGCCCTGAACGGCAATGTAGCTCTGACGGGCTCTTCCATCCAAGCCAAAACCGGCACGGTAGCTATTGCCAAAGACCTGAACATCTCCGGCACTTCCACCATTACTGGTGATGTGACAGTTGCCGGCACGATTACCGGTGCTGATGCTAAGGCCCTTTTGAATGTTGGTACGGATGATAAGGCAGCCACCCTGACAGCAGGCAAGATCAATCTGAACGGTGGTTCCCTGTACCTGGATCCCGTGTGGAATGGCGGCACCCAAAACGATGGTACCGAAGTGTCCATCGAAAGCCTTGCAGACACCAACGTGACTGTAGGCCAGAATTCCACCCTGACTCTTGGCTCTCAGGATACTGCTGCAGCAGAAGCTTTGTTTAGCGAATCCGGCCTGACCTGGGGTTCTGACGGCATCCTGTCCGCCCTGTATGTAACTTCCAGCCAGGATCTTACCGGCAGCAGCATTACCGTAGACAGTAAAGCTACCGGCGCCGCTGCAGCTGATACCGGCAGCTTTACCATGGGAGCTGGTTCCCTCCTGCTTGTAAAAGGCAGCACCGTATCCGGCAGCCAGGCAGCAGCCTTAACCAATGTATCTTCTACGAACATTTCTGACTCGGCCAAATTGTACATTTCCGGAGCTTCCAAAGATACTACGTATAACATCCTGTCCGGTACCAACGTCAAAGAGAACAACTCCTGGTACGCTGACGCCAAAGCAGATACCACACAAAATGTCTTTACCAATAACAAACTTCTGAAATTTGTTGGGGCTGATGGCAACAGCGAAAGCAAATTCTCCGTCACCACCGTATCCCAGGATGCCCATGATGTTTATGGCGACAGCCTGGTAGCTCCGGATGTGGTAAACGCGGCCCTCCTGGGCACTGGCGCTGCAACCGACTTTGTCAATAATGCTGCCAATGAAGACGTCAACTCCTCCCTGGCCAAACAAGCCAATGCCCTGAACAGTGCAAATTCCCTCAGTGAATTAGGCGGAGTACAGCATAGCCTCTATGCGGCTAACAATCTGTTCGATAATGCTGTGGCTAACCACCTGGCTGACGTGAAGGACACCACTTTGGATAAGGATGTATGGGCTCATTACATTCACACCAAAGAAGACGTAGACGGTTTGGACCTTGATGGACTCACCGGAGCAAACTACGATGCCCAATATAATGGCGTAGTGGCCGGGGCCGACCTGTATCATAACGATAATACCGTTGCTGGGCTGGCCCTCACCTACATGGACGGCTCCATCTCCGGCAATACCGATACCGCCAGCACCAAGAACAATGCTGATTACTACGGCCTGAGCCTGTACGGCAGAATCCGTCAAGGTGAAACCAGCTATCTGGGCGACATCTCCTGGCTGCATGGCAAGAACGACCTGAGCCAGTACAACAGCGGCAAAGAAATCACCGGCAGCGTTTCCTCCAATGCCTACAGCGCTGGTGTTCGTGCCGAACACGACTTCAATGCTGGAGCCGGTACCCTCACCCCGTATGTGGGCATCCGGTATGCACACCTGGATTATGGCAATTACACCGACAGCCTGGGCATCCATCACGACAGTGATAATGCCAACCTGTGGATGGTTCCCTTGGGCCTGCGCTACAGCCAGACCATGAAGAGCGGCAGTTGGTCCATTAAACCCCTGGCAGAAGCCGGCTACCTGTGGACCTTCGGTGACCGGGATGGCAACGATCGCGTCAGCCTGAACGGAGCCGCCAATACCTTCGGTTACGATGTATCCGATGGCGGCAGTTTCTATGGCCGCCTGGGTGTGGAGGCCGAACATGGTTCCATGACCTACGGCATAGGCTATCAATACCAGAAAGGCAGCGATGTCCGCAGCAATCTGTGGAGCGTAGCCCTGCGGTACAAGTTTTAAGTAAAACGGAGCCAGTTCATTTAAGCACAAGATTCATTAAGGAAAATAGTTGAACGTAAGAAGGCCAGCGTGTTACCGGAGTATCGATAACACGCTGGCTTTGTTTTTTAAGCAAACAGAAATTTCAGCTTGGTCAAAGGTTTGCTGAAGCCCCCTACTTTAATATTGTTTTTTCCCCTCAATCCCCTTATACTCCTCAAACAACTTCCTGCACGCCTCCGCATCCAGCTCCGCCATGAGCTTCTCCTTCTTCTCCGACCCCATCTCGTAAAACACCTTATCCCGGAACCCGATAGCCTCGGCATCGGCAATATTGCAGCCGTAGTAGACTTTGTCCACATTGGCCCAGAGGATGGCGCCCAGGCACATGGGGCAGGGCTCGCCGGTGGTATACAGCTCACACCCGGACAGGTCAAAGGTCCCCAGCTCCTTGCAGGCGGCATGGATGGCCATCATTTCTCCGTGGCAGGTAGGATCCTGCTGCTTAATCACCTCATTATGCCCCCGGCCTACAATCTTTCCGGCTTTCACAATCACGCAGCCAAAAGGGCCCCCGTGACCGTTCCGAATCCCCTGCTGAGCTTCTTTGATTGCTTCTTCCATAAATTGATTCATACCCTTAGCCTCCTTACTATTTTTCGTGGGGAATGACCATCTTTTCCACACGGTATGCTTTCCCATCGATGGTCAGCATGGCAAACGTAATCTCCTGGTCAAACCGCCGCTTCCCGCAGCTGCCAGGATTCAGCCACAGCCGCCCATCGATCACTTCCTGAAAATACTTGTGAGAATGCCCGAAGATTACCACATCAATCCCCGTCAAATCCTTGGGCACAAACTTCTTGTTGTGGACCATAAAGAACTGGAGACCTTCCAGCTGAAACCGCAGGGTTTCCGGCAGCCCTTCCGCCCACTCCTTGTCATTGTTCCCCCGGACCACATACAGCGGCGCGATTTTCCGGAGCGTGTCCAGAATCTCCGGCTTGTTGATGTCGCCCCCGTGAATAATCCCATCACACCCAGCAATCCGAGAAAGCACCTCCGGCCGCAATAGGCCATGGGTATCCGAAAGAACAGCTATTGATTGCGTCATAAAATCACCTCGCTCCTCCTAAAGCCTGTGGTTGTCGCCCCAGTCGCACATGGCATCCAAAATGGGAATCAAAGATTTCCCCCGCTCCGTCAAACTATACTCCACCTTGGGTGGAATCTGCGGATACTCCTCCCGGTGCACCAGCGCATCGGCCTCCAGTTCCTTTAAGGTAGCGCTCAGAGTTTTATAGGAAATGCCCGCAATGTACTTTTTCATCTCATTGAACCGCACCACCCCAAACTCCATCAGAGTATACAGAATGGTCATCTTATATTTCCCGTTGATCAGCGACAAAGTATAACTAAAGCCCGTGGAAGCAATATTCTCGTCGGAAATACACCGTTGGCCCATTTTACACTCTCCTTTAGGTAAGTATACTACCTGAATGTACGTACTTGAATTTATTCTCATTCTAGCTAGAATTATATTATAGAACTATAGGTTAGTCAATTTCACAATTTAGGGGGAGTTTGTAATGAACAAAAAAATCGTCATCTTGAACGGCAGTCCCAGAAAAGCTGGCAACACCTCTGCCCTGGTAAAAGCCTTCACCCAGGGAGCTGAAGAAGCCGGCAACACCGTCACCGAATTTTTCCTGGATGCCCTGACCATCCACGGCTGCAAAGGCTGCTTTGGCGGCCATAGCAGCAAAACCTGCCCCTGCGTCCAGCAGGACGACATGAACAAAATCTATCCCGCCGTCCGGACCAGCGACATCGTCATCTTCGCCACCCCACTGTACTATTGGAACATGAGCGGCCAAATCAGAACCGCCATTGACCGCCTGTTTGCCCTGGAAGAAGGCGACGGCAACCTGCTCCGAGGCCATAACAGAGCCAGCGCCCTGCTCATGGCCGCCGAAGGAAACGACTTTGCAGACGTCCTCACCTACTACGACCACCTAATGAACCATTTGCAGTGGAAAAACCTCGGCCACGTCCTGGCCGGCGGCAACTGCAACGTAGGCGACATCACCGGCAAAAAAGAACTGGAAGAAGCCCGCGCCCTGGGCAAAACAATGTAATTAGGCCCTGACAAATCAAATAACCCTAAACCATAAGCACCCCTCGCCAATGGAAACCATACCAGTGACGAAGGGTGCTTTTAGGTTGGAGGAATTGGTAAAATGAGAATGTTTTGTGTGAAATCGAGAGAATCGAGCCACGATAAACTGCAGCAATGGAGGAAGCGGAGAACGTACAACAGCTTGAAGCCGGGTGGCGTCAAGCTGTTGAGGAATCAAGATGGAATATATATAGCGGCGCCAGCGCCGCAGAAGGAGCCCCACACAGCTAAATTGGTCAAATGAGAATACTTTTGCGTGAAATCGAAGAGATTCGAGTCACGATAAGCTGCAGCAATGAAGGAAAAAGAGCACTTTCAACAGTTTGAAGTTTGGAATCCAGGTTCTTCAAACTGTTGAGGAATCAAGATGGAATATATGGCGGCGCCAGCGCCGCAAAAGGAACCTTCCCCACCCCGGGCCCTTGGATTCTTAGATTGGCCGGCCCTCCCCTTCCTGTTAGGCGGGGAGGGCATGGGTAGTGCTGGCCTGTACTGTAGGTGTTTTTGATAGTGAATGTAGTGGTAAAGCTATCGTAACGATTAACAA
>ONZZ01001634.1_pt1 | contig 13693 bp, 7 predicted proteins | sample 1671101 | NCBI WGS metagenome assembly ONZZ01 (sample SAMN06348122, study PRJEB24527) | human gut metagenome | biome: human gut; feature: ankylosing spondylitis patient; material: feces | host: Homo sapiens | place: China | collected 2015-10
TAGTTCACATTTACATACGTCTTGTAATCGTTACTCCATATGTGAAGCCCTGCTTCACGCCGTGCCAGCCGGTGATTCTTACGTCGGCGCCCCAAGGGTTCTCTTTGGTTACTTTGCTCTGCCAGCCCAGTTCCAAAAATTCGCTGGAGCCTTTCATGCTGGCGTCAGGGGTTGTATAGTCTCTATAGCGTGCAGTGGCTTTACCGTCAAATTCGTAATCCCAGCCCAGGCCGGCGTAGAAACTGGTGGTGTCTTCATCCAAGTGTTTGGTCCACCGGAAGCCCAGACGGGTCCAGTAGGAATTTACGCTGCTCAAGCTGTAGTCAGCGCTGCCCAAACTGCTGCGTAAGGTAACGCTGTCGCCGCCCAGGTGGGAATAGAAGAACTTCCCATAGAGATTATAATCGTTGCTGTCCTGACGGAAAATCTTACCCAAGCCAGCATGGGCGGCAAAGTAGTTGGCACTGGAGTTATAGGTAGTGCGATAGCCACCGATGCTGCCGGCGTAGTCGCCCATAAGGCGGCCAACCCGGACCAAGCCTTCGTAATGAAGGCCGTTATCGTGATCTCTGCGAAGGAGAATGCCTGCGCCTACGTAGCGCTGGCTGCCGTCACCTCTGCTGCCGTTCTTATAGCTGGTATAGCTGCCAGTGCCGTATTCGATGAAGGGCATGATGGTGTCAGCATAGTCTTTCTTAAAAACCCGCTTTACAAAGCCCAGTTCGCCGTTAAAGCCATTGGTATCTACGGTGGAACTGCTGTTGTACCGGAGGTTGTGCCCACCCAGCATGACATAAGGGGTAAACTTGGCTTCCACTTCCCGTTCTTCCCGGGCTGCCAGGTCTTCTTCCTGGCTCAGGGTAACGTTGGCGTTCTTGGCGTCTGCTGCATCAAGGGGCGAAGAAGCCGCCATAACAGGGCCCTGTCTCAGGCTCATGCCTGCGGGGCTGGAAATGTAGGGACTGCCGACCATACTCAGAGCCCCATGGGCATCTTCCCGCAGCGGAGCAGCTTCGTGGCTTTCAGCCCAGGCGGTCAGGGCTGCCTGGAGGCCATCGGTAACAGCTGCATCGGAGCCGTTGGACACTACAGCGGCAGCATTGGTCTGGCCATCTGCAATGACTTCCGTACCCGGGTTCAAATCGGGTTTGCTCTCTCCCGGCAGGTACAATACGATGGTATTGGGATCCTGCTTTTTAATCAGGACAGTCCGCTGTACAAAGCCAGCATCGGTAACCTTGTCCAAACCGTCCATGACGCTATAGGTGGTAGCAGCGTTGGTAGTAACGCCTTTGGGGGCATAAATCAGGTTGATGACCTGCCCCGCGGAGAGCTTGGTGGTATCCTGTACCCCGGCGTTGATGGCTGCGCCGCTGACGTCGGCCTGATCCGTTACGGTCAGCATGGTCTCGCCGGCCCCGGTACCTTCAGGGACGTAGAAATTCAAAGTCTGGAAGTAGCCCAGGTTCTTAACGGTATTGTCTTTGGCATAAAGGTTCAGGGTATTGCCCGTGCTTTCGGTGGTACTGCGGCCGCCGTACAGGCTCATCATGGAGCCCAGGTGCCCTGCGTACACGTTGACGGTGTTATCATTGGCCGCACCGTTATCCGTATAGCCGCCAGCAATCAGGTTGCTGTCTGCGGCACTATTTGCGGTGGTGCCAAGGGTTCCGCCGTTAATGTCCAGGGTGTTGCCGGAAGCGCTTCCTGCAGCTGCTTTACCAGCTGCCACAGAGGTGGTAATGGTGCCGGCGTTAATGATAAGAATGTTATTATCCGCAGCTCCTGCTGTGCTGTTGCCGCCGATCAAGGTACCCACTTGGCCCTGGTTCATTTCTACAACATTGCTGGAAGCACTGGTGCTGCCGCTGCCGGCAACAGCCGCAGCAACGGTACCGCCAGAAATGGTCAGCTGGTTGCCATCTGCTGCGCCGGCAGGTGCATAGCCAGCGTACAGGGTGTTTGCCGAGCCGCTGGTAACTTCCACCAGGTTGGTATTGGCCGCGCCAGCTTCTGCATAACCGGCATAGCCGGTTCCGGTCAGCGTCCCGCCGCTTACGTACAGTTTGTTGCCCGAAGCCCCAGCCTCAGTGGACTGCCCAGCCATAGCCGTTTGCACGGTGCCCTGGGTCAGGGTAATGGTATTTTCGTTGGCAGCGCCATTGGCTGCCCCAGCAATCAGGGTTCCCACTGCGGCGGCTGCGCTATTCACGGTAATCTTGTTTCCCGCTGCGGTTCCGTCCGCCGTTTTTCCAGCGTACAGGATATTCTCCTGGGAAGCTTCCGTCCCCCCGTTCAGGGTAATGGTATTCTCATTGGCATTGCCGCTTTCCGTATACCCGGCAATCACTGTTGCTCCCAGAGTACCTTCCGTTACGGTAACCCCGTTGCCGGAAGCTTCACCCTTCTTAGTGTAGCCCGCATAGCCTTGGATGCCGGTACCTTTTGTAATAATCAGCTGGTTGCTGTTAGCCGTGCCAGTTTCAGAATACCCTGCATACAAAAGTTCCCGGGTATCCGCATTATTCTGCACGGTAATGGTGTTTTCATTGGCATTGCCCGTAGCGGTATAGCCGCCGTACACCGAAGCAAAAGTAGCCTTATCTTTACCGTCCAGGATAACCTGGTTATTTATTGCATCGCCGCTATTGGTGTAACCGCCTGTGACCTTACTGTAGCTGCTATTCCCGGCCAACGTTACAACATTGCCTAGGAAACCCCAGGTATTGGTCAAAGCCCTGGCATTGCCCTGATAAGTATAACCGCCAACAATTACAAGACCGCTCTGCCCTGCCATACTATCCACTGTCACCGTGTTACCGTCTACATTGCCCAGATTTGTATAGCCCCCTACAATATTTCCCAGAGATGCCTTGTTGGTATTTTCCACCTTGGCTTCCCCCGTTACGGTTACTTTGTTGCCAGAAGCCATTTCTCTAGTAACGTCCGATTCTCTATTCTTTGCGAGACCGCCGTAAACAGTCTGTTTTACATCTGTACTACCATCCAGGATAATCTTATTCCCGCTGGTTGAACCATCATTTAGTGTATATCCGCCGTAAACACTATACTTTATATCAGCATCCGTAATATGGATGCTGTTCCCACTAGCACTACCAGAATTCATCTGGGTATAGCCGCCATATACTGAGCCATTTACCGCAGTGCGGGTTGTGCCGTCCCACTTGCTGCTAGTAGCTTCGCCACTAAGAAGTGCGCTACCGCTTTCATCCTTGGCAACACCCGAAGCAATGATAAGGGTGTTATACGAGGCACTGCCCTGGTAGTTCATGCTGCCGTAAATGCTCTTAGCTGAGCTGCCTTTTTCCAGAATTACTGTATTATATTCCGCATTGGGACTGCGGTTATAGCTGCCGTAAATTTCACTGCCTGTAACTTGGGAATTACTCAGTGTCACCAGATTGTGGTTGGTAGTTACGCCGGCTCCCGACAGAGCGCCGTACAAATTAGCAGAAGAAGTAGAATCCACCATGGTTATCGTATTATAGTTGGCATTGGCACTACGGTTCGAAACCCAGCCATTCGCATAACCGCCATACACATTTTCACCGATAGAGGAACCATTGAGAATCTTTACCGTATTATGATCGGCCCCGCCATTTTCTCCATAACCGCCATACACGAAGGAGCGGAACGGTTCTCCACTGTAGTAATGTTTCAGCGTACTGGCATCAAAAGTAATGGTATTGTAGCTCGCATTACCCTTAGTGGCGTAACCCCCATAGACCTTGCCGTCTGTAACACTACCAGATTTCAAGTTGACTACATTGTAAGTGGCGTCACCCTTGGCGTTATAGCCCCCATAGGTATTACCTGCTTTATAGGACGAACTTCCCTCTTTGTTAACGTAATTGTATTGGGTAACGCTACTGGCATTTTGCATTGTCACTGTATTCGTTGTTACCGTGCCCCCCGCTGCATAGCCACCATAGTAGCTTCCGCCCTTACTGGTCGTACCATCTACAATAATACTGTTACCGCTGACCGTGCCAGTTGTACCGGCAGAATAACCACCATACACATCACTGCGGCTTTCATAAGTACCGTTCACAATGGCACTGTTTGTTAAATTCACTGTGTTGTTAGTGGCATCCCCAGAACCGGTATAGCCGCTGTAAATGGCAGAATTTATGGTAGTTCCTGTTACTGTTACCTGGTTATTGCTTGCCACTCCGCTACCCGTATAGCCGCCGTATACGCTAACCGCATCTGATTTAGCTCCCGGTCCGAAGGTCAGACCACTGTCAACTACTTTAGTGCCTTCTGTACCAATCATCACCGTATTTTTAGAAACATTACCAGATGTTGTATAGCCGCCATAACCGTAAATGGTGCTGCCGCCGGTAATGGACAGGGTATTGTTTTGGGCGTTGCCGCCCTTCACCGCATAGCCGCCATAGGCATGTTCCAAGGCTGCTGTGCCCGAAATCTGCAAAATTCCGCCTTCTGCAGCAGTTCCATCTGTAGTCTGTACCGCATAGGCATCACCAGTGCCTTCCGTGATGCTCTTTGCCTGGACAGGTGCTGCGTACAGTCCCATGCCCAAGATGCTGCTAAGCACCAATACCGTTAAAAGCTGTTTCTGTTGTCCGTTTTTGTTCTGCATCGTATGATTGCGTTTCCCCATAATTTGCGCCAGTGCCCCCTAGGCACCGGCATTCCCCCTTTCGTAAGGCGGCAGATAGATTCCCCCTGGAATCTTAGCAATGGGATCAATAGAAGTTAGGTTCTTGTAACTGTAATAATTACTTTTTACAATTTTCATTATAATATTGTTATTAAAAAAAGTCTAAGTGTTATTGAGTTCTTTACCTAACGTAAAATTGTTTATGCAGAATACTGTTAAAAACAATACGAAATATATTTCGCTATCGTTTTTTTAATTTTGTAAATCTAAATTTCTTTCGCTTAGACAGATGTACATTTCCATTGTATAAACGCATTGTACAATGAACAAGCATGAATGCCCCGCTGCTGGAGACCTGGCGTTGGGCAGACCAAAAGGCCGGCGGCAATCTCTGTGAGATTACCACCAGCCTTTTTGCTCTTTCTTCAATTTTTCCCTAAGTGAAAAGTGGTTTTAGGCTTTGCCGCCTTTTTGATACCACTTTTCGGCTTCTTCCAGTTGGCCCATTTTCCAATACCAATTGCCGATGAGTTCGGCAGCCTGGGCTTGGGTTTCACCCCCTTGGGCGTAAATTTCCTGGCATATGGCTAGGGCTTTTTTTGGGTCTTTCGTGATGCCGCAGCCTTCTTGGAGGTTTCTCGCCAGGGCCAGGGCTGCCCAGGGGCTTCCGGCCTCCTGGCCTTTTTGGAACCACCCATTGGCCTGGGACAGGCGGTCTTCCTGGGCATAGCAGAGACCCAGAAAATATGCGGCATCGGCAGCTGCTTCGCCGCCTTGGTTGTAAAGGTCTTTATAAATCCGGCAGGCTTCCTGAGGATTGGCCTTACAGCCTTTGCCGTCCTGAAGGTTGACGGCCAGGTTGAACCAGCCCCAGTCGTACCCGGCTTTGCCGGAGCGTTTCAGCCAAAGGTTGGCCATTTTATATTCTTCCTGGAGGTTATAGATAAGGCCAAGCTGATTGGCAGAGGGGCCTGCGGCCTCTCCGTTCAAGTTATAGGCTTTGACGAAATACGTCAAGGCGTTGTTCAGATTGGGGACCGTGTGTTCTTCCAGCCAATAGGTTTGGCCCAGGTTGTGCCAACCCCAGTCAAAGCCAGCTTCTCCGGACTTTTGGTACCAGCTGCGGGCTTCTTTTACAGCTCCCTGCCGGGCATACAGGAGCCCCAATTGGTTGGCAGCTTCTCCTGCTGCATAATCCTGGAGGGCAAAGGCTTTCAGGTAGCATTTCTTGGCCTTCTTCAGGTCCACGGGAACGCCTTCTCCCAGGCGATAGGCATCGCCCAGATTGTGCCAGCCCCAATCACAGCCGGCTTCGCCGGCCAGACGGCTCCATTTGACGGCCTCCTGGTAATTGCCGCGTTTGGCCTGAATCCGGCCGATGGCATTGGCAGACCCACCGGCGGCGGGACCGGCCAGGGCGTAGGATTTGGTGTAGCACTCCAGGGCTTTGTCAATATCCACCGGGGTTCCCCGTCCGTTTTCCAGGTCATCTCCCAGGTTGTCCCAGCCCCAATCACAGCCGGCTTCGCCGGCCTTTTGGTACCAGCGATTGGCCAAGGGATACCTTTTCTCCCGGTAATAAAGATTTCCCTGGGCATTCAGGGCCTGGGCAAAGTCCGGGGTCAGGGCTTTGCTGAGCCAGTATTCCGCTGCCTGGTGGTCCTAGTTTTCTTCCCAGTTGTACAGAAAGAGGCAGCCCAGTTCGTAGGCAGCAAAAATATCTCCCTTTTGGGCCAATTTAGCCATGCCTGGAAACAGACTCCGCAGCTTTTTTTGCAGGGTCTTGGGCGGCAGGTCCTGGATTTGGACCAGATTAAATTGGCAAAGCAGGTCGCCGGCTTGGGCACCTTTTTCGTACCAAGCGGCACCTTTTGTTTTGTCGGGCCACTGGGGCTTGGTCCCCTGGGAATAGATTTCTCCCAGAAAGTACATAGCCCGGGGGTTGACAGCAGCAGCGGAAAGGAACAGAGGTTCGGCTTTGGCATATTGGCAGTGTTTGAAATAGGTCACCGCTTCAGAAAAAACGGCAGTCTGGGTGTCTGCGGCTTTAGGAGTAGGTTTTGCTTTGGGCATCTGTATCGTTCCTCCACATAGGGAATTGTTGCGTGTGCAGCTAGGTTATAGTATAGCATTCAACTGGAAAAACTAAAACCACACACAAAACAGCCCTCCAGAGGTTCCAGGCTCCTGGAGGACTGCTTTTGCTGTATTTGCTGTATTTGCTGTATTTTCTTTACAGTCTTCTGGTAACAGTAGCGTTAAATACCACGCCTCTCTGCTTGCCGGCCCAACCGGTGAGCCGCAGGTCTGCGCCCCAGGGATTATCCTTAGTGGAGTCGCTCTTCCAGCCCAGTTCCAGCAGGGCACTGGAGCCTTTGCTCTCAGGCGACGGGGTGCTGAAGGTCAGGTAGGTGGCCCTGGCGGTGCTGTCGAACTCGTAATCCCAGCCCAGGCCTGCGTAGTAGGACTGGTTCTCCTGGTAATTATGGGTCCAGCGGGCACCCAATCTGGTGCGGTAGGAATCGGCGGCGTCCAGATTAAAGACGGCATCGCCGATGGTGTTGTGCAGGGTAACGGTATCGCTGGCTAAATGGGTATAGTTGAAGCGGCCGTACACGTCCAGGCTGTCTTTATCGGTTTGCTGGTAGATCCGGCCCAGCCACAGGCTGGCCCCGGCGTACCGGGCGTTGGTATCGTAGGTAGAGCGATAGCCTTCCAATACACCCCGGAAGTCTCCGTCCAGGACACCCACTCTGGCGCTGGCCTGGTAGTACACGCCGTTGTTCAGGTCTCTGCGCAGCAGCAGGCCCACGCCGCCATAGTGCTGGGTGCCGTCGCCTCTGGCGCCGTTCTCCAGATGGCTGGTGTAGTTGCCTTTGCCATATTCTGCAAAGGGAATGATGGTGTCAATGGAATTGGCGTTGGGGATTCTCCGTACTAAGCCCAGGTTCCCTGCCCAGCCATTGCTGTCTACGTAGGAACCTGTGTCAAAGCGCAAATTCTGCCCGCCAACGGTCACGTAGGGAGTAAAGCTCTTTTTGCTTTCGCTGTCTGCAGCAGCCTGGGTGGCAGCCCTAAAGCCGGCGTCCAGGGTGGTGTCGGCCCCTGCGGCAATAAAGTTCAGGGCTGCAGCACGGGCTTCGGGAATGAGTTTGGTATCCTGGGAAATGGTACCGATTTTGGCGTCCACAGGGGTCACCACCAAAGAAGTGGTGCCTTGCTGCTTCACTTCCGCTGGCCGGGTAACCAAGCCAGCATCAATGGTCTGGGCAGTGTCAGCCGCCATACCATAGGTGGTGCCACTCAGCTGAAGGCCGTTGGGATTGGTAACCAGGGTGATGAATTCTCCTGGATTCAAAGGGGTACGGGCCAGGAGTTTGGCGGTGACGGGAACGTTGGTCAGGTTGGCCGTGCCGGTGACCGTCAGCAGAGTATCCCCTTTCACGCTGCCCTCTGGCACGTTGTAGTTCATGACCTGGAAGTAGTCCAGATTTCCTACGCGGTTGTCCAGGCTGGAAACGTTCAGGGTATTTCCGGTGCTGGTCTGCCCCAGACCGCCGAACAGGCTGTAGGTAGTTTGCAGGGGGCTGCCTTCCAGGTTCACCGTATTATTGGAAGCCTCGCCCGTTACCGCAGAACCGCCGGCAAGGTAATTGGACAGGGTGGTTAAATCCGTGGCCGTACCTTGGCTCAGGGCACTTGCTGCAGCAGAGGCCGCGCCAAATTTGCCGCCGGAAAGAATCAAGGTGTTGCCGTTGGCATTGCCGGCCGCAGAATACCCGCTGGCTACATAGGCGGTAGTGCCGCTGACGGCGGCGATTTCACCCCCGGAGATGGTCAGGGTATTCTCATTGGCATCGCCGCCCTTGGCGGTATAGCCGCCAGCCACGTAGGTCGTGCCGCCGGTTAGGCTGCCCAGGCTGCCGCCGGAAATGGCGGCGCGGTTGCCTGAGGCATTGCCGCTTTCCGTATGTCCGCCAGTTATATAGGCAATGCCGCTGGGCTCTTCTTCATCTTCTTCATCACCGGGAGCTGTGGCAATACTGCCTCCGGCAAGATTCAACGTATTGCCAGTGGCATCGCCTTTTTTGGTATAGCCGCCGGCCACATAGGGCTGGCTGTCAGCAACCATGCCGACAGTGCCGCTGAGGAAATTCAGCGTGTTGCCGCTGGCAGTTCCGCTCTTATCTGCCCAGCCGCCCGCTATGTAAGCTTTGGCGCCGCTGGCTCCAGCCATAGTGTTGGCGGAGAACGTTAACGTATTGTCCGTAACATTACCCTGACTGGCGAATCCGCCGGCCACATAGGCCTTGTTACCGGTGCCAAATTTCGTACCGGAGAGTGTCAGGGTATTGCCCTCAGCATTGCCTTTTTTATCCGAGTACCCGCCGGCTACGTAGACTTTGGCGCCCTCATCCGTGCCAAGGGTGGCCCCGGTAATGGTGGCGGTATTTTGCGATGCATTGCCTGTTACAGCATAACCACCAGCAACGTAAGTTTTGCTGCCGCCTAAGGTGCCAATGGTGACAGCTGAAATGGTCAGGGTATTGGAATCGGCATTGCCTTTTTCTATAGACATGCCGCCAGTTACGTAGGATTTGTTGCCCTCGATGGTACCGCCGGTTATGGTCAGGGTATTGGACTCCGCATCGCCGTCCACGGTAACCATACCGCCGGCGACATAGTTATTGTCAGCTGTGTTGGTGCCAATGGTGTTATTGGTAAGGGTGGCTGTATTGCCGGTAGCTTTGACGGGGACGAGGGTCTTATCATTGTCATCAGCCTGACCTACAGCAATGCCACCGGCGATGTAGTTTTTGGAGCCTGTTTCATCGTCTGCATCTGCCACTGTGCCCACTGTATTTCCAGTCATCGTCAAGGTGTTGCTGTCTGCGTTTTTCGTCCCATACCAGGCCTTACCGTATGACGCATTGATGCCGCCTGCCAGGATGATTTGCCCGCCATAGTTCGTCACAATCTTGTTATTCTGCAGATTCGCCGTATTACCAGAGACAATTCCTGAAAGTGATTCATCTACGTAATCATATAGGGCATTGGCCCCAGCCATCGCAATGGTAGAGACGGACCCGTCTGTTGGGATTTCGCTATTCGATACGGTTAAGGTATTATTTTGCAGGGCATAATAATCGGAACGGCCCCCTAGCAGTTCCACATAATCCACGATGGAACTGCCTAATGTACTATCGTCAATCGTAACGGTATTATTTTTTACGGTAACGTTGTTGCCTTCTCCCCCGTTCGCATAGCCACCATAGACATGGACCGCATCAGCATAGGTGCTTCCACTCAAGGTACCCTTCGTCAGGGTAACGCTGTTGTTGGCTACAGTGCCTGTGCCGGTGTACGTACCTGATGAGACACTCAAGTACGCGCCATATACAGAATCCCCTATAGTCCCACCATCTACGGTGACGCTGTTATTTTCCAGGTCCGCGACAGTGGTGCCGTTTATGGCATAGTACCCGCCGGCGACAACCTCACCATAGCCGCCATCTAAAATATCCACATGGTTATAGGTTACCGAACCCATTTGGAGCGCATCACCGTTTTCGCTGCTGGACGTTATAAACGCGCCGCCATAGACCTTGTTAGCCATGCCTGTGCCGGAGATGGTTACGGTGTTATCATACACGTTGCCAAACTTTGTAGTATTTCCAGCAGTGGGGAGATTTGCCTCAATGAGGCCGCCATAAACCGTGCCGTTGTTGCCAAATTGTGACTGATTGCCGCCAGCCGTGATAAAGACTTTATTATTCTTTACATCGCCGGTGGATGTAAACGAAAGGCCTTCTGCATACTGTGAGAAATAATCGTTCATAGATTGCGGTAAGTTATATTGATTATTCAACACCCCTTGGGCTCCGCCATAAATGGTACCGCCAAACTTGCCTCCATTTATATTTACCGTATTGTCAGAGACAGTACCCGTATAGGAATAACCGCCGTAAAAATTTTGTGCGACATGGTCATCATTGTCTCCCCCAAGGCTCGAAACTCCCGTAAGGGTAGCAATATTGTTCGTGGCATCCCCTGTAACGGTAAAGCCGCCAAAAACATCGTTTGTAATTCCTACCGGATAGGAAACCCTCTGAGCATTGGGCAGGTTAACATTCACCTGGTTTTGGTTCACTGTTTTGGTCATGGCTAACCCGCCTGCAAGCCAATTTGAAACAAGCGGACTGCTTCCTTCCTTTGTATTATTCAAGGTCAGAGTATTGCCTGTCACGGTTCCTGTCGTACCCGTTTCGATGGTTTCAGCATCTGAACTGGTAATGGCTGTACCCGCACTGAGCATTTCCTCAGGAATGGTAGAGCCTGCTACGGCGCCGCCTGCGACACTGTTATTGATAGTCAGGGTATTGCCGCTGGCAGTTTTCGTTTTATTCCCTACATAGATAGCGGTGGTATTCGTCTTATCGCTTACCACTTCTTCTGCCCTGGCCGGCTGGGCCGGCAGACACAGAGCCAGCAGGGCGGACAGGCCCCACAGGGTGACGCAGCCATAGCGCAGTTTTTTGCCGACGTTTCTCCTTTTCATTATTGCAGCCTCCTCTGTATGATCCCACTTCCGCTGCCCCTTGCAGTAAGTGAACTCCCCGTTGAAGCCCGGTGAAAAGGGCAGAAAACAACATATATATTGTATTATATCATGTTAGGATTGTTTAATTAGAACAGTTTATATACACTATTTAATGATACAGTTAAATGGTGCAGTGCCTGTTTTGCCGCCGCTTCCCTGGCAAGGCCTTTCCTCCATACAAAAAGACCCTGGACCGAGGTTTTTCCTTGGTTCAGGGTGTTTCGTTTCTATTTGCCTTAGGCCAGGTCGGTAACTTTGCCGTTGAGCATTTTGCCGCCCACAATGTTTAGGTTTTTGTACTGGGCCTTCAAATCTTTAATGGATTTGTCGATGCCGCTGCCGCCGGAGGTGGCAAACAGGTAGATTTTCTTGCCGGTCAGGTTGGCTGCCTCGATAAAGGTGTTGATGATTTTCGGGGCGGTGTACCACCAGATGGGGAAGCCGATATAGACAGTATCGTATTTGTCCAGGTTGGGTTTCTTGTCGGCCAGTGCAGGACGGGAGCTGGGGTCCTGGGATTCCAGGGTGCTTCTGCTCTTTTTGTCCATCCAGTTCAGGTCGGCACTGGTGTAGGCCACGGCGGGCTTGATTTCATACAGGTCGGCTTTGGCCACTTTGGCCAGTTGCTGAGCCTTATTGCGGGTAACACCGCTGGCAGAAAAATAGGTTACTACAGTACTCATGCTAAAATCTCCTTCCAATGACTAAGAATGTAGGACACAAATTGAGAAATAGATTCAAGGGAAGCCGGCGCTGGCTGGCTCCCCCGCTCCAGGCGGTCTACTGATTCATTTTGCGGCAGTGGCCCACCACTTTGCCGGTGGACAAGTACTGGTAGTTGGGGAACTCAAAGAGTACGGGGCTGATTTTGGCGTAATCAGGCTTGCCGTTTTCGTTCAGCATATCTTCTTCCACGTAGGTGTGGAGGATTTTCAGGATAAAGGTTTCAAAATTGGGGGTGTTGTACACGTCGTCCACCTGACATTCCAGCACCAGGGGGGAAGCGTCAATGACGGGGGCACCGGCCTGGCCCTTGCTCCAGGCAAAGACCTGGGATTTATCCGTATCTTTGCCGCTGACGGTGCCTACGTAGTCAGCTTTTTGCAGCAGGTCCTGGTTTACCAGGTTCAGGGTGCAAAGGCCAGCTGCATGGATACCCTTGTTGGTATAGTGGCTGGTGACGCAGGAAATGGTTACCCGGTCGTGGCCGATGATGCCCACGTGGGCCACTTCCATCCAGTTGGGTTTGCCGTCCACCAGGGCGCCGACAATGGTCACGGGAGTGGGATACAGGGCCAAGAGATTGCCTAAATCTTTTTTCATGGAAAGTTCCTCCTTAATTGGGAAGCAGTTTCAGCAGGCACAGCGCAGCCAAATCCGATACTTTCTGGGGAGAGAGCTGGATGTGGGCGCGTTCCATGGCTTCTTGCTGCTGGGTTGTAGGATACACATAGGGATACAGGCCGTATAAGAACGGAAAGAACAGATACAGGAAGTTCTCCCGGTCCTGAGGAGTCATGGCAGGAAAGAATTTTTCCAGGCTCTTCTCTACCGTGCTCAGGGTATGCTGATAGGATTTTTTGAATTCCACCAGGCATTCCAACCGGCTGTGCTCCTCGATTTCGTACAGATTCATGCACTGGATTTTAAGCAGGGTAATGCGCTTTTCCAGGGATTGGCCTACCAGTGCGGCGTATTCCTGGGCTGTCAAAGCAGGGTGCTTGGCAAAGCTTTGGGTAAGATCTGCGGTCCACAATTCATATTCTTCCTGGAGCAGGGCCAGGAAAATTTCTTCTTTGGAATGGAAATAGTTGTAGATAGAAGGCCGGGAGATGCTGGTCTCCTTGCTGATTTCTCCCAGGGTGATTTCTTGGAAGCTCAGCCGCTGGTATAGTTTCCGGCAGGCTGCTACGATTTCCTGGGGCCGCTGTTCACAGATGCTGCGGGGCATCCTGGCCATGGTACTCGCCTCCTTGAAGTTTATTTGACGTTTTGTCAGTATGAGTATAATACCATATTGACATCTTGTCAATATAAGAATAAGTGAAAACTTTAAACTAGATCAGGTAATGAAGGCTTGCTAAAAAAGTAAGGGAGAAGTTGCTGAATAAGGAAGAATTACCACACTTTTCGTTGAAAAGTGTGGAGGTGTTTTTGGTAATATATGCCCCTGCGGGGAAACCGGTGAAGTGCTTTTGGGAATATCCAGGCTCCCTTCGAATAAATTGTAGTGGTGTTTTGGGGAATATATGCCCCTTCGGGGGAAACCATGGAGATGCTTTTGGAATATCCGGGCCCTCTTCGAATAAATTGTAGTGGTGTCTTGGGGAGGAATATCTGAGCCCTTCGGGGAAACTTGGGAAGGCCTGCTGCCAGGCTTTTCGACAGCGTTCAGCAGGGCCTGGGGGCCAGAGAATTCTTTTCTCCCAACAAAAAACGGCTTG
>ONZZ01001637.1_pt1 | contig 13672 bp, 8 predicted proteins | sample 1671101 | NCBI WGS metagenome assembly ONZZ01 (sample SAMN06348122, study PRJEB24527) | human gut metagenome | biome: human gut; feature: ankylosing spondylitis patient; material: feces | host: Homo sapiens | place: China | collected 2015-10
GGGATCATTAGCCTTTTTATTTTAATACACTATATAGAATCGCGGAGACGCTTACCGTGAAAGGATGGGTGAAGGGAACACCCTTCACCTATAAACTGCTTATAGATAGGATAATACAAGGAAAAGTGAAGGGTGAAGAGAATGTCCATTATAACTCTTCGCATACCCGCATTTCCATACCTTTATATACCACTACAATCTTGTGTAGTTGCGTGGAGCCGATAGCTTGTTTCACCGTGTCCGTGTCGGCATAGCGGTTGGCCTGGGCGATGGCTTCCTGACGCAATTCCTCCACACGGTTTTCAGAATCGCGATATTTGGCGTATTTCAACTCAACGATGTAGCTGTGCTTCATGTCGGAATATATGTCCAACATGGGACAGAGGAAAATATCGACGTAACCCGCTTGTGTATCTTGCTCGGAGATAGGACGGTAGAAGCGGTTTTGCGCAGTCATGGCCAAGGTGAAGCCGTGAACGAAGAATTCGCCCTTTTGCTTGTCACGCTGGGATGCATAACGTTTCAGGCAGTCGGCAATGTAGCCGAAATAGGCTTGCCAATTGCCATCATAGGCGAGCTGACTTGAAAGTTCGCTCTTTTCGTAGCTGCTGAAATTCAAGTCTGCGTCGTTGTAGGTATTCAGCAAATAAGTGTAGAGCTGCTCTTGAACCACCAGGTTCGGAATGGTCAGTTTGGTCTTGCCTTTATCTATTCCGCTAATGGTCAACATTCCGAAATAGTAGAGCAGGCTTATAAAATTGTCCGGATTGGTGATGTTGACGGCAGGGAAACCTTTCTTTAGTTCACCGGTGATATAGCCTTGACTCACTAAAGTCTGAATGACGGAAGCATCGTGTGCAAACTCCTTATCCTTTCGAATGAGCATACGCAACTTTTCATAGTCGATACGTATATTATCTTCTATCATTTCTCGTGGTGCTTTGCCGTTATCTATGTAATTCTTCACGAAGTAGAGCACCATGTTGGAGTTGTACATGGTAGTTTCACCGTAACAATCCTGCGCGAAGCAATAATTGTCGTACCACGGTTTCATTATTTCCATCAGTTCGTCAACAGTATGGCGGAAAGGGCTGTTCGTTGAATAATAAGTCAGCATTTCGCGCACTTCTTCTTCGGTGAACCCCATCATTTGGTTAAATTGAGGGGTAAGTGAGTAGTTTGTGCCGATGTTGAAGCCACTCGTCAGGTCATCCATCGTTACGGGGCTTACACCGGTGATGAAACAACGCTCTATGCTGGAATAAGTTCCTGCCTTCACCTTATTGAAGAAAGCACGCAGATAACCTTCGCCATGCGTTTCATCAGTGTAGCGGTGCAAACTTTCGGCATCGGAAAGGATGGCGTTGGTGAAGTGGTCGTATTCGTCGATGAAGAGATACATTTTCTGTCCAGCACGTTCGCAGGCTTGATAGAGGTAGTCCAACTGCTCTACGGCCCCATTCACTTGGCGTAGTTCTTCCAGAGTCTCCGGTGGCAGAAGGTCGGCATATATCTTGCAGAAGTTCATGAAAGTAATGCTGCAATGTGCATCCAGTCCTTTTCGATAATCGTTCAGTTTACCGGTGATGCCTGAAAAGTTAAGGTAAAGCACCAGATAGCTGTTGCGGTTTGCTGTGGGATGCTTCCCGATGTAGAGGTCGCCGAATAAGTCGTTGAACTTATCGCGGGTACGCACATCGTAGTAGTGTTGCAGTACGTTCAGCGTGAGGCTTTTGCCGAAGCGGCGGGGACGGATGAAGAAAAAGAACCGGTCTGCCTGCTCTATCATAGGAATGAACCGGGTTTTGTCTACATAATAATAGTCTTCGCGGCGGATGACTGCGAAGTTCATCATACCGTAAGGCAAACGCTTTCTGTTGGGTACTATATATTCCATTGGATCCATCTTCTGTCCTCCTGCTGATTTCTTATTTAACAACTTGCTTCCTTATTTAACAACTTGCTTCTTTAGCGTTAACGACACAAAGATAGTAAAAGTTCTTGTTGGGTACGAGGCATCCTCAAAAAAGTATTGGAAAAACTCATTCACACTAAGAATTGCAGCCTTGGCAAAACTATTCTGAAACAGCTGTGAAGAGGCGGAAATAATTCTCGGGGTTAGCTTGTTTTTACTAAAAGATACTGTATTTTTGTGCAGAACTAAAAAAAGAAGAGACTATGTTGGACATTATTTTGATCGTAATTAGTGCCCTTTGTATGATAGCCGGGTTAGCAGGTTGTATTCTGCCGTTTCTTCCCGGTCCGCCTATTGCTTATGTGGGGTTGGTCATTCTGCACTTCACGGATAAGGTACAATATTCTACGACACAATTAATTGTATGGCTATTGATTGTAGCTGTTTTGCAGGTATTGGATTATTTCACTCCGATGCTGGGAAGTAAATATAGTGGCGGTAGTAAATGGGGGAATTGGGGATGTATTGTAGGAACTCTTGTCGGTCTTCTTTTCTTGCCTTGGGGTATTATTCTTGGTCCGTTTCTAGGAGCGGTGATTGGTGAACTATTAGGAAATAAAGAGTTCTCGCAGGCACTCAAATCAGGTGTGGGCTCTTTACTCGGATTTATATTCGGAACTTTACTGAAGTTCGTTGTCTGCGGTTATTTTTGCTATCAATTTATCATAGGTCTTATTCGGTAACCTATTTGATGTTGTAAAACATTCGTAAGAATAACCTATCTATTGCCTTTACATAGAGTACTAAATCGATGTGTGTTCGTCTTTATTGAAGTAGCACATTGAGGTAGTACCATGAAAAAGACTTTTATTTATCTTTCTTTTATCATTTTCTTGGGGTGGTTTCCCTCGCTTTTTGCGGGAGAAATTTATGTATCCCTGCAGGGGAATGATAAGAATCCCGGGACAAAGGAAGCTCCGTTTTATACATTAAACCGGGCGATCAAGCAGGCTCGTGAATGGCGTAGACTGAATCGGTTGGAAGTAGCCGGAGGAATTTATATTAGTTTGGAAGAGGGTGTTTATGCCCAGCGCAATTCTCTATTTCTTCGTCCGGAAGATAGTGGGACACCCGATTCTCCAACGGTGATTTGTGCAGTAGATGGTGCTCACCCTGTAATTAGTGGTGGAGTTGCTGTTACGGGGTGGAAGCGTGGATATAATCATCCGGCAATTCCTGAAAAGCTAAAGCAGAAGATATGGTCGGCAGAGGCTCCCCTAATAGGAAATAGAAGAGTAGAAACCCGGCAAATGTGGGTGAACGGTCATAAAGTTCAAAGAGCTGCGCAATTTCCTGGCGGAGGATTGGAACGAATGATTGACTTCAATCCGGAAGAACAAACAATAACGATCCCCGTTTCTCAAAGTGTAAATCCGAAGAGACTACAAAATGCCGGTCAACTGGAAATGATTGTCCATCAACGCTGGGCGATTGCTATTTTGCGCGTGAAAAGTATAGACGCGAAAGACGGACAAGCTGTAGTTCGCTTCCATGAACCCGAAAGTTACCTGGAGTTTGCGCATCCCTGGCCGCAACCCGTCATCGGAGGAGAGAAAGGAAATTCTTCCTTTTGTCTGACCAATGCACTGGAATTGCTGGACCAACCCGGTGAATGGTTTCAGGAATATCCTTCCGGCACGATTTACTATTATCCGCAAGCGGGCGAAAATATGGAAACTGCTGAAGTGATTATCCCTGCCTTGGAAACTTTAGTGACCATAGACGGTACATTGTCCCGTCCGGTAAAGCATATACAATTTAACGGAATTACTTTTGAGCATACCTCCTGGATACGTCCTTCTTATCAGGGACACGTCACTCTGCAAGGGGGATTTCCTTTATTGGATGCCTATAAACTACAAGAACCGGGGCTTCCGGAAAAAGCAGAACTGGAAAATCAAGCCTGGATCACCCGTCCCGAAACGGCAATATGTGTAAGAGGTGCCGAGCATATTGATTTCAAGCATTGCACGTTCCGTCATTTATCGTCCACCGGACTGGATTATGAATGGGCCGTTACTGCATCGAGCGTCGAAGATTGTCAATTTACGGATATTGGAGGAACGGCTTTACTGGTCGGTGCATTTCCGGACGGAGGATTTGAGACGCACGTCCCTTTTATTCCTGCTGACGTACGGGAATTATGTTCCCATATTACTATCAGAAACAATTTCATCAGTAATGTGACTAATGAAGACTGGGGATGTGTAGGTATCGGCGCCGGATATGTCAGAAACATGGATATTTCTCATAATGAAGTCTGCCATCTGAACTATTCAGGGATTTGTGTAGGCTGGGGATGGACATCGCTGGAGAGCGGAATGTGTAACAACCGGATAGAAGCAAACTATGTACATCACTTTGCCCGTCGGCTATACGATGCAGGCGGTCTGTATACTCTTTCCAACCAGCCGGGTTCCGTCATGCGAAATAACCGGATCGAACATTTAATCGAAGCCCCCTACGCTACGAATGACCGGGCTTTTTATATCTATCTGGATGAAGCTACAGACGGATATACAATGGAAAACAACTGGTGTCCTGCTGAACGTTTTGATTCGAACCGCCCCGGGAAAAAGAACGTGTGGAAGAATAACGGCCCTCAAGTGGCGGACAGTATTAAATACAAAGCCGGAAGAATAAAGCGAGATTGAAACAAATCAATGGATTAACATAGTCATCAATGTACTAGTATAGCAATCAATAAACTAGTGTAATAATCATTAGAACTAGACTAGTATGGTAATCATTCAAACTAATATGATAATTATAGTAATCAATAAACGATATTTAATCAATAAAATAGATGAAACCAACGAACTATCACTTATTTGATTTCCTTGATTTCGATACCGAGTTATCAAGGAATGAGTCGCTTTGGAAAGCATACAAGCCAACGGCTGTTTATGAAAAGGAAGGAGATATTTACGTAACAGTTCCCTTTCAGAAGCAAAAGCTGGCTAACGATATGATGGCGGATACCGATGTTCCCCAGGAGGAATATACGTTAATCATCCGTCAGTATAACATCGGTATCACCCGCCTGTTTCTTGGCTTCGGTGATTATGTGCTGACAGATGAGTCGGAAATGCTACAATTCAGTGACCGGATTCAGAAAGTGCCCCTGTTTATAAAAGAACAAAAAGGAAAATGGATTCTTTCAACGGAAGACGGAACGAAGCGTGCCATTATCAACGTGGAAGAGCCTCTATTAGACCGATGGAGCGAATTGCTTCCCGATCCTCAAGAAACGCTTGACATCACTTTATACCCTGACGGAAAGCGTGAAATCCGCTTGTCAGCCTACGACCATTTTTCGCCTCCCCGCTACGATGCGCTACCTGTTGCCTTTTGCAAACGCGACGGTCGGAAAGAACGTGCAACGCTTTCTTTTGAATGTAAGCCCGATGAATGTTTTGCCGGAACCGGAGAACGTTTCTTTAAAATGGACTTAAGCGGACAGACTTTCTTCCTGAAAAACCAAGATGGGCAAGGAGTCAATAACCGGCGTACTTATAAGAATATCCCTTTCTATCTATCCAGCCGCATGTATGGAACATTCTACCATACATGTGCTCATAGCAAGCTCTCGCTGGCCGGACATTCCACCCGTTCCGTCCAGTTTCTAAGCGACCAGGCATTGTTGGATGTATTTGTAATAGGCGGTGATACGATGGAAGATATTCTTCGCGGTTGTCGTGACCTGACCGGCTATCCGTCTATGCCTCCTCTTTGGAGTTTTGGCGTTTGGATGAGCCGTATGACTTATTTCAGTGCCGATGAAGTAGACGAAATATGCGACCGCATGCGTGCCGAACACTATCCCTGTGACGTAATTCATCTGGATACGGGCTGGTTCTGTACCGATTGGCTCTGCGAATGGAAATTCAATGAAGAACGGTTCCCCGATCCGAAAAGATTCATCGGGCGGTTGAAAAAGAACGGCTATCGTGTCTCTTTATGGCAACTTCCATACGTTGCAGAAAATGCAGAGCAGATTGATGAAGCCAGAGCCAATGATTATATAGCCCCATTGACCAAACAACAAGCGACCGATGGTTCCAACTTCTCCGCCTTGGATTATGCCGGAACAATCGACTTTACTTATCCGAAAGCAACCGAATGGTACAAAGGACTATTGAAACAACTTCTGGATATGGGAGTAACCTGTATCAAAACCGATTTCGGTGAAAACATTCACATGGATGCCCTCTATAAAGGCATGAAACCGGAATTGTTGAACAACCTGTATGCCTTGCTTTATCAAAAGGCCGCTTACGAAATTACGAAAGAAGTGACAGGTGACGGCATAGTCTGGGCACGTTCCGCATGGGCGGGATGCCAGCGTTATCCTTTGCATTGGGGAGGCGATTCCTGTAGCTCTTGGGATGGAATGGCAGGTTCTCTGAAAGGCGGTCTGCATTTCGGCCTGTCGGGATTTGCTTTTTGGAGCCATGATGTTCCCGGCTTCCATACATTGCCCAATTTTATGAACTCGGTAGTAGCAGATGATGTGTACATGCGTTGGACCCAATTCGGCGTATTCACATCGCATATCCGTTATCACGGAACCAATAAGCGTGAACCCTGGCACTATCCGGCCATAGCTCCGTTGGTGAAAAAGTGGTGGAAATTGCGTTATTCGCTCATTCCATACATTGTAGAACAAAGTAAACTAGCCATAGAAAGCGGCTATCCGCTCTTGCAGGCGCTCATTCTGCATCATCCGGAAGATAAACTTTGTTGGCATATAGATGATGAATACTATTTCGGCAATGATTTCCTGGTAGCTCCGGTGATGAACAGCGAGAACCGTCGGGATATCTATCTTCCCGAAGGAAAATGGGTGAACTTCTTTACGGGAGAACGTCTGGAAGGAGCATGCTGGCTGAAAGACGTATATGTTCCATTGGAAGAAATGCCCGTATATGTGCGTGAAAATGCCGTGATCCCCATCTATCCGGAAGACGTGGACTGTACGGATGAAATGGATTTAAGCAAGAGTATAGCTTTACGCATAGATAATGATTATAAAGGATTTTGAAATAGTTCACCACAGATTACACAGATTGACACAGATGATAAGGGGAGATAAATCATATCTGTGTTAATCTGTGTAATCTGTGGTGGACTATGATAGATTGTGGTAGAAAATTAATTAATTTACTATAGTATGAAAACATGGAAGAGTAATTTAGAAGAAACAAAACAACGTTATATAAATTGGTGGAACCATAAAGGAATCATTCTCAATATGTGGGAACACTTCCAGGAAGGAGTGCAACCACATGCAGAGATAGTACCTCCCGCGCCGGCAAAAGATTTGTCGCAAAAATGGTTCGACCCTCAATGGAGGGCTGAATATCTGGACTGGTACGTAGCGCACAGTAGTCTGAAAGCGGATATTCTTCCGGTTGCGAATACCCAACTGGGTCCCGGTTCTCTAGCCGCCATTTTAGGCGGAGTGTTTGAAGGCGGGGAAGACACCATTTGGATTCATCCCAACCCGGATTTCACCGATGAAATAGTCTTTAACCCCGAACACCCGAACTGGATTCTTCATAAAGAACTCCTGAAAGCCTGTAAAGCGAAAGCCAACGGACACTACTTTGTCGGTATGCCCGACCTGATGGAAGGACTGGATGTTCTGGCCGCATTGAAAGGAACGGATAGGGTATTATTGGACACAGTGATGCAGCCCGAAATCCTGGAACAACAGATGCAGCAAATTAACGACATCTACTTCAAAGTATTTGATGAATTATACGACATCATCCGTGAAGGCGACGAGATGGCTTTCTGTTATTTCTCGTCCTGGGCTCCCGGAAAGATGAGTAAACTGCAAAGTGATATTTCGACCATGATTAGTCAGGATGATTATCGCCGGTTTGTGCAACCTTTTATTCGTGAACAATGTCAGAAGATTGATTATACCCTTTATCATCTGGATGGAGTGGGAGCCATGCATCACCTGCCTGCCTTGCTTGAAATTGAAGAATTGAATGCGATTCAATGGACTCCCGGAGTGGGCGAACCACAAGGAGGATCTCCCAAATGGTACGATTTGTATAAGAAGATTCTGGCAGGAGGAAAGAGCGTGATGGCTTGCTGGGTGACATTAGACGAACTAAAACCCCTATTGGATCATATCGGCGCGGACGGTGTACATTTGGAAATGGATTTCCATAACGAAAAGGAAGTGGAACAGGCCATGCGGATTGTCGAAGAATATACCGGTTCTTCTACCGCTGTAAATACTAATAAACATCAACAGGATGCCGACTTGGCAGCTACCGGACAGGAACGTATTTGTATATGGGAAGAACAACATCGGGAAGAGGATAAACTGAAACCTCTGTATGAAGCCATTGTTGCCGGGAAACTGGAACCTGCGGTTGAAATCACCCGGCAAGCTATTGCGGAAGGAGTAGCTCCCCAAATGATTATCAATAATTATATGATTAAAGCAATGGGCGAAGTGGGACAACGTTTCCAGGATGGAAAAGCTTTTGTTCCTCAACTGTTGATGGCAGGACGTGCCATGAAAGGGGCTTTGGAGCTACTGAAACCTTTATTGACAGGAAGTGCTTCCACTACAATCGGTAAGATTGTCATCGGTACAGTGAAAGGAGATCTCCATGATATTGGTAAAAACCTGGTGGCTTCCATGCTGGAGGGTTGCGGCTTTGAAGTCATAAATATTGGTATTGATGTGACTTGTGACAAGTTTGTGGAAGCCGTGAAGGAAAACCATGCTGACATCTTGTGCATGAGCGCATTGCTGACTACTACCATGACGTATATGAAAGAGGTTATTCAGGCATTGGAAGAGGCCGGTATTCGTAATCAGGTGAAAGTGATGATTGGCGGAGCACCTGTCAGTCAGGGGTTTGCTGACGAAATCGGTGCGGACGGATATAGTGATAATGCGAATACAGCCGTAGCAGTTGCCAAAGAACTGATTGGAAATAAAAAATAGAATAAAAAGGCACGGATTACACGGATCAACACGGCTCTTAATTACATAGCCTATTAAAACCGTGAAATCCATGTAATCCTTGCCTAAAGAAAATTAGATTTAAACTTACGTTACTTATTTAATACTTGAATTATGCATGTGAAATTCTTAGAGACATTAGATTGGAGTATTCTGATTGCCTACTTCCTTATTTTGATAGCTATTGGTATATGGGCAAGTTCAAAACGAAAAAAGGGGAGTAGTCTTTTCCTTGCGGAGAATTCGTTGAGATGGTATCATATCGGCTTCTCCATGTGGGGGACAAATGTCGGACCTTCCATGTTGATAGCTTCCGCAAGTGCCGGATTTACTACCGGTATTGTTTCGGGGAATTATGCCTGGTATGCATTTGTCTTTATATGTCTGCTTGCTTTTGTCTTTGCTCCCCGATATTTGGGTAGTCGCATCACGACATTGCCCGAATTTATGGGAAAACGTTTCGGACAATCTACCCGTAACATCCTTGCCTGGTATACCATTATTACCATTCTTATTTCATGGCTTGCATTGACTTTATTTGCCGGTGGAGTTCTGATCCGTCAGGTCTTCGATATTCCTATGTGGCAATCGGCATTGCTGTTACTTGTCATCTCCGCTTTCTTCACGATGCTCGGCGGACTGAAAGCTGTGGCCTACACGAATGTATATCAAATGATACTGTTGATTGTAGTATCAGCCACACTGGCTATCATGGGAGTCTATAAAGTAGGCGGCGTAGGAGCACTGGTAGATGCCGTTCCGGCGGATTACTGGAATCTTTTCCATCCAAATGATGACCCGGCTTTTCCTTGGCTACCTATTATCCTGGGTTATCCTATTATGGGAGTTTGGTTTTGGTGTACGGATCAGTCGATGGTGCAACCGGTTCTTGCTGCCAAGAATCTCAAAGAAGGACAGATGGGAACCAACTTTACCGGATGGTTAAAAATATTAGATGTACCTCTTTACATTCTTCCCGGCATTATCTGCCTCGCTTTATTCCCACAATTGGAGAATCCCGATGAGGCTTACATGACAATGGTGACTCATCTGTTCCCGACAGGAATGGTTGGCTTGGTATTGGCTGTATTGACGGCAGCATTGGTAAGTACTGTCGGCTCTGCATTGAATGCATTAAGTACGGTATTCACGATGGATATCTATGTGAAGAAAATCCGACCGCAGGCCAAGCAGAAAGAGATTATCAGAGTGGGACAAGTGGTTACGGTAGTCGGTGCACTGATCTCTGTGATAATAACCATAGCGATCGACAGCATCAAGGGACTGAATCTATTTAATGTTTTCCAGTCTGTACTGGGATTTATAGCTCCTCCAATGGCAGCTGTATTTCTCTTTGGCGTGTTCTGGAAACGCACCACTACTCTGGCAGCTAATATGGCTCTAACATTGGGAACAGTGTTCAGTATCGGAGTGGGAATCTTGTATTTATGGGTGTTTCCGGCAGAACAATATGATGCATGGCCTCATTTTATGCTGCTTTCCTTCTACTTATTCGTTATCATCGGAATAGGCATGATAGTAGTCAGCCTGTGGGATAAGTCTCCGCAATTGGGCATCTTGAATATGGAAAAGATAGAGGACAAACCTGCACGAATTGTTCTTATCCTATGGGGATTACTTATTGTGACTATGATCGGGCTTTACATCTTCTTCAATGGCCACTAGTTTTTATTCACCACAGAGGACGCAGAGGACACAGAGATTATTATCTAATAATAAAAGACTCTGTGTCCTCTGCGTCCTCTGTGGTGAAACTATTTTCTGCGAAAACAATTTTCGTACGTACACAGCCCGCAAGTATATTCCAGCTTACGGACATGAGAACCCACTCCGATAATACCACTTACAGATTTGATGGGAATCATCAGGCTGGAATCTGTCAACTGAATACCACAGGGCGAAGCGACCGGAAATAAGGAGAATAGTTTTTGTTGTTCCGATACGTGCCATCCGCAATAACCGGGGCTGTATCTGTTAGTGTGCTTCCAACCTCTCTTTTCGATAAATGCAGCCAACTCCTCTTCCATGCAATCAGTAGCCTTTTCTGCAATGATGCTCCCTAATGAGTCTGCTATATATACTTTCACCATGTCGTCCTCTTGCTGAAGCAGATGTTGAAACTTCTCAAATTCAACTCCGGCAGTTGCAGTAAAAAAGGCAAAGGCTTCCGAACCCCGTAGTTGGCGGGCAATGGTTTTACCGATTGAGAGAACCGTATCTTTTACAGTCAGTGTTGCTTTTTCAGTGTCAAGCAGTCCGTCAGTGAGGAAAAAGAAAAAACGGGGACGAAGAAGGGGAGTGATACGGTCAAGTAACGTATTTATTTCTTCTATAACCATTCCATCCGGCATAGAATCTTTATATCCCATCGCCTCGTAGATATCGGACGATGGGATTTGCAGTTTCTGGTAAGTAAGTTCCTGTTCAACCATTGGTGGATGCATTGAAATATATAGGTTGTTGTAATCCTGCGGACACAGAATTAAACTTGTGTTTTATTGAATTCTTCCAATGCAGTATAAAATGCATCTATATTAGTAGAAGACGTATGTGGCGGAATATCACAACCACTTGACAATACGAAATTAGGATATGCACGGGTAGTCTCCAATAGTTGCAAAGTCGCTTCCTTCATAGTCTCCGGGCCTGCCATCTTGAAAAGGCTCACCGGGTCCAGATTTCCCATTGCCAGTGCATCGGTCGGAACCTCTTTCAACGCTTCCTCCATCTTAATTTTATTCCCGAAGTGGTAAGCGGCTGCACCGGTATAAACCATCGCTTGCGTGCAATTCCCTGTGTTTCCGCAATTATGAAGCACTACGGCAAAGTGCTCATCCTGTACCTTCTCTATTATTTCTTTCACAAATAAAGAAGAATATTGCAGGCAATCTTCGTTGGATAACAGTCCTGCAGCAGGTTCAGCCATGATTACACCGTTCACACCGGTTGCTTTCAATGCCATGCAATAGCGGGTGATGAAGTCACTGCATTTTCTTAATAACGTATTGGCTGCATCGGGATTAATATAAATCAGCATCATGATTTCCGACATATCATACAAACGTCCGGCCAGCGAATAAGGACCGATGCAACCGGCAAAAACCGGACGGTCTGTAACATTTCTGGCTGTCAGCATATTTGCTTTAAGATATTCCGGGATTCTTCCTTTATTCAACGCCGGAACTTCCAGCTTTTCAATAGCAGCTTCATCCGCCAGTAAACGGCCGGACACACTGGGCACCTCATTTTTCGGAAAGATAATCTCTGCCCCGAAAGCTTCCGCTTCTACCGTCAGATCCATGATAACGGTTGCTGCCGCAGCCGGATACTTGTCACAAAGAGCTTTGATAGCCTCATAATGAACCTGTCCGTTTGTTACCGCATCATGCACCGTTTTCCCGATAAATTCGATACCCGGATGTGTCATGATCGGAATTGCAATCGTTTCCTTACGTTGGATCGTTTGGCTGATCCATTCTTTCATATTCAGTTTACCCATAATTTCAGTTTTTAATATCGTCTTGTAATAAAGACGAAGTTGCTCTTCTTTTGTAATCTCGTATATGATAAAATCTTATACCGGTATAAAAATAAAGCTGTCCTTCAAAAAGAAGAACAGCTTTACACCTATTTGATTTATCTTCGAGCTTTATTTTACCGGAATCTTATCAATACGGTTCTGATGGCGTCCGCCGTCAAATTTGGTAGAGAAGAACTCTGTCAAAATCATGTCCGCTTCTTCAGTGCTGATGAAGCGTCCCGGCATAACCAGTACATTAGCGTCATTGTGCTGACGAGCCAGGTGTGCGATTTCTGCATTCCAGCAGAGAGCGGCACGAACCCCTTGGTGCTTGTTCAGCGTCATATTGATTCCGTTTCCACTGCCGCAGATAGCGATACCGGGATAACATTCTCCCGATTCCACTGCAAGAGCCAGCGGATGAGCATAATCCGGATAGTCTACGCTTGCGGTAGAGTTAGTTCCGAAATCCTTGTAAGCCCAGCCTTTTGCTTCCAGCCAGCCGCGAACATATTCTTTCAGTTCAAAACCGGCATGGTCGCATGCTAATCCGATTGTTTTCATTAGAGCATTGCTTTTACTTGGTTATATACGTTCTCGGCAGTAAATCCAAGTTTCTCATCCAACACTGTGTAAGGAGCAGAGAAACCGAAAGATTCCAATCCCCAAACTTTACCGTGGCAACCTACCAGACCTTGAAGAGTGACAGGCAGACCGGCAGTCATACCGAAAATCTTCGCATCTGCCGGAAGAATAGCTTCCTGATATTCTTTCGGTTGGTTGCGGAACAGACCTTCAGACGGAGCAGATACAATGCGTACCTTCACGCCATCTTTGCGAAGTAACTCTGTGCCGGCTACCAATGTAGCTACTTCAGAACCTGAAGCCACCAGGATAACATCCGGATTTTCGTCGGAACCTGCTACGATATAAGCACCCTTGGCTGCCTGTTCGTAATCTGTTCCTGCCGGTAAATTGGCAATATTCTGACGAGAGAAGATCAATCCTGTAGGAGTAGACATATTTTCCATAGCAAGTTTCCAAGCGATGGTTGTTTCTTCTGCATCAGCCGGACGAAGTACCAACATGGAGTTGTGTCCCTTATGGTTTTTCAGTTTTTCCATCAGGCGGATTTGAGCTTCCTGTTCTACCGGTTCGT
>ONZZ01001656.1_pt1 | contig 13541 bp, 15 predicted proteins | sample 1671101 | NCBI WGS metagenome assembly ONZZ01 (sample SAMN06348122, study PRJEB24527) | human gut metagenome | biome: human gut; feature: ankylosing spondylitis patient; material: feces | host: Homo sapiens | place: China | collected 2015-10
ACGCTGTTATTCCAAACCCTGGAGTAAAACGCCCGCAAATGCGGGCGCTGGAAAGTGGCGATAGTCTACCGGGTTCAACATGAATTACTACTGTCAGTTGTTACAATGGATTATTCGCTAATGGCGTCGCGCCACAGTTTCTCAACGATCCGCTGAGCCAGCAGCGCCTGTTCGCCTGCAGTTTCAGGAACTGTCTGATTTTGCACACATTCGATAAAATGGCGCGCGCAGCCGACAAAGCCGCGCTGCTCAAGGGTGGTTTGCCAGCCGGCAACCGGGCGCTGGACCACGCCATGACCGCACTCCTCCTGCCATTCGCGCATCTCGCTGACGGCATATAGCCCGCCATCCGTGACCGCCTGCACCCACTCGCGCTGGCTGCCTGCGCGACGATGCATGCTGGTGGTGACCTGCAGCCGGGGCGAACTGAACTGATGTTCGGCATAGAGCATTTCGCCCTGCGGGGTGATCTTCAGCGCGCCGCCGCGCAGACGTGCCTGACCGTCGGCCAGCCATAGCGCGGTATCCACCACATGCAGATAGTCATCAAGCAGCGTAAAGCGCAGATCGTTGCCGACGCTATCGCTACGATGCTTATCCATCCGCAGCGAGGCCGCCTCGCCCAGCCGCCCCTTCAGCTCCCGATAGAGCGGCGCGAAGCGGCGATTAAAACCGACCATCAACGTCAGTCGACGTCGCGCCGCCAGCTCGACCAGCGTCTCCGCTTCACTCAGCTTGTCCGCCAATGGTTTATCCACACAAACATGAACCCCGGCATTCAGTAAGTGATTCACTACTTCATAATGTGAAGCCGTCGAGGTATGGACAAAGACCGCATCGCACTGTGCCGCCAGGGCATCGAGGGAATCAGCGTATGGCATCCGCCAGGTTTCGCAGATCCGCAGCGCCTTCTCTTTACCCGGCGACCAGGCCGCCTGCAGCGTCCAGCTTTCCGCCGCCCCCAGCACCGGCAGCCACGCTTTCTGCGCAATGCTGCCTAAGCCGACCACCCCAATGCGCAATCTTGTCCCCACGTTTTAGTCTCCCAGATGGTGTAACAGCGAATCGAGGCGCGCTTTCAGCTCCGCCACCTCGCCCTCCAGCGCTTCAACCCTGGCGCGCAGATCGCCGTCATCGTCCAGCGGCGCGAGAGCTTCCACTGTGGTGATCAGCGTGTCCATATCGTCGCAAAACAGATGCATATAGCGGCTTTCCCGTTTTCCCGGCTCCCGGGGCAGCCGGGCGACGAAGGGGCCATCTTCGCGCGTCGTCAGCCCTTCCAGCACGCTTTCCACTTCCGCCATATCGCTGAACTCATACATCCGCTGCGCCCGGCTGCGTAGTTCGCCCGGCGTCTGAGCACCGCGCAGCAGCAGCGTCGTGACCACCGCGACCTCGCCGGCGCTAAGCTTCAGATCGCCAAATTCAGAGTTGCAAAAGCGCTGTTCATACTTGGTGACGCGATTACCGAATCCGCTGACCGTGCGCAGATAGTGCCGTTTCACCAGCGTATCCAGCAGGGCCTGGACCTCGCTTTCGCTCAGCGACATCACTGGCTCGCGGTTGGTTTTCTGATTGCAGGCGGTCACCACAGCATTTACCGACAGCGGATACTGCTCGGGGGTGGTGACCTGCTTTTCCAGCAGGCAGCCAATGACGCGCGCTTCATGCGCAGTTAACTGATATTTCATCCTCTCTCCTTAACGTCCCGCAGACCAGTCCGGCGTCGTTAGCGCCGTCAGTACATGGTCACGCCACTGCCCGTCAATCAGCAGATAATCTTTGGCGTAACCCTCTTTTTCAAACCCCAACCGCGCCAGCAGCGCGCCGCTGCGCTGATTATGCGGCATGTAGTTGGCCATAATGCGATGAATATGCTGCGTGCGCTGCATATAGCGAATCGCCGACGTCAGCGCTTCAAACATCAGCCCCTGCCCCTGCCACTTCTCGCCAATGGAATAGCCAAGATAACAGGCATGGAAAGATCCGCGCACCACGTTGGAGAAATTCGCCACACCGATGATCTCTTTTTCCTCAGGGTCGAGCAGCGCGAAATAAAAAGCTGACCCCTGCTTATGAAACTCAGCGATCATCGACAGACGCGCCTGCCATCCGGAGGGATAGCAGTGGCTGTCGTCACGAACCGGCTCCCAGGGTTTTAAGAACGCTTTATTTTCGGCGTAATAATCGGCCAGACGCCAGGCGTCACGATCGTGAACCAGGCGCACCACCAGCCGGTCCGTCGTCAAACGCACCTTCGGCACGTTACTGCGATAGCCAAACATTTCCTTTTTCAGTCCCCCTGACTTCACTCTTGCTCTCATCACTATACCTTTCCTGCACGATAGTGTGAAAACAGCAACATACCATTTTCTGCGCCATCTCCTCTTTTCGATGAATAGGCTCAATCGATCTTGCTTTTTGATAAAAAAATATTGTCGCAAGGGTGCTGGGAAAAGCAGCAGATTGCCCGCAGAATATCCTCGCTTATCTCTATTTTTCCCTGGAGGGGAAATGTCCCGCGTCTCGCAGGCAAGGAGCCTGGGTAAATATTTCCTGTTAGTCGATAACATGCTGGTCGTGCTGGGCTTTTTTGTCGTTTTTCCGCTGATTTCCATCCGCTTTGTCGATCAGATGGGCTGGGCAGCGCTGATGGTCGGCATTGCGCTCGGCCTGCGCCAGCTGGTACAGCAGGGATTAGGCATCTTTGGCGGAGCCATCGCCGACCGCTTCGGCGCGAAACCGATGATCGTCACCGGTATGCTGATGCGTGCCGGCGGTTTCGCGGCGATGGCCGTCGCCCATGAGCCGTGGGTGCTGTGGTTCTCGTGCATACTCTCCGGACTCGGCGGTACACTGTTCGATCCACCGCGGGCGGCGCTGGTGGTTAAGCTGGTGCGTCCGCATCAGCGCGGCCGCTTTTTCTCCATCCTGATGATGCAGGATAGCGCCGGCGCGGTGATTGGTGCGCTGCTGGGCAGCTGGCTGCTGCAGTATGATTTTCGCCTGGTGTGCAGCGCCGGCGCCGCGCTGTTTATCGCCTGCGCCGCGTTTAACGCCTGGTATCTGCCGGCATGGAAGCTCTCGACGGTGAAAACGCCGATTCGCGAGGGGCTGGGCCGGGTGCTGCGGGACAAACGCTTCGTCACCTATGTCCTGACGCTGACCGGCTATTATATGCTGGCGGTGCAGGTGATGCTGATGCTGCCGATCATGGTGAATGATATCGCCGGCTCGCCGGCCGCCGTGAAATGGATGTACGCCATCGAAGCCACCATTTCGCTCACCCTGCTCTATCCTATTGCCCGTTGGAGCGAAAAACGCTTCCGCCTTGAGCACCGGCTGATGGCCGGTCTGCTGGTGATGACCCTGGCCATGCTCCCCATCGGGATGACCAGCAGTTTACAGCAGCTGTTTACCCTGATTTGCCTGTTTTACATCGGCTCTATCATTGCCGAACCCGCCCGCGAGACGCTGGGCGCTTCGCTGGCGGACGCCCGGGCGCGTGGCAGCTATATGGGTTTCAGCCGTCTGGGGCTCGCCTTCGGCGGCGCGCTGGGTTACGCGGGCGGCGGCTGGCTGTTTGATGCCGGGAAAGCCGTCGGCCAGCCCGAACTGCCGTGGCTGATGCTCGGCGCCATCGGGGTTATCACCTTCCTGGCGCTATGGTGGCAATTCAGTCCGAAACGCTCTGCCTCCGGTATGCTGGAGCCGCGCACCTGATGCGCGCGGCGGCGGATTCTCCTGCTTTCAGCCTATTCTGCTGGCGCGATGGGTGCTGACAGGTCATGATGCTTTGTGTCAGGATGAAGGAAGGTATGAGCTTGAGGAACCCCATGAAAAAGATATTGATCGCCGCCGCGCTAATTGTCAGCGGCCTGCTGAGCGGCTGTAATCAGCTGACCCAATACACGGTAAGCGAGCAGGAGATTAACCAGGCCCTGCAGAAGCGAAACCATTTCGCCAAAGATATTGGTCTGAAAGGCGTTGCCGACGCCCATATCGAACTGCAGAACCTGACCAGCGCTATCGGGCGCGAGGAGCCGGGCAAAGTCACCCTGAGCGGGATCGCCAACGTCGATCTTAACTCCCTGTTCGGCACGCAGAAAGCGACGATCGATCTGAAGCTCAAAGCGCTGCCAACCTTTGACCGAGAGAAAGGCGCCATCTTCCTGCAGGAAATGGAAGTGGTCGATGCCAAAGTGGCGCCGGAGAAGCTGCAGTCGGTTATTCAGGCCCTGCTCCCCTACCTGAATCAGTCTCTGCGCAGCTACTTCAGCCAGCAGCCGGCTTATGTCCTGCGTGAGGACGCCAGCACCGGCGAAGCGCTGGCGAAGAAATACGCCAAAGGTATAGAGGTGAAGCCAGGCGAGATTGTCATCCCCTTTACCAATTAATCTCCAGGGCGCTACGGCGCCCTGAATTTTTTACGGAAATGAGTGCAAAGGAAAACGTTTACGCTTATCCTTAGTGCCCGGCAAAAAACAGCCCTGATGACTGAACCTATTAGCCGGAGCCTTCCATGACAGCACAATCCCAGGTATTGAAAATCCGCCGCCCAGACGACTGGCATATCCATCTGCGCGATGACGATATGCTGAAAACCGTCGTGCCTTATACCAGTGAGTTTTATGGCCGGGCGATCGTGATGCCGAATCTGGTGCCGCCTGTCACCACCGTCGCGGCGGCTATCGCTTACCGCCAGCGCATTATGGACGCCGTGCCGGCCGGGCATGATTTTACCCCGCTGATGACCTGCTATCTGACAGACTCTCTCGACCCAGCGGAGCTGGAACGCGGCTTTAACGAAGGGGTGTTCACCGCCGCCAAGCTCTACCCGGCCAATGCCACTACTAACTCCAGCCACGGCGTCACCAGCACCGACGCCATTATGCCAGTGCTGGAGCGGATGGAAAAACTGGGGATGCCGTTGCTCGTTCACGGCGAAGTCACTCACGCCGAGATTGATATTTTCGATCGTGAAGCGCGCTTTATTGAGACGGTGATGGAGCCCCTGCGCCAGCGCCTGCCCGGCCTGAAAGTGGTTTTTGAACATATCACCACCAAAGACGCCGCCGAGTACGTGCGTGACGGTAATGAACTGCTGGCTGCTACCATCACCCCGCAGCATCTGATGTTCAACCGCAACCATATGCTGGTGGGCGGCATTCGCCCTCACCTGTACTGTCTGCCGGTACTTAAACGCAATATTCATCAGCAGGCTCTGCGGGAGCTGGTCGCCAGCGGCTTCAGCCGCGCCTTCCTCGGCACCGACTCCGCACCGCACGCCCGCCACCGTAAGGAAGCCAGCTGTGGCTGCGCCGGCTGCTTTAACGCCCCGACCGCCCTCGGCAGCTACGCCACGGTGTTTGAAGAAATGAACGCTCTGCAGCACTTTGAGGCTTTCTGCTCGCTAAACGGCCCGCGCTTCTACGGTCTGCCGGTCAATGAGAGCTACGTTGAACTGGTGCGTGAAGAGACGACCGTTGTGGACAGCATTGCCCTGCCTAATGACACCCTGGTGCCCTTCCTGGCGGGTGAAACCGTTCGCTGGACCGTGAAGAAATAAAAACGCAGCCCCCTGTTGTCAACGTTAACCGGATACTGTATAAATAACCAGTATCGAACGCAGGGGGCAATTATGCGCATTGAAGTGTCTATCGCCAAAACGACCGCCTTACCTAACGGCGCGCTGGAAGCGCTGAATAACGAACTCTCTCGCCGTATCGCCGAGCAATTCCCGGCCATCGATAGCCAGGTGAGCATCCGCTACGCCACCGGTAATCAGCTCTCGGTGTTTGGCGCCCTGAAAGAAGACAAAGACCGGATAAGCGAAATCCTGCAGGAAACATGGGAAAGCGCGGACGACTGGTTTGTCCACGATCTCTCCTGAAGCATGGCGGGATCCAGTTACTCTGGTTTGCTCCCTCATTGTGCTTTTTTTGCCGGGTCGCCCCGGCTTTTTTTATCCCCTCTTCTGTTCAGAATAGTCCTGATTATTCTGCTCAATATCGACTAAAGTGGCCATTTTACGCGCTTATCTTGAGTAAAAAAGCGGCAAAAGAAGAAAATCATGCTGCCTTTCATTTAATTTCTCGAGTTTATTCTTGATCCCTGATATAATTAACTTGCTTCAAAAAATATGCATTAAACCTCGAGAATTGTTGTCTTTTAACATATGAATAAGGGGTTATGATGGAAAAAAATAATGAAGTCATTCAGACCCATCCCCTCGTTGGATGGGACATCAGCACCGTTGATAGCTACGATGCGCTGATGTTGCGCCTGCACTACCAGAACCCCACTCAAGAAAACAGTAATGATGCTGAGATCGGCCAGACGCTATGGCTAACGACGGACGTCGCACGTCAGTTTATTTCAATCCTGGAAGCAGGCATTGCGAAGATTGAATCTGGCGAATACCAGGAAAACGAGTACCGCCGACATTAACGCGGCTTGCGAATGACTTAACATTAAGCTTAACAGGCACCTGCGGGTGCCTGAATTATTTTCGGGCTTGTATAAGCACAGGGAGTTAATTACCCTGCTAACAAGGCAATTACCCGGAACTCACCATGCAATACGATCTTATCATTATTGGCAGCGGCTCCGTCGGCGCCGCCGCTGGCTATTATGCGCGCCGTGCCGGACTCAATGTTCTGATGACTGATGCCCATCAACCTCCCCACCAGGAAGGCAGCCATCACGGCAGCAGCCGTCTTATCCGTCACGCCTATGGCGAAGGTGAGAAATATGTTCCGCTGGTGCTGCGTGCCCAGCAGCTATGGGACGAACTGGCAGAGATCAGTGGCGAAGCCGTGTTTGAACGCACCGGCGTCATTAACCTCGGCCCCGCCAGCTCCGCTTTTCTCGCCAACGTCGCCGCCAGCGCCCGTGCGTTCCAGCTTGAGGTGGAAGAGCTGGATGCCCAGGCCGTGATGCAGCGCTGGCCGGAGATACGCCTCCCCGATGACTATCGGGCGATTTTCGAACCCGCTTCCGGCGTACTGCGCAGCGAACTGGCCGTCAAAACCTGGATCCGTCTGGCGCGGGAAGCAGGCTGCGCGCAGCTATTCAACTGTCCGGTCTCGGCTATTCATCACCATGCTGACGGGATCACCATCGATACCCTCGACGGTGAATATCATGGTAAAAAGCTGCTGGTCAGCGCCGGCACCTGGGTCACCCGCCTGCTGCCGGACCTCCCTATCCAGCCGGTACGCAAGGTGTTCGCCTGGTACCAGGCCGATGGCCGTTACAGCAGCAAGAATCACTTCCCGGCCTTCACCGGCGAGTTGCCCAACGGCGATCACTATTACGGTTTCCCGGCGGAAGATAATGAACTGAAAATTGGCAAGCATAACGGCGGCCAGCCGATCTCCACCCCGCAGGAACGGGTAGCGTTTGGCGCTGTCGCCAGCGATGGTTCCGAATCCTTCCCGTTTTTGCGTAACGTCCTGCCTGGCATCGGCGGCTGCCTGCACGGCGCCTCCTGTACCTACGACAATACCGTCGATGAGGACTTTATTATCGATACGTTGCCAGGCAGGCCAGACACGCTGCTGATCACCGGGCTGAGCGGCCACGGCTTTAAGTTTGCGCCGGTGCTGGGCGAAATTGCCAGTCAGTTTGCTCAGGGCGAAGCATCGAGCTTCAATCTGGCCCCCTTTTCTCTGGCGCGCTTTAACGCGTAATGGAATGCGGCACTTTTGCCGTTGGGTAAAGAAACGGCCTCTGCTGAGGCCGTTAGTGATTGAGAGCGGTTATGCGTCGCCTGTTTAATATGCTGGTCAACAACGTGCGCGAGCATTTTATGATCTACCTGGCGCTCTGGCTGCTGCTGGCGATCATCGATCTCGTCTGGTTATGGTTTTTCTGACGGCTCCGGGTCGAGGATCCCGAGTTTGGTATTCAGCCGGCCACGGGATTTATTAAAGATTTTGTTGCCGTTTTCACGCCCGGCGCGCAGCTTACGCTGCTCCTCTTCCGGTAGCTTATGCTCTTCCATGCAGGCTTCGCTACAGCAGCCGGCAAACTTCTCGGCGCAGCTCGGGCACTGGATAAACAGCAGATGGCAGCCATCGTTCAGGCAGTTAGTATGGGTGTCGCACGGCGCGCCGCACTGATGACAGTGCGCGATAACGTCATTGGAGATCCGCTCGCCCATCCGCTCATCAAAGACAAAGTTTTTGCCAATGAAACGCACCGGCAGCCCCTGCTCGCGGGCGCGACGGGCGTACTCGATGATGCCACCCTCGATGTGCCAGACCTTATTGAAGCCGTTATGCTTCATCCAGGCGCTGGCTTTTTCACAGCGAATGCCGCCGGTGCAATACATGACAATTTTCTTGTCTTTATGGTCCTGCATCATTTCCACGGCTTTCGGCAGCTGGTCGCGGAAGGTATCCGCCGGGATCTCCAGCGCGTTTTCGAAATGGCCCACCTCATATTCATAGTGGTTGCGCATATCGATAAACACGGCATCCGGATCGTCAAGCATCACGTTGACTTCCGCCGCCTTGAGATACTCCCCCACGTTGGAGGCATCGAAAGAGGGATCGTCGATGCCGTCGGCGACGATACGATCGCGAACTTTCAGGCGCAGCACCCAGAAAGACTTACCATCGTCCTCCACGGCGATATTGAAACGCAGCCCCGCCAGCGCCGGATCGAAGCCATAGAGAAACTCACGCAGAGCCTCAACGTTGCTTTGCGGCACGCTGATTTGCGCGTTGATCCCTTCCCGGGCCAGATAGATGCGGCCAAAGACCTTCAGCTGGGTTAAGGCAACCCACAGCGCATCACGGGTCGCCTGCGGGTCGACAATGGTGAAATATTTATAGAATGAGATCGTCGTGCGCGGCTCGGTCTCAGCCAGCATTTGCGCCTTTAACGTCTCATTTGAAATGCGGTTGTGTAACACTGGCATGGTGTACCTGCTCGACATAGAAATGAGGAAATAAACGGCGGGCATGATATAGCAAAGCTGTTTAATTTACATCCCTACATTTTACGCTACATTTCTCTCACCCGGTCGCGCCCCGCTTAACAAAACGAGCTGACTGTCGCCGCCTTTGGCTGGCCGGTAAAAAAATGCGATAATATAAGACGTTGCTCACTGATACGGGTATGAAATGACTCATTTGCCTAAATTTTCTCCGGCGCTGTTGCATCCGCGCTATTGGCTGCTGTGGCTGGGTATCGGCCTGCTGTGGCTGGTTGTCCAACTGCCCTACCCGCTGATCTACCGCCTCGGGAACGCCATCGGCCGTCTGGCCATGCGCTTTATGAAGCGTCGGGCGAAAATCGCCTATCGCAACCTTGAGCTCTGCTTCCCCGAGAAAAGCGAGCAGGAACGCCACCGGATGGTGGTGATGAACTTTGAATCGGTGGGCATGGGGCTGATGGAGACCGGTATGGCCTGGTTCTGGCCGGTTCGCCGTATCGCCCGCTGGACCGACACCATCGGCTTTGAGCATATTCGCGATGTGCAGGCGCAGCAGCGCGGCATTCTGCTGATCGGTATTCATTTCCTCACTCTCGAGATGGGAGCGCGGATGTTCGGTATGAACGAGCCGGGGATTGGCGTCTATCGCCCCAACGACAACCCGGTGATCGACTGGCTGCAGACCTGGGGTCGCTTGCGCTCCAACAAGGATATGATTGACCGTAAGGATCTGAAAGGCATGATCCGGGCACTGAAAAAAGGCGAAGTGGTGTGGTACGCACCGGATCACGATTACGGCCCGACCGCCAGCGTCTTCGCCCCGCTGTTTGCGGTCGACCAGGCGGCGACCACCTCCGGCACCTGGATGCTGGCGAAAATGTCCAAAGCCTGCATCGTGCCCTTCGTCCCGCGCCGCAAACCGAACGGTAAAGGTTATGAACTGATTATCCTGCCGCCAGAGTGTTCCCCGCCGCTGGACGACGCGGAAACCACCGCCGCGTGGATGAACAAGATCGTTGAGCAGTGCATCATGATGGCCCCGGAACAGTATATGTGGCTCCATCGTCGCTTCAAAACCCGCCCCGAAGGCATGCCCTCCCGCTACTGATCCCTTTTCCCGGCCGCGCTCATCCCGGCCGGGAAGCTTCGCCGCTCAGGCTTTAGGCTCTCCTTTAGCTTTAAAAGCTCTCCTCCATTGCGGCATCTATTTCTCAGGCGCATAATTAGCAGGCTCATATTTTCTCTTAATTTGACCTGCCGCGCAGGCCAGTGGAACCCTATGTCGTCTGCTGAAACCCCCATTAACTGGAAACGAAACCTGACCGTGACCTGGCTTGGCTGCTTTTTAACCGGCGCCGCCTTCAGCCTGGTCATGCCCTTTCTGCCACTCTACGTCGAACAGCTCGGCGTCACCGGGCATAGCGCCCTGAACATGTGGTCCGGGCTGGTCTTTAGTATTACCTTTCTTTTCTCCGCCATCGCCTCGCCGTTCTGGGGGGGGGCTTGCTGATCGCAAGGGGAGAAAAATCATGCTGCTGCGTTCCGCCCTCGGGATGGCCATCGTGATGATGCTGATGGGAATGGCGCAGAATATCTGGCAGTTTCTGCTGCTGCGCGCATTGCTCGGCCTGCTGGGCGGTTTTATTCCTAACGCCAACGCCCTGATCGCCACCCAGATCCCGCGCCATAAAAGCGGCTGGGCGCTGGGGACACTGTCTACCGGCGCGGTAAGCGGCGCCCTGCTCGGCCCGCTGGCAGGTGGCTTCCTGGCCGACCACTGGGGATTGCGCACCGTCTTCTTTATGACCGCGGCGGTACTATTTATCTGTTTCTTGTTTACCCTGTTTTTAATCCGCGAAAATTTTGTGCCGATCGCCAGGAAAGAGATGCTCAGTGCCAGAGAGGTGTTCTCCTCGCTGCAGAATCCCAAACTGGTGCTCAGCCTGTTTGTGACCTCGCTGATAATCCAGGTGGCCACCGGTTCCATTGCGCCGATCCTGACGCTTTATGTACGCGATCTCGCGGGCAACGTCAGTAACATCGCCTTTATCAGCGGAATGATCGCCTCGGTGCCGGGCATTGCCGCGCTGATGAGCGCCCCGCGGCTGGGCAAACTGGGGGATCGCATCGGGCCGGAAAAAATCCTCATCGTCGCGCTGATTATCTCGGTGCTACTCCTGATCCCGATGTCGTTCGTTCAGACCCCGCTGCAGTTAGGTATCCTGCGATTCCTGCTCGGCGCCGCGGACGGCGCGCTGCTGCCGGCGGTGCAAACCCTGCTGGTGTACAACTCCACCAGCCAGATCTCCGGGCGAATCTTCAGCTATAACCAGTCGTTCCGCGATATTGGCAACGTTACCGGCCCCCTGATTGGCGCGTCGGTTTCCGCTAACTATGGCTTCCGCGCTGTATTTCTGGTCACCGCAGGGGTGGTATTGTTTAATGCGATCTACTCCACCCTCAGCCTGCGTCGGCCAGCAGCGGATACTTCGCATTCAGTAAATTAACGTCGAGAGGGGCTCTGTCCCTTGACGCCGTGCGTACCGCCTTCTATAGATTGAATCGTGTTCAATTCATATTCTTCTCAGGAGATTCGCTATGCCAAAGGATTCGATGTTCTACGCCACGCTTGAAGAAGCTATTGATGCAGCACGTGAAGAATTTCTCGCCAACAACCCTGACAGCGATGAAGAGAGCGCCAACGTTGAGCAGCTCAACATTCAAAAGTATGTGCTGCAGGATGGCGATATCGCCTGGCAGGCCGAATTTTTTGCTGACGAAGAGGAACAAGGCGAATGCCTCCCGATGCTCAGCGGCGAAGCCGCGCAGAGCGTCTTCGACGGGGATTATGATGAGATAGAGTTGCGTCAGGAGTGGCTGGAGGAAAATACGCTCCACGAATGGGATGAAGGCGAATTTCAGCTCGAGCCCTCGCTGGACACCGAAGAGGGGCAGACGGCAGCCGACGAGTGGGACGAGCGTTAATCAGTTATAGGGTCCGTGGCTGGCGTCCAGAGGCAGCAGAAGCGTATCAAATACCAGCGAGAACGGCAGGTCGAGAATGGTGAGATAGCGCCATGCCGAATCGCGAACATCCCACTGTACGCCCGGGTAATATTGATTGCCATGCCCCTGCCCGGGCACCGTACGGCTGATAATGCTGCCGCAGCCGCTGAGCAGCAGCGCCATGGCAATGATCGGTAGTATTCGCATCCACATCCTCGTATTTCAGATAAAAAAATACCGGCATCGCTGCCGGTATTTTCCTTAACGTACGGCTTATTTCGTTTTCAGCGCCAGCGGGTTAAGCGCCAACTGCTGATAGGCGTTCACCCATGAAGAGTATTTCTCAGGCGCGGCCCATACGCGATAGTGCAGACGCGACATGGTTACCGGGTCGCTCAACAGCACCAGTCGGCGATCGCGGTTCAGCTTATCCGGCGTTTCATTCAGCGCCTGCTCGACATGGCGCTCGCGGGCGATCTCCAGGATATGCCCCTGACGGTGGCGCGCAGTGGCCATTGCGGTAGCGAGGGCGTTAAACGACGGATTAAACACCGCGTGCATAAAGCCATCGTCCAGCGAACGCTGACGGTTCATCGTCAGGTACGCATCGGTATCCTTGAGCACCTGCGGCGGCGAATACTCTTCCGGGATCAGGAACAGCTTCCAGCGCTTGGTGCGCAGGCCCACTGTCGCCCGGCTGGAAATCGCCGACACGAACGGCGAGAGGATCAGCGAGACAACAATCGGCGCCAGCCAGAACAGGAAGCGCAGATCCAGCCATGCCATCCCGACCGCCCACACCAGCCCCAGCAGCAGCTGCGAGCCGTGGCGCATAAAGGCTTCCCCCCACGGCGTGGAGTCATCATCACGCTGCGGCGAATTCCATACCACCTCCCAGCCGAGGAAGGCGCTGACCACGAAGACGGTGTGGAACAGCATACGGACCGGCGCCAGCAGGACCGAGAACAGGACCTCCAGCAGCAGTGAAAGCGTGACGCGGATAAATCCGCCGTACTCTTTCGGCCCTTTACACCACACCAGAATAATACTCAGCAGCTTCGGCAGGAACAGCAGCACCATGGTCGAGGCGAACAGCGCGATGGCCAGCTCAGGCCGCCACTGCGGCCACACCGGGAACAGCTGACGCGGCTGCAGGAAGTACTGCGGTTCGGTAAGGGCATGCACCACCTGCAACGCCGTCGACAGGGCAAGGAACATAAACCACAGCGGCGCCGACAGGTAGGACATCACGCCGGTAAGGAACACCGCCCGGTGAACCGGGTGCATCCCTCTGACAAGGAACAGGCGGAAGTTCATCAGGTTGCCCTGACACCAGCGACGGTCGCGTTTCAGCTCGTCCAGCAGGTTCGGCGGCAGCTCCTCATAGGAGCCCGGCAGATCGTAGGCAATCCACACCCCCCAGCCGGCACGGCGCATCAGCGCGGCTTCGACGAAGTCGTGCGACAGGATCGACCCGGCAAAGTTGCCCTCGCCCGGCAGCGGCGCCAGCGCGCAGTGCTCAATGAACGGCTTCACGCGGATAATGGCGTTGTGGCCCCAGTAGTGGGACTCCCCCAACTGCCAGAAG
>ONZZ01001669.1_pt1 | contig 13462 bp, 14 predicted proteins | sample 1671101 | NCBI WGS metagenome assembly ONZZ01 (sample SAMN06348122, study PRJEB24527) | human gut metagenome | biome: human gut; feature: ankylosing spondylitis patient; material: feces | host: Homo sapiens | place: China | collected 2015-10
AGGCCAACCCCAGCGCCATCCTGATGGCCTTTGCCATGATGCTGAACGACCTGGGTATGACCGACAAGGCCGACAAGCTCAACGCCGCCATCCAGGCCCAGGTGGCCGAAGGCAAGGTCATCACCGCTGACATCGGCGGCACGGCCGGCACCAAGGAATTTACCCAGGCCGTTATCGCTCGGCTGTGATTTTTTAAAATGAAAGGCAAGGAGAGAAGCCTATGAAACTGCACGATACCGGCGTATACCTCGTCCACGGCGTGCCACAGGCCGAAGCCCCGGCAGGCTTCACGCAGGAGCAGGCCAAGCAGGGCACCATCGCCTACGGCATCTTAAAAGCACATAACACCGGCGATTCCATGCAGGAGCTGCGCATGAAGTTCGACTCGATGACCAGCCACGACATCACCTATGTCGGCATCATCCAGACGGCCCGCGCGTCCGGCATGACAGAGTTCCCGCTGCCCTACGTCATGACGAACTGCCACAACAGCCTCTGCGCTGTCGGCGGCACCATCAACGAGGACGACCACCAGTTTGCCCTGTCCGCCGCCCACAAATACGGCGGCATCTATGTTCCGCCGAACATGGCAGTCATCCACAGCTACAACCGCGAGATGATGTCCGGCTGCGGGCGGATGATCCTGGGCTCTGACTCCCACACCCGCTACGGCGCCCTCGGCACGATGGCCGTCGGCGAGGGCGGCGGCGAGCTGGCCAAGCAGCTCGTGGGCCGCACCTACGATATGAGCTATCCCGGGGTCGTTGCCATCTACCTGACCGGCAAGCCCGCTCCGGGCGTCGGCCCGCACGACGTCGCGCTGGCGCTGGTTGCCGCGACCTACGCCAACGGCTATGTGAAGAACAAGGTCATGGAGTTCGTCGGCCCCGGCGTGGCGAACCTGAGTGCCGACTACCGCAACGGCATCGACGTCATGACCACCGAGACGACCTGCTGGTCCTCTATCTGGCAGACCGACGATACCACGAAGGAATATTTTGTGCAGCATGGCCGCCCCGAGGCATATAAGGAATTGAAGCCCGCCGACGTGGCCTACTACGACGGCTGCATTGAGCTGGACCTCTCCACCGTCGAGTGCATGATCGCGCTGCCGATGCACCCCAGCTACGCCTACCCGATCCGCGAGCTGAAGGCCAACGCCAAAGAGATCCTGCAGGCGGCGCAGGACCAGGCCAACAGGCAGCTGGGCGGCAAGGTCGAGATGGACCTCGTCGGCAAGATCTGCGACGATGGCCGCATCTACGTTGACCAGGGCGTTGTGGCCGGCTGCTCCGGCGGCACGTATGAAAATATCTGCGCCGTGGCGGACATCATCAAAGGCAAGAGCTGCGGCAACGGCGAGTTCAAGTTCAGCGTCTACCCCGACAGCATGCCGACCTATCTGGAGCTGGTCAAAAACGGCGCTGTGGCGGACATTGTCTCCGCCGGCGGCATCTTCCGCGAGTGCTTCTGCGGCCCCTGCTTCGGCGCGGGCGACACCCCGGCCAACGGCGAGTTCTCCATCCGCCACACGACCCGCAACTTCCCGAACCGCGAGGGCTCCAAGCCCGGCGAGGGCCAGATCAGCGCCGTCGCCCTGATGGACGCCCGCTCCATTGCGGCCACCGCGGCCAACGGCGGCTACCTGACCGCCGCCAGTGAGTTGACCGACGTGGAGTACACCGTGCCCGACTACCACTTTGAGCAGGGTGTCTACGACAAGCGCGTCTACAACGGCTGGGGTCATCCGGAGCCGGACTACGCGCTGAAATTCGGCCCGAACATCAAGGACTGGCCCGAGCAGCCCTCCCTGACCGACGACCTGCTGGTCAAAATTGTCAGCTACATCACCGACCCCGTCACGACCACCGACGAGCTGATCCCGTCGGGCGAGACGTCGTCCTTCCGCTCCAACCCGCTGCGGCTGGCGGAGTTCACCCTCTCCCGCAAGGACCCGGCCTACGTGCCGAACGCCAAGGCCGTGAAGGCACTGGACGAACAGCGCAAGGCAGGTGAGCTGCCCGCCGAGGTTGCGCGTGTCTACGACGATTTGAAGAAGCTGGGCTACGCGCCCGACGCGGCCAACACCAACATTGGCTCGGCCATTTTTGCCAACAAGCCCGGCGACGGCTCCGCCCGTGAGCAGGCCGCCAGCTGCCAGCGCGTGCTGGGCGGCGCAGCCAACTTTGCCTGCGAGTATGCCACAAAGCGCTACCGCTCCAACTGCATCAACTGGGGCATGCTGCCCTTCCTGCTGGACACCCCCAACGTGCTGGACAACGGCGACTATGTCTACCTGCCCGGCATCCGCAAGGCCCTGCTGGAAGCCGCCGATGAGATGACGGCCATTGCCGTCAAGCCCGACGGCGGCCTGGTAGAGTTCAGGGTCCGCCTGGGCGCTATGACCGACGCCGAGAGACAGATCTTGGCCGATGGCTGCCTGATCAATTATTATAAGAACCACTAAAACAAAACTCCCTGCCCGAATGGGCGGTGTTCGTAAGGCAGCGAACAGCCACAGCAGCTTGCACTGCTGTGGCTGTTCTTGTAGTTTATCCGGCCATATGATAATATGGAGCCGAACAGACCTGCAAATCGAAATTTGAAAGGATGATGATATGATGGATAAATTAAAAAAGAACATGGTTTTCTACCTACTGTTGCTGATAGATTTTTATATCGTTCCTTGGTTTATAAAAAACACAGGAAGTGCAATGATTGTTATGTTAGTAATTATTCCTCTAATATGTTTAATAACCTCTGTTTTTTATGGGATTAGGAATGGTTTTAACTTCTGGTATATTTTGATTGTAGCAATAATGTTTGCGCCATCTATATTTATATTTTATAACTCAAGTGCATGGGTTTATGTAGTTGGATATGCTGTTATTGCATTATTGGGAAATTTAATAGCATTGCCATTAGGAAAAAGATAACTTCAAGTTTATGGAGAGTCACCGTTATGATTAGAGAATTTCAAAGGGATGATATAAATAAAGTTGCAGATATATGGTTGGATACAAATATAAAGGCACATAATTTTATCCCCGCCGAATACTGGAAAAGCAATTTCAGATCAGTAAAAGAAGCGTTGTTACTAGCAGAGGTTTATGTGTATGAGTATGATACAGAAATACAGGGTTTTATAGGGTTAAATGATGAATATGTTGAGGGCATTTTTGTTTCTGGTGAAATGCAATCGCAGGGTATAGGTAAAATTCTGCTGAATTATGCAAAGGATAAAAGGAATAAGTTGCACTTGAACGTATACCAAAAGAACGCACGGGCAATATCTTTTTATAAGAGAGAAGGATTTGAGATTCAGCATAGTGGCTTAGATGAGGCTACCGGAGAAAAAGATTATGTAATGACATGGCAATACAAATAGAAATTCCAGTTTGCAAAACTGATCAAAAATACAACTCGGGATTGTGCGCCCAGATAAGGGCGAGTAGTCTAGCAGGTGGAATGCCTGTCTGGTAAGGTCTAACCAACCGCCAGTAGCGAGTCTTGGGTCTTCCACAGTCTGCGTCATACCAGCGTTTATGAAGAAAAAATCAAAAGCTCTTGACTTGGAGTTAACTTCAAGTAGTATGCTAATCGAAACAGGAGGTAAAAAGATGAAGAAATTACTGATTATATATTATTCATGGTCAAATGGAAACACGGAAAGAATTGCAAAAATGCTGCAGAGTGAGACTGATAGCGATATTCTAAAAATAGATACCGTAGTTCCATATTCTGGCAGTTATGATGATGTGGTAAATCAGGGACAGAATGAAGTGCAGCGCGGATACGAACCTGAAATTAAACCGCTGGATATCAATATTGCAGATTATGATGTCATCGCAGTTGGGACACCTACATGGTGGTACACAATGGCTCCGGCTGTAAAAACATTTCTGCACCAACAGGATTTTACCGGAAAGACAGTAGTACCTTTTATGACAAATGGTGGCTGGCCAGGGCATGTAATAAAGGATATGAAAGCAGCCTGCAAAGGCGCAAATGTGGTTTGCGATATGCAGATACAGTTTGATTCTACAGGTGGAAGTAATCTGGAGACACCTCAGGAACAAATTAATGAATGGATACAGAGTGTGAAAAATCTTCTTTAAATTGTGGAGGAAGAATATGACAATAAAAGAAGTGTCAGAAAAATATGGTATTTCACAGGATACCCTCCGTTATTATGAGAGGGTTAATGTGATTCCTAAAGTTACAAGAACATCCGGAGGAATTCGGGATTACCAGGAAGAAGATCTTAGATGGGTTGAGCTTGCAGTATGTATGAGAAATGCAGGACTTCCCATAGAAAGTCTGATTGAATATCAAAGGCTATTTAGGGCGGGAGATTCTACAATACCTGCGAGACTTGAGTTGTTGAATGAGCAGATGGATATTCTTCAGAAGCAAAAAGAGCAGATAGAGGAAACTATGGACAGGCTTTCTTATAAGATATCACGGTATGAAGAAGCAGTGAAAACAGGAAAACTGGTATGGACAAAGGAGGAATAGTACAAATGGCAAAGCTGGTAGCATTTTATTCAAGAGCAGATGAAAATTATTTTGGCGGTTCCATGAAATATATTCAGATTGGCAATACTGAGAAAGCTGCAAAAATGATAGCTGATATGACAGGAGCAGACCTTTTCAAAATCGAGCAAAAGATTCCCTATGCCGCTGATTATAATACCTGCATTGCACAGGCAAAAGAGGATAAACAGACAGGAAAACGACCAGAGATACTAAATCTGCCACAGGACATAGATCAATATGACGAGATTTATCTTGGATACCCGAATTACTGGGGAACCATGCCAATGGCTGTATATACTTTTCTGGAAAGTTATGATTTTACAGGAAAGAAAATTCATCCATTCTGTACGCATGAAGGAAGCGGATTGTCAAATACGGAGAGTGATATTAAAAAAAGTGCAAAAGGTGCAGTGATTGAGAAAGGCATTGCGATACATGGAAGCAGCGTAGATCAAGCGAAAGATGTACTTGAAAGATGGATACAGAAATAGAGGTTAGAAAAATGGAATGCAAGGAAATACGTGTTGATGTAAGAACTGCGTCAATAAAAGAAAGTACAGAAGGGCAACGTCAGACAAAAATATTATTTCAGATTAATCATACAATGCCTTTTACTGATGAATATAATCATTTATTAAAGGAATTGTTTGGAAATAACCTAGGAGATGGGAGTATGATATCACCACCGCTTAATGGAGCATGTGTTGGAAGCGTAAAGATTGGCAGGAATGTATTTATCAATTCTAATCTTCTTGCAATGGCAAGAGGTGGAATAACGATTGAAGACAATGCTATGATTGCTGCAAATGTACAGCTTATTTCCAATAATCATGATCCATATGATTTGTGTACTCTGACTTGTAAGCCTGTTCTGATAAGAGAATATGCCTGGGTAGGAGCTGGAGCTACGATACTTCCGGGAGTATGTATCGGAAGACACGCAATTGTGGGAGCTGGATCTGTAGTGACAAAGGATGTACCGGATTATGCAGTAGCAGTTGGAAATCCGGCAAAAGTAATAAAAATGCTTGATAAAGAAAAATTTCAGGAGGACTAAAAAGATGGAAAATATGAAGTTGAATAACAATTTGGAATGTCCAATGCTTGGACTAGGAACTTTTATGTTATCACCAGAGGATGCCTACACAAGTACATTAGAGGCATTAAAAATGGGATATTCCCTAATTGATACAGCAAATGCTTATGTAAATGAGCGTGCAGTTGGAAGAGCAATCAAGGATAGTGGAATTGACAGAAAAAATATATTTCTATCAACAAAAATATGGGCTAGTGAATATGAAAATGAGAATACTGTAGAAGAAACTCTAGAAAGACTTGGTGTTGATTATGTGGATTTACTTTATATACACCAGCCTGCAGGCAACTGGCTTGCCGGATACAGAATGCTTGAAAAAGCGTATAGAGAGGGCAAAGCAAAATCCATTGGTATCTCGAATTTTGAAGGAAAATATATGGAAGAGTTGGAAACAAAGTGGGAAATTGTACCTCAGTTTATTCAGGTGGAAGCACATCCATATTTCACACAGAAAGAACTTCGTGTAACTTTAGACAAATATGGAATTAAGCTTATGAGCTGGTATCCGCTGGGACATGGAGATACAGCATTAATGAATGAGTTGGTATTTGCAGGACTTGGCAAAAAATATGGAAAAACACCTGCACAGGTTATTCTCCGTTGGCATACTCAGATGGGATTTGTTGTAATTCCTGGAAGTAAAAATGCAGAACACATTAAGGACAATATGGATATCTTTGATTTTGCATTAACAGATGAAGAAATGGAACAGATTGCAAAGCTGGACAAGAATGAAAGATATTATCACCGCACGGATGAACAGCTTGTACAGTTTGCAAACTGGAAACCAGAGTTTGAAAAATAATATGGAGAAAATAGTATGAGCAAAAATGATGTATGGCTGAATCAGTAAAATGGGGAAGTACGGAGCAACTGCTTCCATCTTTTTATCTAGAAGTAGCAGTAAGTAAATCCGAGTAAAATATGGTCAAAAAATCATCGACATCCGACCTACAGCACGTTATAATATAGTTAATCTAATAAGAAAACCAAGTGATCATTGTTACGAAGCTGAATCGTAATGGTGGCCAACTGAGTGAACTCGATGGAACGGAATGGTTATATCCTCCGGGTGCTCCGAGCACCGAAAGGTGCTTTACAGAGATGAAAACAGGTTTTCTTATTTTGACAGGGAGTAACAGAATAGTTAGGAAAACCAAGGATTTATTTTTCAGATCGTCACCCGGAGAGATAAGGCACAATGTAGGATAAGAATTGGGGTGTAAATCAGAGTAAAAGTAACACTATTTTCTTGCCTGGTATAAGGCCTGTCGGAAGAGTCCGTTCAGATTAGATAATAACAATCTATTCTGGACGGGCTTTTTTACGTTCAGGGAAAGGAAGTTGCCTATGGCAGAAAAAACAGAATTATTGGAAGAAGATGAAAAAGTAGTTGAGATTGAGCTGGAAAGATTGAGAGGATTTGAAAATCATCCATTCAAGGTCAGGGCAGACAGCCAGATGATTGAATTACAGGAGAGTATCAAAAAGCATGGTATCTTAAATCCTTTAATAGTAAGACCGAAGAAAGATGGATGTTATGAGATGATATCCGGGCACCGAAGAAAATTTGCTGCTGAGAAAATAGGATATAGAAAGGTTCCTGTGATAATACGAGTCCTTAAAGATGATGAAGCTGTTGTATTAATGGTTGATTCAAACCTACAAAGAGAAATGATCAGCCCAAGTGAAAAAGCATTTGCTTATAAGATGAAGTACGAAGCAATCAAACGAAAAGTCGGAAGAAGAAAATGTGGTCAGGTGGACCATAATTTAGGAAAGAAGAGTATTGAGCTGATCGGAGAGGAATGTGGGGACAGTCCAAAACAGGTTCAGCTTCACAGATTTTTCCCAGTCACTTATACAGCAGAGCAAATGAGGCGGGAAATATTGGAAATGTTGAAATTAAATATGAAAAAATATTGGGATGCGTAAAGGAGAAAAGGATTATGTGTAAAGTAATAGCAGTCTCGTCCTCTGGGTTCTCGCCAATTATATCTTTGCCGTGATCTCACATCTGCGCGCTTCATTTCCGGCAGTTCTTCTGCTCTCCGTGCGCCTGATGGCAGGTCACATCAAAGAAACTTTCATCTTATTATTTACAATGGCCGGCGCCTGCCTCATCGTATTCCTGGTTCCCGGACTTTTCGTCCTTTTTCCCGGAATCCTCTGCGGCATCGCCAGCCATCTGATTGAGCCTGGTTTAAAAAAGGCTCTTGCTATTGATTAATCCAGTTCTTTATAGTCAAAACTGCGGAATTCTGCTGTCTGATCGTATCCGGAGTAGTCCACGCATGCCATGCCGACAAATGCTCCGGTGAAGAATCCACCGTATGACTGGAGTACGTAATCATCGGACAATACAGCGGCATCCAGTGTGCCCGGAATCTCTGTATAGTTCTTTCCGTCAAAGGAATACTCGTAGCTGTAAGACTGCTTTCTTACTTTTGTGCGAAGCCATACAAATTCAACATCATCCGGTACCGGAATCGCATCGTCGCGAAGGAACGAACGATATCCGCCACGATTGCACTCTGCCACTTCGATCACGCGGCCATTTTTCTCATTCCACGTAACGAAAGCGAATGACCAGTGCTTATCATTGTAAAAATTTGTCAATCCAGCCATCTGCTGATAGTTGAACGGATCAAATTTCACTTTCACTTCGGCATCAAAGTTAAATGCCTGCCAGCGTTTTGCCACCAACGAAAGCTCATGCTTATTGCTGAGGGATCCTTTTCCGACCAATGTCAGCCTGCCATCCCCTGTCGTACCCATTTCCTCGGTAAATGGTACGCGGAGGGTATTCCACTCATCATGAAGTTTTGGTGTGTCAAATTCATCATGCATCGAATGATCTGCCGGTGCTTCTGTCAAGATTGCATCTTTCGGCGCATCCACAAGCACTTTTCCGCCATGTCCGCCCTCGATACGAGGCCAGCCTTCTTCATCCCAGTATACTTTCTGAATTGCCGTCTCACGGCCAAGCGGACACCAGCCGCGTGGGTCGATCGAACTTTCATTTTCGTGGTTCCACGGTCTTCCACACAAACTTGCATAATACCACTCACCGCCGGGAGTCTCTACGAGAGCACCATGTCCCTGCTTCTGGATCTCAAGTTCCGGCGTATCAAAGTTTGTAATAAACGGATCGCCAGGCTCTGTCTCAAAACTCAACGCATCTAACGTCTTTGAACGAGCTACTACTTCCTGATGTGTCCAAACGGTTCCACCCTGTGCAGCAAACAGATAATAATATCCGTTGATCTTATACAAATGTGGTCCCTCAACCAGTTTAACGTCCGTTCCGGCGTAGATCGTACGTGCTGTCTCCGGTTTTAATTTCATTGTCTCTGTGTCAAATTCTGTCACTGTAATACCGTCAAAAGCATGGTGGTATTCGCGATGATCCCATGTCTGCTGAACAAGGTATTTGCGTCCGTCATCATCATGGAACAACGATGCGTCAAATCCCACACCATTGACACGGATCGGATCCGACCATGGTCCGCGGATATCTTCTGCCGTCGTCAGATAATTGATCATATCTTTGAACGGTCCTTCGGTTACTTTTACATCCGTATAAATCAGCCAGAATTTTCCATCTGCATAGGAAAGATCCGGCGCCCAGATACCTCCCGATGACGGATTTCCTTTCATATCAAGCAATGTCGTCGTGGACAATGCGGATGGAAGAAGATTCCAATGTACTAAATCTTTTGACTCGTGCAGACGAACTCCCGGAAACCACTCAAACGTAGAGTTCGCAATGTAATATGTATCATCCACACGGATAATGGATGGATCTGCATTAAATCCCGGCAAAACCGGATTTTTAATCTGCAACATAACTGTATGCCTCCTTACTGTTAATCTATCTCTATCATACAGGAAAATGGGGAGGTTGCAAAGGGAAAAAGAAGAAAAAGAAGAATTTATTCATCCTCTGCCTGAGCAAGCATGGAAGTAGCTGCCTGCTGCAAGATGCTCTCTTTCGAGAATCTTGTCATCTCATCTGCCATATCAGTATCACGGATACGGGATTCAGCGGACTGCAGGTTCTCAGATGTGTTGTCATCAACTTTGACAGTGTACTCAAGACGGTTCTGAATCAATGTCACTTACAGGTCATTTTTATACATGTTCTGATAAAATTTTATGCGGTCTTGGAAGAATGTATGCCGGTGGAGGAGAACTTACGGAAAATATTGATGATGTTGGAGGAGCAGTAGCTTCCACCTTTTTCAATCGAGGAATTCCGGAGTAAATATAAGTAAATTATGGTCAAAAAACCATCGACATTCGACCTCATACACGCTATAATATATGTAATCTAATAAGAAAACAGTGTTATCATTACGGCTATGCTGTAGTTGGAATGGTAGCCATATATATGAATCCGCTGGAACGGAATGGCTGAACCCTCAGGGTGACAATGTCAGCGGTTTGACAGCGAAAACCATTTTTCTCAGACGATTTTAAGTTTTCTTATTTTGACATGGAATTACAGAATAGTTAGAAAAATCAAGGCTTTCATTGACTTGGATTAACTTAGAATTATATATGCTTCCAAGGTGGATTCGAGCTCTTAAGCGCTAATTGGGGGTTCGATTCCCGCCGGGAACATTGATTTTTTGCAACAATGATCGTAAAAATTCATTGTTGCATTTTTTATTTTATGGTGCTTGCGAGCACCGAAAAAATATAAAAATGAGTAATTGGAGCACCGAAAAGACAAAACGGGCACCGAGAACTAAATCTATCCAAGCACCTAATGGAGATAACTAAAGTGTAGGATAAGATTTAGGTTGTCAATGAATGTAAAAATGGTTTTCTTGCTTGAAGAAAACAGGCCTGACGAAGTATCGCTCAGATTAGATTAAAAATTCTAGTCTGGGCGATTTTTTCGTTCAGGGAAAAGGAGGAAATGTCATTGACAGAAAAGACGGATATCAGAGATTCGGATGAAAAAGTAGTTGAAATTGAAATGGAACGGTTGGATAAGAAAAAATGCAGTTCACAATTTACTCTCAGCAGTGATTGTATTCGCTGTTTTTGTGAAAAATATAGAGAAGCTCGTATTATTTTGATTTCCTCTTGGAAGAATGGCTTTATCTCATCTCACAATGAGAAAAATACGCCACAAATAAAAGAATTAGAGGCACAACTGGACCGTTATGGCATTCGCATTGTAGGGAAAGTGTGTGATAATCGATATAGGGATTATGCTGTCAGGGATTATTTGAAAGAACATCCCTCTATAAAGGAATACGTCGTAGTAGATGACGATATTAAGGAATATTCATCGAAAGATATCCCCCATTTAAGATTGGTAGACAGTAAGGTAGGGTTTCGGTAAGGAAAGGAGAAAAAGATGAAAGTAGAAAATAAAGAAAACAATAGAAAAATTCAACAGGTAGCAGCAACTATGGCGATTGAGGATATGTATATGAGTAAAGATTGTTTACAAGGACTTATCGATGTGGCTAATGGAACAAAGCAAGGTGTAACGGAAGAACTGCTGTCAAACCGATGGCAGTTTTTCTTTTTCGGCAAGTATTCAAGAAGTCATTAAGTTGCGAGTATAATCGAAGTGGTAGAAAAGTTACCTATTATATCGGTTGTAACTTTTTTATGAACTCTATTGACAAGAAAACTTGGTATGTATATAATTAAAATATGCAAAGAAAACTTGGCATGGAGGTGTTTTTATGAAAAAGGACGAAATCTTAAATGCAAGCAGAAAAGAACATCGCAATAAGGACTTGGCTGAAATGGAAGTGGTATATCAAGCCGGAAGTCACGCAAGCAGAGTTGGTGCTTTAGTGTGTTGTTTGCTTTCGCTGTTATCTTCTGTGCTTGCTCATACTATGATTTACAGTCCGTGGGTTATATACTTCAGCATTATTGCAACACAATGGTTAGTTCGTTTTATCAAAATGAAGCGAAAGAGCGATTTGGTCTTGACTGTTCTGTTTTTTGTGCTTTCCATTTTGGCATTTGTTGGATTTGTTAGCCACCTTTTAGAGGTGAGAATATGAAAGAACAATTACAACTGAAAAATCACTTAAAGGAAGTTCGCACAGAAGCAAATCTTTCTCAAGCTCAGCTTGCAGAAATGGTAGGGGTATCAAGAAATACCATTAGTTCTATTGAAACAGGACAGTTTAATCCAACTGCAAAATTGGCTCTAATTCTTTGTATTGCATTGGACAAAAAATTTGAGGAACTATTCTATTTTTAGGAGGTCATTATGGAAAATATTATAATGTTGATTTTGGGAGTGTTCATATCTGTTGTGGGAATTGTAAATATCAAAGGCAATATCAGCACAATTCACTCTTATAACAGGCGAAAAGTAAAGGAAGAAGATATACCAAAGTATGGAAAAACAGTCGGCACAGGAACGCTGATTATAGGAATATCTCTTGTATTAGGTTTTATTGTTTCGTTTTGGAGTGAAATAATTATAGATTATATCATTCTTCCAGCAGTTATTGTCGGATTAGGCTTTATATTGTATGGACAGTTCAAATACAATAAAGGAATTTTTTGAGAATCAGGGAGGTATAAAGATGGAATTGAACACAATATCAGGTCTGGCGATAGCGGGAGTTATCTGCTCCGTTGTCCTCTCGATGGGGGTACCGATTGCTTTGTTCATTGCAGGAAGGGTGAAGCTTAAGGCAAGGATTTCCTCGTTCTTTATCGGAGCAGGAACCTATCTGCTGTTTGCCATGCTGTTGGAGCAGCTGCTGCATGTTCTTGTCATTCAGTTCTGCGGACTGAACGCACAGAGCAGGCCATGGCTTTACTATGTGTACGCGGCTTTGGCTGCAGCGGTTTTTGAAGAGACCGGAAGACTGATTGCCATGAAGTTCTGGATGAAGAAATGGCTGGATTTTCCAAATGCACTGATGTATGGAATCGGGCATGGCGGTGTGGAGGCCATTCTGCTCGGAGGACTCTCCGGAATCAGCAATCTTGTGTCCATGCTGATGATCAACAGCGGAGCCATGCAGAATACGCTGGCGGCACTTCCTGCTGAGTCTGCAAACCAGACCGTGTCACAGCTGTCGGCCCTATGGACAACACCGGCACCACTCTTTTTTGTAAGCGGAATCGAAAGAATCAGTGCCATCATTCTGCATATCGGGTTGTCACTGCTGATCTACCGGGCGGTAAAGGCAGGCAAATGCAGGACAGCGGCTTTTACAGCGGTTCTTGCATATGGGATTCATTTTATCGTGGACTTCTTTGCCGTGGCAGGTCCGGCGCTTCTTCCCATCTATGTGATTGAAATTGGTGTCTTTGTGATGGCAGCCGGAACTCTTGTTATGGCGCTGAAGATGGGAAGGATGGAAGAACTGTGAATTCCAGTTTTCTGCTATCATAAAACAGAATATATCTGACAGAACGCACCGTAGAAATACGGTGTTTTTTGTTACCCCAAACCCACAATTTCATACACAACCACAGGTTAGTACAAACACCTTGCGATTTTTTGAAAGGCTTAGAAAGGAAATTTTCCCTGATTTTTGCCCCGAGAAATGACACAAACAAGGCTTAATGTATCTTTCCTGTGGTTTTTATTTTCGGCAGGAAAGGAGGATTGCTTGCTCTGCCGAGAAAGGAGAACGAAATGGCGAAAAGCAACAAGGCGGAAAGGCACAACGAACGCAAGAATGAAACCTATGAAAATATGAATGTGATTGAGGAACGCATACCCTATAATGTGCATTTCAAAAAGCCTTTTGCCCCGACCTATATGGAACAATTAAAGCAGATGGAAACTGACGGTATGGTGTCGCTTCGAGGGCTGAGGAA
>ONZZ01001694.1_pt1 | contig 13304 bp, 9 predicted proteins | sample 1671101 | NCBI WGS metagenome assembly ONZZ01 (sample SAMN06348122, study PRJEB24527) | human gut metagenome | biome: human gut; feature: ankylosing spondylitis patient; material: feces | host: Homo sapiens | place: China | collected 2015-10
CGGCAGAGTGGTAAAAAAAGTCCGTGCACATGGCAAAATCGTATCGGTATATTCAGTCATAGCGGAAATGGCTGCCGGTCAGGTGCAGTACAATAAAATTGTTCTGGCCGCCAGGAACTTCTTGAAGGGCGGAAAGCAGCACTTCATCGGTTCCTTTGAAATTTTCCCGGTAATCCGCCTGCTGGGAAATGACGGTAATGCCCGCATCGGAGACAACCCCGGCTTCCTGGGTAGAAAGCCAGTAGGTGGTATAACCGGCTTTTTTGGCTAGGCTCATAAGATCCACGGCCTTTTTGAGGGGCACTCGGTTGTACTGGTTGGCACTGGTAAGAGCTTGGGTTACGGCCATAATGGTGTTGGGAAAATTGGCGTAGGAATTGGGATAAAAGAAAAAATTGGGATTCTGTTTCATGGTCCGTTCCCAGGGGGTGGAATCAAAACTGGTGGGGGCAAAGGCTGACATGGCATCCCGGGTGGCACTTTCTCCAATGACCAAAATGATGGTTCCGGGAACTTTTTGACTAATTAACTGTTCTTGGGACAGCAGCTGAAGCTTTTGTGTATTTCGGGGCAGGTTTTTCTTTAACTCCAGAAAAGCGCGCATAGGGCCGCCTTTTTGGTATAGATGCGTCAAACGGTCCAAGGGAAAGACGGAAAAGGTATAACTGCCTGTAAAGTATAACACTAAGGCCAAAACGGCAAGCTGTTTCTTGCGGGAGCTTACCGACAGGCTTTTCTGCGCAGCGGGGAAGGCCAAACTATGGACCAGCGCCAGAAAAGACCCTGCCAGAAGCAGAAGAATGGTAAGCAGCAGGGGCTGGGAAAACGTAGCCGTCAAATAGTTGTAGGCTTCCAGCGGAGTGGTGGCGATGATGGACATCAGGATGATCTCATCCATGGGTTTGCCGTAATGGACGAAATAAAACAGATAAGCCATGGCACTGGTGATTTCGCCCCACAGGGGCAGGGCACAAAGCACACCAAGCGGCAGCTGCAGCCGTCCGGCTTGGGGCAGCAGTTGCTGCAGCAGCCAGACGGTGGTGTACAGCAGGCTGGGGAAAATCCAGTAACTGCCCACGTCTTCTTGAAAATAGTCGGGAATCCAGGAAAAAACATAGCTGTAGGGAACCAGCCATAACAGCAGGAGCAGCAGGGGAAGGGACTCCAGGGAGAGCTTCCTGGAGGTTAGGCTCTCTTGGAGAAACAGGCAGCCCCAGAGGAAGACAAAGCTGCGCAGCAGCCGCAGCTGGGTGATGTGGTGCAGGGGCAGCAAGGGAGATTGAAAGAAACTAAACCAGAGCAATAGGAAAAATAGGACGATGCGCAAAGCAGTCTTGAGACTGCTGCACAGATTGTGTTTGGTGGAAGGGGCGAGTAACGGAATTTGCAACGATAAACCTCCAATATTGTGTATAATATGTGACAAAAATATTTGCCATTATTATAAGTTATATCAAAGAAAATTGAAAGAGTTGAAACAAAATGAACCGTGAACCGGGATGTCAGCTGGAAAAAATCCCTGAAACTTCTTTGCCCGTTGTATAATAAAATATACAGTTGCATTTTCTGTAGAAATTACCCTGGATGCCTGGCCTGCCAGGCTTTGTAAGGAGGCTATAGCCTATGACAAAATGGATTGCAGCAGCGGTGCAGATGGATTCCCAGGACAACCTGGAACAGAATCTGGAAGCGGCTGCCTATTACGTAAAAGAAGCGGCCCAGCGGGGAGCCCAGCTGGTGGTGTTCCCGGAATGCATGAACTACCTGGGCCGGGGTATTGCTGACCATGCAGAAAGTCTGCCGGGCGGCAGGACCTATCAGGTGATGGCCCAGCTGGCCAAGGACTACGGCCTGTGGCTGGAAGCCGGCAGCATTTATGAAACCAACGACCAGGACCCCAAGCGGCCCTATAATACCACTTATCTGCTGAGCCCGGAGGGGCAGCTGCTGGCCAAGTACCGGAAACTCCATCCCTTTGACGTGGTGCTGTCCAGCGGGGTGACCAGCCGGGAATCTGACCGGGTATGTCCCGGGGACCAGGTGGTGACGGCGGAAGCCGGAGAGCTGGGAAAACTGGGTCTGGCCATCTGCTACGATATCCGCTTTGGGGAACAGTTCCGGCTGATGGCGTTAGAAGGGGCCAAGGTGCTGACCATTCCCGCCAACTTTACGGTGAATACCGGGAAGGACCACTGGGAAGTGCTGCTCCGGGCACGGGCCATTGAAAATGAATGCTACGTGATTGCCCCGGACCAGATTGGTAAGAAACCCAAATTCCAGGCCTATGGCAATTCCCTGATCATTGACCCCTGGGGCCAGGTGATTGCCCGGGCGTCCAATAGACCGGGGATAATCCTGGCAGAAATTGACCTGGACTATGTGAAACAGGTTCGGGAAGAAACCTTTACCCTGGCCAATCGCCGGCCGGATGTGTATCAATTGGCGAGAACCAAATAGACTGTATAGTCCGTTCCAAACCCTTGGGACCGTGGGCATTCCACGGTCCTTTTGTGGTATAATAGAATGTATTGTGTTACTGAAATAGAGGGGGAAAATAGCATGAAGATTGCCATTGCCGGAACAGGCTACGTGGGAATTTCCAACGGGCTGCTTTTGGCACAGCATAACCACGTTGTGGCACTGGATATTGTGTCCGCCAAGGTGGAAATGCTGAATCGGGGAGAATCGCCTATTGAGGACCAGGATATCTCCCGTTTCTTGCAAAATAAAGCATTGGATTTTCGGGCCACTGTGGATCCCCAGGAGGCCTACGGGGAGGCGGACTATGTCATCATTGCTACGCCCACCAATTATGATCCTCAGAAGAACTTCTTTGACACGTCCTCTGTGGAAAGCGTGATTGAGCAGGTGCTTTCCATTGCTCCTGAAGCTTATATGGTCATCAAGTCCACGGTGCCGGTGGGCTATACGGAGGCTATGCGGACCCAGTACGGGACGGACCATATCCTGTTTTCTCCGGAATTTCTCCGGGAAGGGAAGGCCCTGCATGACAACCTGTACCCCTCCCGCATCGTGGTGGGCAGCGATACGCCGGCAGGCCATCGGTTTGCCCAGCTGCTGGAAGAAGGGGCTGCCAAAAAGGACGTGCCTGTGCTGTTTACGGGCTCTACGGAAGCGGAAGCCATCAAGCTGTTTGCCAATACGTACCTGGCGCTCCGGGTGGCCTATTTCAACGAACTGGATTCTTATGCGCAGGTCCGGGGCCTGAACACCCGACAGATTATCGACGGGGTTTGCCTGGATCCCCGGATTGGTGATTTCTACAACAATCCCTCCTTTGGCTACGGGGGCTACTGCCTGCCCAAGGATACCAAGCAGCTTTTGGCCAACTACCAGGACGTGCCCCAAAATCTGATTTCCGCCATTGTGGAAGCCAACCGGACCCGGAAGGACTTTATCTCCGATACCATTCTCTCTCGGAAACCGGCGGTGGTGGGGATGTACCGGCTGACCATGAAAACGGACTCGGACAATTTCCGGGCCTCCGCCATCCAGGGCGTCATGAAGCGCATCAAGGCCAAGGGCGTGCCGGTGGTGGTGTACGAACCTACCCTGAAGGAAGACGAATTTTTCCATTCCCGGGTGATTCGGGATTTGGCAGAATTTAAGAAGGTCAGCGACGTGATTGTGGCCAACCGCTGGTCGGAGGAACTGGCGGACGTGAAAGAAAAGGTCTTTACCCGGGACCTGTTTGACCGGGATTAAGAAGGGAGCAGACCATGAGCGAAAAAAAGCCTTTTGATCCAGAGAAAAAAGTCTTGATTACCGGCGCTGCCGGTTTTATCGGTTTCCACCTGGCCAAGCGGCTGCTGTCCCTGGGCGCCCAGGTGGCAGGGCTGGATAACCTGAATCCTTATTACGATGTGCATCTGAAATTGGACCGGCTGCGGGAATTGGACCTGTATCCCTCGTTTTCCTTTACCTGCGGGGACCTGGCCGATGCCGGCGCCGTAAATAGCCTGTTTGACGAATTTAAACCGGATATTGTGGTGAATCTGGCGGCCCAGGCTGGGGTCCGCTACAGCATTGACCATCCCCGGTCCTATATTGACTCCAACATTATCGGCTTCTTCAATATCCTGGAGGCCTGCCGGCATTTTCAGCCGGAGCATCTGCTGTATGCTTCCAGTTCCTCGGTGTATGGCAACCAGCAGAAGACGCCCTTTGCCACCACGGACCCGGTGGACCATCCCATCAGCCTGTATGCGGCCACCAAAAAATCCGATGAGCTGATGGCCTATACCTACAGCCACCTGTACGGCATTCCGGCTACGGGGCTGCGGTTCTTTACGGTGTATGGGCCCTTTGGCCGGCCGGACATGGCCTATTTCAGCTTCACCCGGAAGATTATGGCGGGGGAACCCATCAAGATTTTCAACCAGGGGGATATGTACCGGGACTTCACCTATGTGGACGATATCGTCGCCGGAGTAGAACGGATGCTGTGCAATCCGCCGGTACCCAACGAAACCGGGGACCGGTACAAGCTGTATAATATCGGCAACAACCATCCGGAAAAGCTCATGACCTTTATTGAAACCCTGGAGGACGTGCTGGGGAAAAAGGCCCAGAAGGAATTCCTGCCCATGCAGCCCGGGGATGTGTACCAGACCTATGCAGATGTCAGTGAGCTGGAAAAGGACTTTGGGTTTAAGCCCCAGACCTCTATCCGGGAGGGGCTGAGCCAGTTTGCCCAGTGGTATAAGAAGTATTATCGCTGACGAGGTGGGACGGTCCGCTGGATGGGCGTGGATAAAACCTCATTTGGTGGTGTGAAGAAATACTTATTCCCGAAAGAAAAAACGGCTTGCGAGTGCAAAAGAATTCGCAAGTCGTTTTTTATAGCCGTATCCAAGCCTCAAAACTTCCTCAGTCAGTCCTACGGACTGCCAGCCCCTTCACGCTTGAAGGGGCCGGTCTTAACCCCATACTGGTCATGTGCAAAACGGGTATAGGAAAGTAATCTATGGCATGTAGATAAATTTCTACTTCTATTCCCCTCTAGAACTTGACCAGTAGCGGCATAGAACGCTTCCTGAGTGGTTCGCCGTTTCCAATCAGCGGCGTCCTAACGGACTTGCTTCTTGGACGGCTATCACATAGGTCGCATATTCCAAATGTCCTTGAGAAACTGCATTGACATTTGGATGCGACCGTAAAACGTGTAGGAAGTGTCGCCGCAGGCGACGATAGAAGTTTCATTATTTTACAGTCCTCTTAATGGCTAGTGTGGTCTGCACAACTTCTATTTTAAATAAAAAAACCTCTGCCAAGCGGCAGAGGTTTTTTGTACAGGGAGGTTATTTCCAATAGTCCAGGTTGGAGGTATCCAGGCCGATGTTCTTGGCTTTGAATACGGGTTTCTTGCCTTCCTTCAGTTGGCGGCCGTAGTCGTCCATTACTTTCAGGGCGGTGTTGCTCAGGGCCATGATGGAAGGAATGTTTACCAGGCACATGAAGGCCATGGTGATATCAGCAGCAGCCCAGGCGTTGTCCATGGTCATGCCGGCACCTACGAAGATAACCAGAACGGCCAGGATGCGGTACAGGGTCATGAAGCTCTTGCCAGGGGTCTTGCTGTGGTTCAGGTAGTTCAGGCAGTTGTCCACGTAGAACAGGTTGCCAATCAGGGTGGTGAAGGCAAACAGTACCATGGCCACGGTGATCAGGATGGGGCCAACAGCGCCAAAGTCCACTTGTACAGCAGCCTGTACATAGGGGGCACCAGCCATTTCCTTGGTGGGAATAACGCCGGAGAACATGCACATGAAAGCGGTAGCGGTGCAGAGCACGGTATCGATGAATACGGACAGCATCTGTACCAGACCTTGCTGGGCAGGGTGAGCTACGTCAGCAGCGGCAGCGGCGTTAGGCGCACTGCCCACACCAGCTTCGTTGGAGTACAGGCCGCGTTTAATGCCGTACATCATGCAGGAACCGCCAATGCCGGCCAGAATCTTTTGGAAGTTGAAGGCATCGGAAAAAATTTCGACGAGAACGGTGGGAATCATATCCAGGTGCATTACAATAACCACCAGGGCCAGCAGTACGTACAGGATGCCCATGAAGGGAACCAGTTTTTCGGTGACGCTGACGATCCGTTTGCCGCCGCCGATGATGCAGTAGCCAACCAGTACGGCCAGGATACCGCCGATGACCCAGGGGGTGGTTACCTTGTCATAGAAGCCGTAGACGGCGAAGGTGGATTGCAGGTTGTAGGAAGCCAGCAGGTTAAAGCCGCCGGCGTAGGTAGCAATCAGGGCTACAGCGAAAGCGCAGCCCAGGCCTCTGCTGTGCAGGGCGGTTTCAATATAATAGGAAGGGCCGCCGTAGCTGTCGCCGTGTTCGTCCCGGCGTTTGTAGACCTGCGCCAGGGTGCTTTCAATGAAGGCAGTGGAACCGCCGATGATGGCAATCAGCCACATCCAGAACACGGCACCAAAGCCGCCCAAGCACAGGGCAGTGGAAATCCCGATGATGTTGCCGGTGCCCACCCGGGATGCGGTGGAAACCATCAGTGCCTGGAAAGAAGAAATGGACCCTTCTTTTTCAGGTTTCTCCATGACTACGCGGATGCATTGGGTCAGCCAGCGGCCTTGAATAAAACGAGTGCGGTAAGTAAAATAAATACCGGCTACCAGCAAAACAATGACCAGAATGGGGTAATACAGTACGTCGTCCAGCGTGGTGAGAATTTGAGACATTGTTTGTTCCTCCCTTGTTGTTTTGATACCTGTACATGTAATACAGAATATCATAATGTTTTGTTGCTTGAATTATATACTATCAAGGCGAACAATACAAAGGTTTTTTAACAGATTGTTAAAGATTTATTGAATTAACATGGTAAAGAATACTTTATACAATTTTGGGGAGGAAAAGACGCTGTTTTACATAAATATTTTACCGGGAACCTAAAAAGTTTTTCTAATATAATGAATTATCCCTTTAACGTACCGAAAAAGGCGAAAACGGCGTCTTTCCTTACAAAAAGTTGCTTATTTATGCCTTTTGTGCTATGCTATATGAGCGGTTTTTTAAGTAATTACAGATAGTCTGTTTAGCGAGATACATGGATTGTGGCTGACAGCAATGTGAGGAGGATTTTTTTAATGAGCGTTTCCGTAGAAAGAAATGGTAATGAAGCAACGTTAAAAATCAATTTACCGGTAGAAGATGTAGCAAAAGCCTTTGACAAAGCAGTTGCCAAGATCAACAAGCAAGTAACGATCCCTGGCTTCCGTAAAGGCAAAGCTCCCCGCCGTGTGCTGGAACTGCACGTAGGCAAGGATGCCATCAAGGAAGAAGCTTTCGAAATCGTCGCCAATGAACAATATAGAAAAGTATTGGAAGACAACAAGCTGGTTCCTGTGTCCGACCCTGAAATCAAAGATTCCAAATTTGAAGAAGGCGAACCTCTGGACCTGACCCTGGCCATCACCCTGCGTCCGGAACCGGAACTGGGCCAATATAAGGACCTGGATGTTCAAAAGGAAGAAAAAGAAATCACCGAAGCTGACGTGGATAAAGCCGTTGAAGAACTGCAAAACCGCGCTGCCAAAATGGTAGAAGCTCCGGAAGGCAAGAAACTGGAAAAAGGCGACCTGGCTACCATCGACTTCGCTGGCACCATTGACGGCGAACCGTTTGCCGGCGGCGAAGGCAAAGGCTATCCTCTGGAAGTAGGCAGCAACAGCTTCATTCCTGGTTTCGAAGATCAGCTGGTAGGCCTGGGCAAAGGCGATTCCACTGATGTAAACGTTACTTTCCCGGAAGACTACTTCTCCAAAGAACTGGCTGGCAAAGCTGCTGTGTTCAAAGTCAACGTCCAAGACGTAAAGGTGAAGGAAGTTCCCGAAGTTAACGACGAACTGATTGCCAAGAATTCCGACAGCAAGACCGTTGCCGAATTCCGTGAAAAGACCCTGGACCGCATGAAGAAGGCAGAAGCTGACCGTGCCCAGTCCGAATACGAACGGAAACTCATCGAAAAGGCTGTTGAAAACGCCAAATTCGAAGTTCCTGAAGTAATGGTAGAACAACGTGCCAACCAGATGATTGACGAACTGGCCATGAACCTGGAAAGCCACAAAATGAGCCTGCCCATGTACCTGTCCTATCTGGGCAAGGATGTAAAGACCTATCGGGACGAACAAAAACCTGTAGCTCTGGCCAACATCAAAACCGACCTGGTTCTGGATGCCATTGCTCTGGCTGAAGGCCTGAAGATCTCCGATGCAGAAGTACAAAACGAATTGGCTCAGCTGGCTGCTGCCCATGGCGCAACGGTTAAACAAGTTGAGAAAATCGTAAAAGAAAATGGTTCCCTGGCTCTGCTGGTTGCCAACATTGTACGCCGCAAGGCTGCTCGGCTGGTTATCGACAGCGCAAAGAACGCTCCCAAGAAAGAAGAAGCTGCTGCTGAAGAAACGGCTGCTGCTGAAGAAAAATAAAACCGCAGGAGGTGGACGGCATGCCTTATGTACCTATTGTGGTAGAACAGACCAGTCAAGGCGAACGGAGCTATGATATCTATTCCCGGCTGTTAAAGGACCGGATCATTTTCGTCACCGGCGAAATTGAAGATCACATGGCCAACCTGATTATTGCCCAGCTGCTGTTCCTTGAATCCGAAGATCCGGATAAGGATGTCCATCTCTATATCAACAGCCCTGGCGGCAGTGTAAGCGCCGGACTGGCGATTTATGATACCATGCAGTACATTCGCCCGGATGTGTCCACCATTTGTGTGGGTATGGCCGCATCCATGGCGTCTGTTTTGCTGGCTGCCGGAACCAAAGGAAAACGGTTCGCACTGCCCCATTCCCGGGTGATGATTCATCAGCCGCTGGGCGGGGCCCAAGGACAGGCAACGGATATTGCCATCCATGCGCGGGAAATCCTGCGGGTTCGGGAAGAGATGAACAACATTTTGGCACTCCATACGGGAAAGACCCCTGCACAGATCCAAGAGGACACGGAACGGGATCATTTCATGACCAGTATGGAAGCCAAGGAATACGGGTTGGTAGACCAGGTGGTCGAAAATGCGCATTCCATTAGTAAGGGGTAAGACCCATCTTGCCCTGGCTGTTAGGAGGGGTGTCAGATGGCATTTGATGATAAGATGAATCCCCAGGGGCCGGAGTATACCTGTTCGTTCTGCGGCAAAAAGCAGAGCCAGGTGAAAAAGCTCATTGCGGGTCATAACGTGTTTATTTGTGACGAATGCATTGCCTTGTGCAATGAAATGCTGGAGAAGGACCTGAGCAAACCGGTAGCAGAAACGCTGACGGATTTGCCCAAACCCAAGGAAATCAAGGAAATCCTGGACGAATACGTAATCGGACAGGAAGATGCCAAGAGAACCTTGTCCGTAGCGGTGTACAACCACTACAAGCGGATCAATTATGAGCGCGCCCACCATTCGGATGTGGAACTGCAAAAGTCCAACATCTTGATGTTGGGACCCACGGGCAGCGGCAAGACGCTGCTGGCTCAGACTTTGGCCAAAATCCTGCGGGTTCCCTTTGCCATTGCCGACGCTACGTCTTTGACGGAAGCCGGCTATGTAGGGGAGGACGTGGAGAACATTCTGCTGCGCCTGATCCAGAATGCTGATTATGATATCCCTGCTGCAGAACGGGGTATCATTTATATCGATGAAATCGACAAAATTTCCCGGAAATCGGAAAATCCCTCCATTACCCGGGATGTATCCGGTGAAGGTGTACAGCAGGCCCTGCTAAAGATCCTGGAAGGGACCGTGGCCAATGTGCCTCCCCAGGGCGGCCGTAAGCATCCTCATCAGGAATTGATTCAAATCGATACCACCAATATCCTGTTTATCTGCGGTGGGGCCTTTGCGGGCCTGGAGAACGTGATCAACGCCCGTACCGGCAAAAAGAGTATGGGTTTTGGTGCGGATATCGCCACTGCCCAGCAGAAGAAGGATGAAAATGTTTTCCGGAAAGTGCTGCCAGAGGACTTTGTGAAGTACGGCTTGATTCCCGAGTTCGTAGGCCGGCTGCCGGTGGTAGTGACCTTGGACAAGTTGGATGAAAGCGCTTTGGTGCGGATTCTTACCGAACCTAAGAATGCGCTGACCAAGCAGTACGAAAGTTTCCTGGCCATGGACCATGTGGACCTGGAATTCGAGGACAGTGCCTTGAAAGCCATCGCCCATGAAGCCCTGGAACGGAATGCAGGCGCCAGAGGGTTGCGGGCCATTATCGAAAACATCATGAAGAATGTGATGTACGAAGTGCCCAGCCGGGACGATGTGGAAAAATGCATCGTCACCAAAGAAGTGGTCACCGACAAAAAGGAACCCACCCTGGTGCTGAAGGAAAAGAAAAACGACACAAGAAAGAATGCCTAGAGAAAAGGAAAAGGGATATCCCTTTTCCCTTTTTCTCTATACGTAAGGACGGTGAAAACCATGTTGGATGCAACAAGTTTAAGATTACCTTTACTGCCATTGCGGGGGATTATCGTATTCCCTGGAATGATCATCAACCTGGACGTGGGGCGTGAACGCTCCATTAAATCTGTAGAAACCGCCATGAACACCACCAAGCAGATCCTGCTGGTTACCCAGCGCTCTGCTGAAGATGCCGATCCGACGGCCAAGTCCCTGTATACCTTTGGTGTGATTGCGGAAGTGAAGCAGATGCTGAAGCTGCCCAATGGAGCCATGCGTATCCTGGTGGAAGGCCTGGAACGGGTAGAAGTGATTTCCGTAGTAGATGCCGTAGGCATGAATCTGGAAGCCTACGTGGAAAAGCGCCCGGATATTATTGACAACTCCGCTGAAGTGGAAGCCCTGCGCCGGATGATGGAGCAGACCTTCGAACAGTGGGTGGTTGCCACCAAGAAAGTCAATTCCGAAGTGCTGCTGACCTTTAAGGACCAGGAAGATCCGGGCCGGATTGCCGACCTGATTGCCGGGTACCTGACCATTGAAATAGATGAAAAGGAAAAAATCCTGGAAGCCGTGGATGTAAAGACCCGGCTGAAGCTGCTGTACACCGATCTGTGCAAAGAGCTGGAAATCGTGAACCTGGAAAAGGATATTTCTGCCCAGGTCCGGAAACAGATCGAACAAAACCAAAGAGAATATTACCTTCGGGAACAGCTCAAGGCCATCAACAAGGAATTGGATGAAGGCTCCGATAAAGAGTCCGAAGTAGATGAATATAAAGCGAAAATGAGCAAGCTGAAGCTTCCCAAGGACGTGAAGCAGAAGCTGGAAAAGGAACTGGACCGGCTGTACAAGATGCCGCCCATGATGGCCGAAAGTGCCGTCATCCGCAACTATCTGGACACGGTGCTGTCCCTTCCCTGGGGCAAGACTACCCGGGAAAACTATGACCTGAAAAAGGCTGCGGAAGTCCTGGATAAGGACCACTATGGTTTGAAGAAGGTAAAGGAACGTATCCTGGATTACCTGGCAGTACGGGCCATTACCAAAACCAACAAGGGACCTATCATTTGTCTGGTAGGACCTCCCGGCGTAGGCAAGACCAGCTTGGCCGAATCCATTGCCCGGGCTGTACACCGGAAATTCACCCGGATTTCCCTGGGCGGTATTCGGGATGAAGCCGAAATCCGCGGCCATCGCCGCACCTATATTGGCGCCATGCCCGGCCGTCTCATCAACGGCATGATTGACTGCGGCGCCGACAACCCGGTATTCCTGCTGGATGAAGTGGACAAACTGGGGGCTGACTTCCGGGGTGACCCGGCTTCCGCCCTGCTGGAAGTGCTGGATCCGGAACAGAACAGCCATTTCAGCGACCACTACATCGAGTTCCCCTATGATATGTCCAACGTATTCTGGATTGTAACCGCCAATACGGTGGAAACCATTCCGGCGCCTCTGCTGGACCGGTTGGAAGTCATCGAACTCAGCAGCTATACCGACGATGAAAAATTGAAGATTGCCCAGCTGCACCTGCTGCCCAAAGAACGGAAGGCCAACGGCCTGACCGGCAAGAACCTGACCCTGAGTGCTGCCACCATCCAGCACATTATCCGGGATTACACCCGGGAGGCCGGCGTCCGGAATCTGGAGCGGAAAATCGCTACGGTATGCCGGAAGGCAGACCGGAAGATTGTGGAAGAGAAAGTGGAGAAGGTTTCCGTAACCCCGTCCAACCTGAAAGACTTCCTGGGACCCATTATTTTCCTGGAAAGCGATATGCGGGCCAGATCCGAAGTGGGCGTCTGCACCGGCCTTGCCTGGACCAGCGTAGGCGGCGAACTGCTGAAGATAGAAGTGGTGGTCTGCGAGGGCAAGGGCAAACTGGTGCTCACCGGTCAATTGGGAGATGTGATGAAGGAATCTGCCCAGGCAGCCTTCACCTATATCCGTTCCCGGGCCAAAGAACTGGGTCTGGAGCCGGACTTCAATGAAAAGGTGGACATCCACATCCACGTACCTGAAGGTGCCATTCCCAAGGATGGTCCTTCCGCCGGTATTACCATGGCTACGGCTATGGAATCGGCACTGACGAAACGGAAAGTAAAGGCCGACCTGGCCATGACAGGTGAAATCACCATTACAGGACATGTTCTGCCCATCGGCGGACTGAAAGAAAAAGTGCTGGCTGCCCATCGGTATCGGGTGAAGACGGTGCTGATTCCCAAACAGAACGTACAGGATCTGGAAGAAATTCCGGAAAATGTCCGGGCTGATATGGAATTCATTCCTGTAGAGCATATGGATCAGGTGACCAAACTGGCTTTGGAGGAATAACATGACAACAACCCAGTGGGATATCATCGGAGCGGACTATGTAGCTTCCGCCGTCAAAGCCACCCAGTATCCCCAGGATACCATTGATGAGGTGGCATTTATCGGGCGGAGCAATGTGGGCAAATCCTCATTGCTGAACTCCTTGGCCCGGCGTAAGGGCCTGGCCCGGGTCAGCAGTTCTCCCGGCAAAACCCAAACCATCAACTTCTACTCCTTCCAGGCCAAGCGCCAGGTGGAGGAAGAGGTGCAGCGCCACACCCTGTACGCGGTGGACCTGCCCGGCTACGGGTTTGCCCGGACGTCTAAGGGAAACAAAAACGAATGGTCTGCCTTCATCTGCAAGTACATGGAAAACTCCCAGTTCCTGAAACTGGTTTGTGTACTCATGGACATTCGCCATGCTCCCATGGAAAGCGATATTGACTGCTACCAATGGCTGCTGAATCTGGGGCTGCCCCTGATGGTCATCCTGACCAAGGCGGACAAGCTCAAGAAGAGCCAGCTGGCCTCCACGCTGGAACAG
>ONZZ01001714.1_pt1 | contig 13196 bp, 15 predicted proteins | sample 1671101 | NCBI WGS metagenome assembly ONZZ01 (sample SAMN06348122, study PRJEB24527) | human gut metagenome | biome: human gut; feature: ankylosing spondylitis patient; material: feces | host: Homo sapiens | place: China | collected 2015-10
GGGGGGGGGGGGGGGGGTAAAATTCAATTAAGATGTCGGCAGAGCGAATATACTCGAGTTCGTCCGGCAAAAAATGAGGAGGAAAAACTTTATGAAATGCGTAAAGAAACTGGTTGCAGTTCTGCTGACTGCGGTAATGGCGCTGACTCTCCTGACCGCCTGCGGCGGTGGTGGAGGTGGTGGCGGAAACCCCACGAATAAAGGTCCGTTTAACTTTAGTTACTCGGAGCTTATCGCAAAGACGAACGATAAACTGGGAGAAGATGGCCCGAAACTGACGATTGACCCCAGCATGGCGGATGAGGTCCAAGAAGGACTGAATGCATATCAGACGGCTTATATGAATGCGCTTCTGAATGGTAAAGACGAGGACGAAGCGGATAAGGACGGTCAGGCCGCTATGGGCAAGGTTGCACAGTATGAACTGTTCACCTTGGCAGCAACCAAAAACAGTGATGTGAATCAGCTGGCAGAATATCTTGCAAATGGAATCAGAAACGACAGCAATGTAAACAGCAAGAAAGACCTGAAAACGGTTGGCGGATATGCCGACTTGGAAAAAGTCAGCGGACGTAGTGAGTACAAAGGCTACTATCTGATTTATGTTTTTGTAAAGTAAAATCAATATATGAGCAAAGCCGCCGTGCTGCGAGATACCAGCACGGCGGCTTTGCTGTAAATAAAAATGACCGCCTCAGAGTTCCAAGCCGAGCGGTCATTTTCTCTTGACTGATCTGGTAAGGAGCTAGTCGTTTGCAGACACAGCGCCTTTCTAGTTGTAGTATAGTCAAATTTCCTCGGCTTGTCAAGCACGGCGGGGCCTGCGCAGACAAATACAATGTCAGCAAATTCCGCTTTCCGCCTTAAAGTGTGAAATAGATTCATTTGACAAATCAATTTATGTAAACTATACTAAATCCTGTCTTTAACAATAGAAATAGCCCGTGTGCCGGGATGGATAAACAGAGATAGGATGGGAAAAACGATATGCTGACACTGGATAAGATCTACCACGCCGCCTTTGTCCTCAAGGACGTAGCCCGCAAGACCGACCTCATCGAGGCACCCCGGCTCTCCAAGGACTGCCAGCTCTACCTCAAGACCGAGAACCTGCAGGTGACCGGCAGCTTCAAGGTGCGCGGTGCTTATTATAAGATCAGCCAGCTCTCCAAAGAAGAGAGCGATAAAGGCGTCATCGCCTGCTCGGCGGGCAACCACGCACAGGGCGTGGCGCTGGCCGCTACCCGCCGCGGCATCAAGAGCATCGTCTGTATGCCGGACGGCGCGCCCATCATGAAGGTTGAGAACACCAAGAACCTCGGCGCAGAGGTCTGCCTCGTACCCGGCACCTACGACGACGCCCACGACAAGGCCGTGGAGCTGCAGGAAGAAACGGGCATGACCTTCATCCACCCCTACGACGACGAGCAGGTCATTGCCGGTCAGGGCACCATCGGCCTCGAAATTCTCGACCAGCTGCCCGATGTGGACGCTGTCATCGTGCCTGTGGGCGGCGGCGGACTCATCTCCGGCGTGGCATTTGCCATCAAGAGCCTGAAGCCCGACGTCAAGGTCTACGGCGTGCAGGCCGAGGGCGCACCCAGCATGTACCGCTCCCTCCATGAGCACAAATACCAGACCCTCTCTGCCGTCTCCACCTTCGCAGACGGCATTCAGGTCAAGACTCCCGGTGAGCTGACCTACAAGCTCTGCGAGGAGTATGTGGACGACATCGTCACTGTTACCGAGGACGAGACCGCAGCCGCCATCCTCTCCCTGATGGAGAACCAGAAGCTGGTGGCCGAGGGTGCAGGCGCAGTGCCTGTGGCGGCGGCGCTCTTCCACAAGCTGCCCATCGAAGGTAAGAAGGTCGTCTGCCTCGTCTCCGGCGGCAACATCGACGTGAACATCCTCAACCGCGTCATCACCCGCGGCCTCGTCATGAGCGGCCGCAAAGCCAACCTGACCATCGCGCTGGAAGACAAGCCTGGCCAGCTGCAGCAGGTGGCCGACATCGTCTCCCGCTGCGGCAGCAATGTGGTGTCCGTCCTCCACGACGGCTCCGACCCCAATATGCCCATCTCCAGCTGCTTCCTCAAGCTGACCCTCGAGACCCGCGACAACGCCCAGATCGAGCAGATCCGGCAGGAGCTCACCAAGGCAGGCTTCCAGCTGGTGGCCGAGCGCGTATAACTTTATCAGAAGATGCAGAAACGCCGCCCGAACGGGCGGCGTTTCGTTTTGTCAGCCGATGATCTCGTACTGGAAATATTCGCACTTGAGCTTGCTGCCTACGTCGATTTCCGGCGGCAGGAGCGCCAGTGCCACCGGGTTCAGCTCGTCGCTCTCGATGTCGGTGCGGCGCAGGTTGACGTAATCGCCGTCAAAGCTCACGACTTCGTAATACCAAGGCCCCATACTGTTTCCTCCCGTGATTCATTCCTGTGTGTTCTCTTTTTCCTGCTTCCGCCAGTGGTAGTACGGCCCGAGGATGCAGACGGCGGCGAGTATCATCACCGCGAGGATGATGCTGGTGACGGTCTGATTGTCGGAGAAAAAGTAGAACAGCAGCTGCCCGCCGCCCACGATGAGCTCCAGCACACCCAGAAGCCTCTGCCAAAAGCGGCGGGCCTCTTCGCTGGACGCTTCCAGCCGCCGTGCCAGCACCCCGGGCAGCTCGAGGCGGAGGACGTCTGCAACGCCCCAGAAAAGGAAGATGATGCCGATGACAAGATGGTGTACCATAAGCTCCGCTCCTTTCTGCGTCACGCGCTGAACAGGAAAACTTTTACAGTGCAAGTATATCATATCGGTGAGACCCCGGCAAGAACGGGATTTGCCTGCCCGGCTCAGAAAATTTGGGTGGAACCGCCCGGCGGCTCTTGTGGAAGTTTGAAAAATATGCTATACTATTTTCTACTGATGCGCCATCGCCAAGCGGTAAGGCAGGGGACTTTGACTCCCCCATCGTAGGTTCGACTCCTGCTGGCGCAACTGCACAAAAGACCTGCACGAAAGCTGAGATTTAGCAAATCGTGCAGGTCTTTTTGTGTGCAAAAACAGGAATGGGGGACGGCATCGGAACCGTCCCCCCTCGAAAAGCATTTGGCAGGCGTGGCGTTCTCCTGCATCTCTCAGGGCGAAAGCCCTTGTCGTTACCATCGGCGTGTGGCTGCCACGAAATTGACCACCTCAAATGCTTTTCTTATCCTATGTATAGCATACCACAGTTATTCTTTTTTGTAAAGAATTTCGCTTTGACGTAAAAGTCGCCGAAAACGCTTTTGACTGATATTCCACATGGTGATGATAGAATTTTTGTAGTCTTCAGGGTCATCTGATACTTTTAGCCGCAGGACGACTTCAGCGGTAAGTTCAGGCGTGACAATTTCTTTGAGTACCAGAGCAGTATGCGGCCGGTTTCCTCTCAGGATATAGTCAGGTTCTTGCAAGATAAGAGGAATATGGGAAGAGAGACGGTCATAATCACCGGGATGACCATCTTCAATGTGGAGAATCTGCTGTTCTGTAATAATAACATCATCGGTCACTAGGTCTTGGTCAACGACCCGGTAAAGTTCCCGGTCGATTTTGCATATAAAATTCACGTCTGTGTCCACACCATTCTTGTTTGATGAATCCAGTATATCATGCCGGATTTATTTTGTACATAAAAACCGTCTCGCTGAGACGCAAAAAAGCCGCCCGGCTTTTGTACCGGGCGGCAATGGAGAAGAAAAATCGCAAAAGCGATGAAAATATCGGTTTTACAGCAGCTTACAGGATGTCGATGTACTCACCGGCCAGAGCCTTGTTCATGCTGCGGACGGCGCAGAACTTGCCGCACATGGAGCAGGTGTCGCTGTGGTCGTCCTCGGGCCGGCGGGCGTCACGGATGGCCTTTGCCGTCTCGGGGTCGAGGGCGCAGGCGAACTGCGCATCCCAGTCGAGGACGCGGCGGGCGTCGCCCATCTTGTCATCGATGTCCCGGGCGTGGGGGATGCCCTTTGCGATGTCGGCAGCGTGGGCGGCGATCTTAGAAGCCACGATGCCCTGCTTGACGTCGTCCACATTGGGCAGAGCCAGATGCTCGGCAGGGGTGACATAGCACAGGAAGGCTGCGCCGCTCATGGCCGCGACAGCGCCGCCGATGGCAGCAGTGATGTGGTCATAGCCGGGGGCGATGTCGGTGACGAGGGGGCCGAGGACGTAGAAAGGTGCGCCCATGCAGATGGTCTTCTGGATCTCCATGTTGGCGGCGACCTGGTTCAGAGGCACATGGCCCGGGCCTTCCACCATGACCTGGACGTTGTGCGCCCAGGCCCGCTTGGTCAGCTCGCCCAGACGCACCAGCTCTTCGATCTGGCAGACGTCGGTGGCGTCGGCGAGGCAGCCGGGGCGGCAGGCATCGCCCAGAGAGATGGTGACGTCGTGCTCTTCGCAGATGTCCAGGATCTCGTCGAAGTGCTCATAGAAGGGGTTCTCGTTGCCGGTCATGCACATCCATGCAAACACCAGCGAGCCGCCGCGGCTGACGATGTTCATCTTCCGCTTATGCTTGCGGATCTGCTCGATGGTCTTACGGGTGATGCCGCAGTGGAGGGTGACGAAGTCCACACCGTCCTCTGCGTGCAGACGCACCACGTCGACGAAGTCCTGCGCCGTCAGGGTGGCGAGGTCGCGCTGGTAGTGGATGACCGAGTCGTACACCGGCACAGTGCCGATCATGACGGGGCATTCGTGGGTCAGCTTCTGACGGAAGGGCTGGGTATTGCCGTGGCTCGAGAGGTCCATGATGGCCTCTGCGCCCATGTTGACGGCGCTCATGACCTTCTGCATCTCGATGCTGTAGTCCTTGCAGTCGCGGGAGACGCCGAGGTTGACGTTGATCTTGGTGCGGAGCATGGAGCCGATGCCCTCGGGGTTCAGGCACTCGTGGTGCTTGTTGGCCGGGATGGCGACCTTGCCCTCAGCGACCAGCTGACGGATCTCTTCGACGGTGCGGTACTCCTTCTTGGCCACCGTTTCCATCTGGGGCGTGACGATGCCCTTGCGGGCGGCATCCATCTGTGTGGTGTAAGTCTGCATTTGAAAATCCTCCGAAAATACGCTCTCTTTATTTATGAACAGCGTCCGGGACGCCGTGCATCCAGTTTTCGACCCCGACGCCGCCCAGAGTGTGGTCCAGCGGGCCGGAGCCGCGGCCCAGATCGAGCTGTGCGTTCAGTGCGTCGGTCAGGTAAGCCTTGGCCCGGGCGATCGCTTCTTCCAGCGCAAACCCTTTGGCAAGGTTGGCTGCAATGGCACTGGACAGAGTGCAGCCCGTGCCGTGGGTGTTGGGGTTTGCGATACGCTTACCCGGAAACCAGATCTCCGTGCCATCCGGGAAGGTGAGCAGATCGTCGGCGTCGGTGTCACTGTGGCCGCCCTTGAGCAGGACGGCACAGCCGCAGTCGGCGGCGATGGCCCGGGCGGCGGCGCTCATGTCGGCACGGCCCGAGATGTGCAGGCCGGACAGCACTTCGGCCTCGTGCCGGTTGGGCGTGATGACCTCGGCCAGAGGGAACAGCTCCCGGCGCAGGGTGCGCACAGCATCCGATGCAATCAGATCAGAGCCGGAGGTGGCTACCATCACGGGGTCCACGACGATGTGCTCCGCCTTGTAAAAGCGGAGACGCTCGGCGATCGTCTCAATGAGCGGGGCAGAGGACACCATGCCGATCTTGACGGCGCAGGGGCGGATGTCGGTGAAGACGGCGTCTATCTGCTGGGCCAGAAATTCGGGGCTGACCTCGAAGATGCCAGATACACCGGTGGTGTTCTGGGCCGTCAGGGCGGTGATGGCGCTCATGGCGAAGACGCCGTTCATGGTCATGGCTTTGAGGTCGGCCTGAATGCCGGCGCCGCCGCTGGAATCGCTGCCCGCGATGGTAAGTGCAGTTTTCATGGGTTTGCTCCTTTATCGCAAGTCAAGAAATTCGTGCAACATTCAAACAGCATATTTGCGATATGCAATTCAACGCTGTTGCTGCTGCATTAAAAAGTTGAATTGCTATAGATGATTTGTTCTGTCAGTGCCTTCAGCTCTTTGCACTCAGCCTCAATGTCCTCGGCGCTGAAGATCGCGCTCACGAGGGCCACGCCGTCCGCGCCGGAGCCTTTGAGCTTGAGGATATTGTCTTTATGGATGCCGCCGATGGCCACGACCGGCACATCCACGGAGTCGCAGATCTCTTTCAGTCTGCCCTCCGGCAGGACATCCACATCGGTTTTGGTGTGGGTGGAAAATGCCGCGCCGACGCCCAGATAATCCGCGCCGTGGGCCACGGCCAGCTGTGCTTCCTCGACGGAATGGGCCGACACACCGATGATCATGTCAGGGCCCACCTTGGCCCGGACGTCCGCTGCGGCCATATCTTCCTGCCCGACATGGATGCCGTCGGCATGGCATTTTATAGCGATCTCGACGTTATCGTTAATGATGAAGGGTACGCCATAGCTGTGGCAGAGGGCAGAAAGCTCCATGGCTTCCTGCAAAAATGCCGCGTCGTCCAGCTCCTTTTCCCGCAGCTGGACGCAGGTGACGCCGCCTTTCAGCGCGTCTTCCACCTGCTGGCGGAGGGTCTCGCGGCCCGTCCACGCCCGGTCGGTGACGGCGTAGAGAAGCATGGTATGTTTATCGCATTTCATAGCGTGCTCCTTCCTCGAGCTGTTCGGGGGTCATGTTGTAGATCGCGTCGATGATGTAATTGCGGTAGGTGGCGTTGCCGTCCAGCCTGGACAGGCGGCTGTGAGCTGCTTCGCCCGCAAGGCCCATGGCGCAGACCGCTGCAGCAGCGGCTTCCAAAGGCTTGTCCGGGTTGGCCGCACAGAATGCCGCCGTCAGGGCCGAGAGCTGACAGCCGGTGCCGGTGACGGCGCTCATCATGGGGTGGCCGTTGCGGATGCAGAAGGCCCTCTCTCCGTCGGCCACGATGTCGATGGCACCGGTGACGGCGACGACCGCCCCTGTGCGGGCCGCAAACGCTTTGGCGAATGCCACGGTCTTGTCCAGCGTCTCGTCCGTCACCTTGTCGGCGGCGTCGGCGTCCACGCCTTTTGTGGTGCCGCTGCCTGCCGCCAGCGTCCGGATCTCGGAGATGTTGCCCCGGATGACGGTGAACTTCACTTCCCGCAGGAGGCGCAGTGCCGTTTCGGTGCGCAGATGGGAAGCGCCTGCGCCCACGGGGTCCAGCACGACAGGACGGCCCAGCCGGTTGGCGGTGTGTCCCGCCAGCAGCATGGAGGGGATGGTGCGGCTGTTCAACGTGCCGATGTTGAGGTTCAGCCCGGCACACAGCGAGGTGATGTCCTCGACCTCGGCGGCATCATCCGCCATGATGGGGGACGCCCCGCAGGCGAGGACGATGTTGGCACAGTCGTTGACGGTGACGTAGTTGGTGATGTTATGGACAAGCGGGCTTTTGGCCCGGACGTTGGCAAAGAGGTTCCGAAACATGGCTTCTCCTTCGAATCAGCTCAGGCTGGCCTGCATGGCGCGGAGTGCGCCTGCGCGGGAAAGTGCGCCCAGCAGTGCGCCTGCAATGATGGCACCGCCGGCGGTGGAGACGAGGAAGGGGACGATGTAGGCGTAGAACGCGATGTCACCGGCGCTCTTGCCCATCAGCAGGATGGCGACGGGGTAGGCGCACAGACCGCCGAGGATGGAGGTGCCGAACACCTCGCCCACGAGGGTGGGCAGCAGCTTATTGGTCTTGTGGAAGACGATGCCGCAGAGCAGTGCGCCGAACATGCTGCCGGGGAAAGCCATCAGACTGCCCAGACCCAGCAGATTGCGCAGCAGGGAGGCAACGAAAGCCACGCCCACGCCGTAGTAAGGCCCCAGCAGGACAGCGCAGAGGATGTTGACCATGTGCTGCACAGGGGCGCATTTGCTGCCGAAGACCGGGAAGGAGAAGACGCTGCCTACGACAGCGACAGCGCAGAACATACCGGCAAGAGCCAGCTTTTTGGCAGAATAGTGTTTCATAGTGAGTGCTCCTTTTCAATAAAAAATAAGTGCAGGGGCAGACCGCCGCTCCCGCACACGAACAGACCCGGCACCCGCGCAGAGATGCCGGAAACGGAAGAAGCGGTCGAGGCTCACTGGCCTCCTCTCACGCCGGAACACGGCTTCCCATCGCATACAAAACCCCAGACTCAGGGCGCTCCCCCTCAGTCGGCAACAAAAAAACAGGAGACGCCTCGAGCGGTGTCTCCTGTAAAAATCCATAAACAGTGTTATGACTTCCTACGGCGGCATTATCCGCATCAGGTGCAGAAACTGTCCGAAAACAATTTCTAAGGGTCGAAGTTCGAGAACTCCCTCTCAGCCTGCTTCCACAAGCTCCCCTGTATTTGTTTGTCGGGAGTATTCTACACCCATCGGGGATAAAATGCAAGGGTTTTCTTTTTTCGCGGCGCGTTTTGTGGTATACTGAAAAAAAGCCTGCATTTGCAAAAACGGGCAGATAAAGGAGATATGGCTTATGGGTCTTGTCAAAGCGGCATTGGGCGCAGCATCCGGCGTGATGGGCGACCAGTGGAAAGAATACTTTTACTGCAGTGCTCTCCCGGCGGAGGTGCTGGCTGTCAAGGGACAGAAGAAAGTCTCCGGGCGCTCTTCCAACCGCCACGGCACCGAGAACATCATCACCGACGGTTCCATCGTGGCGGTGGCCGAGGGCCAGTGCGCCCTCATCGTGGAGCAGGGCAAGGTGGTGGACCTCTGCGCCGAGGCCGGCGAGTACACTTATAACACCGGCACCCAGCCCTCTCTGCTGAGCGAGGGTCTGGCCAAGAACATCGACGAAGTCTTTGCTGAGATCGGCAAGCGGTTCAGCTTCGGCGGTCAGGCTGCCACCGACCAGCGCATCTATTACATCAACACCAAGGAGCTGATGGGCAACAAGTACGGCACCCCCAGCCCCGTGCCGTTCCGCGTCGTGGACCAGCGTGCCGGCATCGACATCGACGTCAGCATCCGCTGCTTCGGCGAGTACAGCTACCGCATCGTCAACCCCATCCTGTTTTACACCAACGTCTGCGGAAATGTGGAAAACGAGTACACCCGTGACGCGCTGGAAGGCCAGATGCGCACCGAGATGATGACCGCATTGCAGCCCGCCTTCGCCCGCATCAGCGAGATGGGCATCCGCTACTCGGCTCTGCCCGGCCATACCACCGAGCTGGCCGAGGCCCTGAACCAGGAGCTGTCCGGCAAGTGGAGCAAGCTGCGCGGCATCGAGATCGTCTCCCTCGGCGTGTCCGGCGTCAAAGCCAGCGAAGAAGACGAGCAGATGATCAAGGAGCTGCAGCGCAGCGCCGCCTTTATGGACCCGACCCGCGCCGCCGCCCACATGGTGGGCGCACAGGCTTCGGCTATGCAGGCAGCGGCTTCCAATACCTCTGCCGGTCCGGCCATGGCCTTTATGGGCATGAATCAGGCCGCTGCTGCCGGCGGCATCAACGCCCAGGCTCTCTACCAGATGGGTGCACAGCAGCAGCCTGCCGCTGCTCCTGCCCCCGCAGCCGCCCCGGCGGCTGGCAGCTGGAGCTGCTCCTGCGGCCAGACCGGCAACACCGGCAAGTTCTGCACCGCCTGCGGCAAGCCCCGCCCCGAAGCAGGCTGGGTGTGCAGCTGCGGCGCACACAATACCGGCAAATTCTGCTCGGAATGCGGTAAGCCCCGCCCGGCGGCCAAGTGTCTGAACTGCGGCTGGACCCCTGCCGACCCGGCCAACCCGCCCAAGTTCTGCCCCGAATGCGGCAAGCCTTTCGGAGCCTGAAAGGGGAACTGAGATATGGCAGAAAACACCACGAATTACCAATGCCCGGCCTGTACCGGCCCGCTGCGGTTCGACAGCGCCAGCGGAAAGCTCTGCTGTGATTACTGTGGCTCTACTTATGATGTAGCACAGGTCGAGGCTCTTTACGGCGAGAAGCAGGCGCGGGCCGATAAGGCCGCCGAAGCCGCCGAAAAGGCAGCGTCCAGCGGCCCCGTCTGGGGGGAGATGGAGACGGGAGATCTCAGCAGCTGCACCTGTACTTCCTGCGGTGCAGAGCTGGTCTGCGGCCCCGAAACAGCCGCCACCACCTGCCCCTACTGCGGCAACCCCACCGTGCTGGGCGGACAGCTTTCCGGCAAGCTCAAGCCGGAGTACATCATCCCCTTCCGGATGGACAAAAAGACCGCTATCGAGAACCTGAAGAAGTATTATAAGGGCAAAGCCTTCCTCCCCAAAGCCTTCAAAGAGTCCAACCACATCGAGGAGATCCAGGGCGTGTATGTGCCGTTCTGGCTCTACGATGGCCGGATGGAGGCCCGGGGCGCTTACAAGGCCGAGATCAGCGAGAGCCACCGTGAGGGCGACTACATTGTCACCACCACCAGACACTTCGACGTGGCCCGCGTGGGCGACGCCGACTTTGTCCGGGTGCCGGTGGACGGCTCCAGCAAGATGCCGGACGCCCATATGGACGCCATCGAGCCCTTCGACTACAGCGACCTCAAGCCCTTCTCCACGGCCTACCTGCCCGGCTTTCTGGCGGACCGGTACGACGAGGACGACAAGAAGTGTGCTGCCCGCGTCCTGACCCGGATGAAGAACAGCACCGCTGCGGCCCTCCACGATACGCTGGGGGGCTACACCGGCGTCCAGACCCTCTCGGAGCAGCTCGACCCGCGGACGCTGGAACCCCACTACGCTCTGCTGCCGGTCTGGATGCTCCACACCCGCTGGAAGGAGCAGGACTTCCTCTTTGCGATGAACGGTCAGACCGGAAAGCTCATCGGCGATCTGCCCGTGGATAAGGGCAGAGTAGCTGCATGGTTTGCCGGCATCAGCATCCCGCTGATGATACTGACGGCGCTCATCATGCTGCTGTGAGAGGGGGAGACGGGAATATGAAATACTGCAAAAAACTGTTTGCCCTTCTGGCTGCGGCCCTGCTCTGCATGGCCCTGACCCTGCCGGCCGGGGCAGCCGCCCCGCTGGTGCGGGACGAGTGCGGCGTCTTTGACGCCGACACGCTGGCCGACCTCGAGGAGCAGGCCGAAAGCGCCTCCGACGGCCACGACGTGGATGTCTACTTCCTCGTGGTGGACGACATCGGCGATGCCGACCAGCGCGACTACGCGAAAAATTATTACATCTCCAACGGCCTCGGCTACGGCGACGAACAGAGCGGCATCCTCTTCCTGCTGGCGGTCGGCTCCCGCAAGTACGTCACCATCACCTACGGCGAGGGCGTCACGGCTTTCACCGACTACCGCATCGAGCAGCAGGAGGACGAGATCGTCCCGGAGCTCTCCGATGAGGAATGGGCGGATGCCGCCTATACCTATATCGATATGTGCGACGATGCACTGGACTACTATGCCGACCATGGCGAGCCCATCGATGTGGATAACGACATCGGCCTGGAAGACCTGCTCATTGCCATGATCTTCCCTCTCGGCATTTCGGCATTCATCTGCCTCATCCTCTACCGCCGGATGAAGACGGCCCGGAAGAAGACGGAGGCCGACGAGTATATGCCCGGCTTCACCCTGCGGGTCAAGCGTGACCGCTACACCCACACCACCCGGGAGCGCACCTATGACCCGCCCCAGAAGGAGTCCAACTCCTCCGGCGGTTCGTCCGTCGATTCCGACGGCTTCGGAGGCTCGTCGGGCGGCTCGTTCTGAAGCATAAAAACACCCCGCTGCATGACACAGCGGGGTGTTTTTGTTTTTACAGTCTCAGCCGAGGCTCACGCCCATCCGGCGGGCGACGGTGAGCAGCTCACAGCCCTCGGGGATGTTGCGGGCCTTACCGGCGATGTCCTCGAGGCGGTTGGCGACGACGCGGTTGTTGACCATGGCGACGGTGACGCCGTAGCGCTCCACTTCCACCAGCTTGGCGGCATAGCTGCCGAACTCGGTGGCCAGTACGCGGTCATAGGCGCTGGGGCTGCCGCCGCGCTGCATATGGCCCGGGATGCAGACGCGGGTCTCCATGCCGGTCTTTTTCTGGACGGCGGCGGCGATGCGGCTGGGGGCGGTGACGCCGTAACCGGCTTCGGCGCGCTTTGCCATCCACTCTTTCCGCTTCATCTTGGCCTCTTCGGTGTTGATGGCACCCTCGGCCACGGCGATGATGGAGAAGTTGGAGCCTTTGCGGGCGCGGCGCTCCACAGCGGCGCAGACGCGGTCGATGTCATAGGGCTGCTCGGGCAGCAGGATGATGTCAGCTCCGCCGGCGATGCCGGAGTAGAGGGTCAGCCAGCCGGCCTTGTTGCCCATGATCTCGATGCACATGACGCGGCTGTGGCTGCCGGCGGTGGTGTGGATGCGGTCGATGACCTCAGTGGCGATGTCCACCGCGGTGTGGAAGCCGAAGGTGACGTCGGTGCCGTAGATGTCGTTGTCGATGGTCTTGGGCAGGCCGATGATGTTCAGACCCTCCTGGGAGAGGAGGTTGGCCGTCTTGTGGGTGCCGTTGCCGCCGAGGCAGAGCAGACAGTCGAGCTTGGCGTCCTTGTAGGTCTTTTTCATGGCCGCGACCTTGTCGATCTTGTCTTCTTCCACCACGCGCATCAGCTTGAAGGGGGTGCGCTTGGTGCCGAGGATGGTGCCGCCCAGCGTCAGGATGCCGCGGAAATCGTCCTCGCACATCTCCTTGTAGTCGCCATTGATCAGGCCGCTGTATCCGTTCAGGATGCCAATGATCTCCACGTTATCGCCCATGCGGGCATACAGTGCTTTTGCTACGCCGCGGATGGTGGCGTTCAGACCCGGACAGTCGCCGCCGGAGGTCAGGATTCCAACACGTTTTTTCATTCAAAAGCCCTCTTTCATTTGGTATTCAGCGCCGCGCGTTCTGCCTTTCAAAGTCAGTCTGCCCGGAGACCTACCTGTTTATAGTATAAGATTATTCCGGATGGGGGCCGCTGTCAAGAGAAGCGCAGAAAATTTACACGCTTCCACGGTGCATTTCTGCGGGCAGGAGAACAGCGGGAAAACTTTTGCAGAAAAAATAAAAAAATGGTTGACAAGCGCGGGCCTTTTGAGTATAATATCCCTTGTCAGCAGCGCACAGCGCGGCAGACAAACTGAATAATGGGGATTTGCATAGTGGTAGTGCGGTAGACTCTGACTCTACTTGTGGGAGTTC
>ONZZ01001731.1_pt1 | contig 13106 bp, 9 predicted proteins | sample 1671101 | NCBI WGS metagenome assembly ONZZ01 (sample SAMN06348122, study PRJEB24527) | human gut metagenome | biome: human gut; feature: ankylosing spondylitis patient; material: feces | host: Homo sapiens | place: China | collected 2015-10
TACTTCACATTATATCCATATCCCTGCTGTCCAAAACCTCCGAAATTATTGAGGTCCTGTCTTATCTGTGATGCTGTAACTTTCATTCTCACACTTAAATCTTTAGATGAAATCCTCTGAACACCACTTTCTATAAGTTCGCCCAGATATCTGTAATATCTTGGCAATCTTCTTATAACAGCCGATGAAATCTTCTTTTTCTCTTCCATAACATTCTCCATTCCTGTGCAATACTGCTACGAAAAGGAGATGGGAAACCTGTAATTACCAGCTTCCCATCAGCCTTCAAAATTAATGTTAATTATATAACTATTTTGCTAAAAAGTAAAGAAATGTACTCTATCCAAGCACTCTCTTAGCAATATCCACAGACTCCTTTGCATCCTTTGAATAGAAATCCGCATGTATTTCCTTAGCATATTCAGGAGTAAGCACTGCTCCTCCTACCATAACCTTACAATCAAGATTGTTCTTATGTATAAGTTCTATTGTCTTTTTCATTGAAACAAGTGTTGTTGTCATAAGTGCTGACAGACCACAAAGCTTCGCACCATTTTCTTTAATCGCATCTACAACAACCTGATATTCAACATCCTTTCCAAGATCAATAACCTCATAACCATAATTCTCAAGAAGTACCTTTACGATATTCTTTCCAATATCGTGGACATCTCCCTTAACCGTCGCAATAACAATCTTTCCCTTGCTTACTGGTGCATTATTGCTCATAATCATATGTTTTCTTATAACCTCAAACGCTCCCTGTGCAACGCCAGCCGCCATTATAAGCTGTGGCAGGAATAATGTTCCCTTCTCGAACTCCTCACCTATCTTATCAAGTGCAGGAATCAAGGCATTATTAACAATGTCCATAGAATCCATACCTGCAAGAAGTTCTTCTGTTATTGCTGCACCTTCATTTTTTAGACCTTTCTCTACTGCATAGAATAAGTCATCACAGGTATAACTGCCCTTCTTATCCTTAAGATTAACACTTCCACCTGCCTGTGCTGTCTGACCACCCTGTACTGCATTTGCCGCTGTATTCATTGGATTAATCTTGCTTATATTAGGCATTGAAGCATAAGCCTTAATATAATCAACAGAATTCTTATCTATATTGGCAAGAAGCTTATATGCCCTTACTGCCCCCATCATCTCATATATGTTAGGGTTAATAATCGCAAGATCAAGACCATTCTGCATAGCCATTGTTAAGAAAATGTGATTGACAAGCACTCTGTTAGGAAGTCCGAAAGATATATTCGATACACCAAGCACCGTCCTTAAGCCAAGAGTATGCTTAACCTCATAAAGTGCATTAAGCGTTTCCATTACCCCCTCCTGTTCGGCTGAGGCTGTAAGTGTAAGACAGTCTATATATATATCCTCTTTAGGAATTCCTATAGCTATTGCCCTGTCCATAATCTTTCTTGCTATGGCAACTCTGTCTTCTGCTTTCTTAGGAATACCATCTTTATCAAGAGCAAGGCCAATTACTGCCGCACCATATTTTTTAACTATTGGCAGAATGTTATTAAGAGAGTCTTCTTCTCCATTAACTGAATTGACAATCGGCTTACCATTATATACTCTTAATGCAGCATCAAGAACATCAGGTATAGTTGAGTCAAGCTGGAGAGGCACATCCACAACTGACTGAAGTGCTTTCACAGTATCAACCATCATCTGTCTTTCATCAATTCCCGGAAGTCCTACATTGACATCAAGAATATCAGCACCCGCACCAGTCTGTTCTAATGCCTGTCCAAGTATATAATCCATATCATTATCTAAGAGTGCCTGCTTAAATACCTTTTTACCTGTTGGGTTAATTCTCTCTCCTACAACTCTTGGCTGGTCAACTATAACTGTGCTTGTAGCTGAGCATACAGCCGATGGTATTTTCACTGGCTCTTTTGCTAAATTGCCTTCTTTATGTAACATATCTGATAAGCACTTTATGAATTCAGGAGTTGTTCCACAACAACCACCGAATATTTTAATGCCATACTTTCTTAAATCCTTCATAAATTCAGCAAACTGCTCTGCTGTCACATTATATTCATTAGTAACAGGGTCGGGAAGTCCTGCATTAGGCTTTACTATAACCGGAAGATTAGTCCAGCCTGTAAGTTCCTTAATAACCGGCTCAAGTTCCTTAGGTCCAAGTGAACAGTTGACACCTAAGGCATCAACTCCAAGTCCTGATATTGTAAGTGCAAATGAAGATATCTGACATCCTGTAAATGTACGCATATTTTCTTCAAATGTCATAGTCGTCATTATTGGAAGCTGGCTATTCTCCTTTGCTGCAAGCACTGCCGCTTTCACATCTAACAGATCTGTCATTGTCTCAAATACAACAAGATCTGCACCTGCCGCTTCACCAGCCTTGACTATCTCAGCATACATCTCATAAGCTTCCTCAAAGCTTAATGTACCTGTTGGCTCTAGAAGCTGTCCTATAGGTCCTACATCAAGTGCTACAAGTGCTCGTGGATTCACATTGGCACACGCCTTCTTTGCATTTTTAATTCCCGCTGTTACAAGTTCATCAACTGAATGCCCACATTCTTCAAGCTTATATCTGTTGCCACCAAATGTATTGGCATATATTATGTCTGCACCTGCCTTTAGATACTGCTCGTGTATGGAAATGAGAAGTTCCGGTTCTGTAATATTAAGCATCTCTGGTGTTTCACCCATCTTCATTCCTGCCGCCTGAAGCATAGTACCCATACCACCATCAAGAATTACATAATCCTTTTGTAAAAGTTCTTTTAGTTTATTCATTACAATGTCCTCCTGCTTCCCTGAATCTGCATGTACCTTTAAGGTTACACGACATACAGCCTTTTTTCTTTGAACTGACCTCTCCGGTTGTAAGCCCAATAACTGCTGTTACAGACTTGGTTGGTGTCATCATATCAGTCTTTCCTATATTAAGCCCTATAAGCTTAGGTGCATTTAGTATTTTTAAGAATTCGCCCTGCTGTGACAAAGGCAGATCACCATATCCTATTCCAAACCTGAATGTCTGGTTATACTCTGGAAGTTCCTCTTTAATAACAGCCTCAACCTTATCGCATACCTGTTCAATTGCTGCACTTGCCATACTGTCTGATATTACAGCCTTGGCAAGGTCTGAGGCTTGCATCACCCTTAACATCCTGTCTATTCCATCAGAGATTGTCACTGCTATAAGTGCCGCTTTATTACAGCCTTTAAGATGTTCTTTAATTGAGTTTCCTTTTAATGTAACAGAAGTCCCTTCAAGCCTTACGCCCTCATCGACCTGTGTCACATCCACTACCCTGTATACATATCTTGGAACTGCCGCTTTTAAGACCTCTGCCTCACATTCATCTATAAGGCTGTTTATTGTCTCATCTGCCCCTATTCCCTTGTATCCTAAGTACCTTAATACTTCTGCCCTGTTTATACTGCTTAATGTCACCTGTTTTTTCATTTATTTATTCTTTCTTGCTTTGTCCTTATGCTTGCCTTTTCCTCTGCCCTTGCCTCTTGACTGGTTAGCCTTCTCAACATTAACACGGCGTCCCTTAATCTGCACGTTATCATTCATTGCCTTAAGAATTTTCTCTGCGTGTATAGCTGGTACATCAACAAATGTATAGTTGTCCATCATATCTATCGCGCCTACAAGCTTGCCAGGCATACCAGATTCACCTGCAATAGCTCCAAGAATATTAGCTGGCTTTATTTTATCCTTTTTTCCAATATTAATAAAGAGTCTTACCATTCTTGAATCATCTTTATCTGTATCAAAATGGAATTCTTCTACTTCATCTTCTCTGTCAAGGGTATCACCTATAAGCATTTTTAAAAGTGCTGCTGCCATATCCATAGATGTATATTCTTCCTGATTAACGTGTTCTTCAACAAGATTAACCATATCTGTAAGTCCACCCTCTTCGATTGTCTGTCTGATTTTATCAAACATATTATCAAGCTTGGTGTTCTTAACATCATCCAATGATGGAACAGGCTTTGCAAGTATCTTAGTCTTACAGTAACGCTCGATATCCTTTAACTTATACACTTCCTTGCCACTTATAAATGAAAGTGCCATTCCAGATCTTCCTGCACGCCCTGTTCTTCCAATTCTATGAACATAATATTCCTCATCCTGAGGAATGTCATAGTTAAATACCATATCTACATCATCAACATCAATTCCTCTTGCTGCTACATCAGTTGCTATAAGTATGTCTACCTTGCCGCTTCTAAAGTCATCCATTACTCTGTCACGCTGCTGCTGTTTCATATCACCATGTATTCCGTCAGCAAAATAACCTCTGCCCTTAAGCTCTGATATAAGCTCATCAACCTGTCTTTTAGTGTTACAGAACACTACTGAAAGTCTTGGATTGTATATATCAATAAGCCTGCACAATACTTCTGTCTTATTCTTAGGTCTTACCTCATAATAGAACTGTTCTATATTAGATACTGTAAGTTCTTTTCTTACTACCTTTATAATCCTGGCATCTTTCTGGAAATTTCTTGCAATATCCATAATAGCCTTTGGCATAGTAGCTGAGAACATTACTGTCTGTCTGTCTTCTGGCGTTTCTGTAAGAATTGTTTCCATATCTTCCCTGAATCCCATATCAAGCATTTCATCAGCTTCATCAAGAATAACCATATTAATATTATCAAACTTAACAGTCTTTCTTCTCATATGGTCCATAACTCTTCCAGGAGTTCCAACAATAATCTGTACGCCCGTCTTTAATGACTTTATCTGTCTTACTATCTCCTGTCCTCCATATACTGGAAGAACTTTAATATCACTCATATATTTGGCAAGTTTTCTTATCTCCTCAGCCACCTGTACAGCAAGCTCTCTTGTAGGGCAGAGTACGATTGCCTGAGGCTTTTTTATCTGTGGGTCTATCTTCATAAGCATAGGAATTGTGTATGCTGCTGTCTTACCAGTACCTGTCTGTGCCTGTCCGACAACATCAATACCTTCACATACAGCTGGAATTGCCTGTGTCTGTATAGGTGAAGTTTCCTCAAATCCCATATCCTCAATAGCTCTTAATATTCTTTCATCAATGTTTAACTCGTCAAATTTCATTCATTTCCTCATTTCTTAAATTTAATACACTTATCTTAGTCTAACTTTTTAATAATACATTATAGGAAGAAATAAGTCAAAAAAATTGCAATTTATTCTTAAAGCAAGTATAATTCAACTAATTAATTTAAAGAAAGGAACACTGTTATTATGATTCTTTCCTGTAATAATATAAGTAAATCTTTTGGAACAGATGTTATTATCAAATCCTGTTCTTTTAATATTGAAGACCACGAAAAAGCAGCTATCGTTGGTATCAACGGTGCTGGAAAGTCTACTCTTTTAAAGATTATAACCGGAATTGAACCTGCTGACACAGGACTTGTAACGTTAGCTAAGGACAAGACTTTAGGTTATCTTTCACAGCAGCAAAATCTTAATTCAGACAACACAATTTATGATGAGCTTTTATCTGTGAAGCAATATATCCTTGATATGGAAGCACAGCTAAGAAGTATTGAGAACCAGATGAAATCAGCAGATGATACAGCTCTTGAAACACTTATGAAGAAATATTCAGACCTTAACCACGAGTTTGAATTAAACAACGGTTACGCTTACAAAAGCGAGATAACTGGTGTTCTTAAAGGCCTTGGCTTTGCAGAAGAAGATTTCACACTTAATGTTAATACTTTATCAGGCGGACAAAAGACACGGGTTGCACTTGGCAGGCTTTTATTATCAAAGCCTGATATTATACTTCTTGACGAGCCTACCAACCACCTTGATATGGAGTCTATAAGCTGGCTGGAGAACTATCTGCTTAACTACAGTGGTGCTGTACTTATAGTTGCCCACGACAGATATTTCCTTGACAAGATAGTAAGCAAGATTATCGAGTTAGACAATGGCAATGCAACTGTATTCTCAGGCAACTATACTGATTACGCTTCAAAGAAAGCTATCCTGCGCAATATGCAGCTAAAGGAATATCTTAACCAGCAGCGTGAAATCAAACATCAGGAGGAGGTTATAACAAAGCTTAAGCAGTTCAACCGTGAGAAATCTATTAAAAGAGCTGAAAGCCGTGAAAAAATGCTTAACAAGATGGAATTTGTCGATAAGCCTGAAATTTTAAACGACAAAATGGATATTAAGCTTGAACCTAATGTAATAAGCGGTAATGATGTCCTTACTGTAGACAACCTTACTAAAGGTTTTGACGGAACTGTTCTTTTTGATAACATATGCTTCCAGATTAAACGTGGTGAACGCGTAGCACTTATCGGAAGTAACGGAACAGGCAAGACAACAATATTAAAATTAATTAATGGAATTATACCTGCCGATTCAGGTTCGATATATCTTGGTGCTAAAGTAAATATTGGTTATTATGATCAGGAACACCACGTTCTTGACCCTGACAAGACTATTTTTGATGAAATCAGGGATGCTTATCCAGACCTTAATAATACACAGATAAGAAATACCCTTGCAGCATTTTTATTCACCAATGAAGATGTATTCAAGTATATAAAAGACTTAAGCGGTGGCGAGCGCGGACGTGTATCATTAGCCAAACTTATGCTCTCTAATGCCAACTTCCTTATATTAGATGAGCCTACTAACCACCTTGATATCACTTCAAAGGAAATTCTTGAAAATGCACTTAATAGTTACACAGGTACTGTCCTGTTCGTATCACACGACAGATACTTTATTAATTCTACTGCAACAAGAATTATTGAGCTTGCCAATAAAACGGTTGTTAATTATATTGGTAATTATGACTATTATCTTGAAAAAAAGGATATACTAGGAGCAAAACCAATAACCAATAACACTTCTAAATCCAGCAGTTCAGCCATTTCAAAGCTTAACTGGCAGGAAGAAAAGGTAAAGCAGGCACAGCAAAAGAAGATTAAAAACGAAATCAAGCGTACTGAAGAACGCATGGCTTTAATTGAGGCTGAGATTGAGGAACTTGATAATATGTACGCCGACCCTGCCATAAGCAGTGATACTGCCAAACTTATGGAAATACACACCAGGAAGGAAGCTCTTAGCAAAGAGCTTGATGAGCTATATGATAAATGGGGGAAATTAACATTATAATTCCAATACCAAAAACAGCGAAAAATGCCGAAATAAGGCAATTCTTAAGCGTTTTTTATTGACAAAATTACCTATATGGAGTATAAATAACCTATACTTATTATTACTTATTTCATTTAAGGAGGATGTAGTTTATTATGAATAAGACAGAGTTAGTTGCTGCAATCGCAGAGAAGGCTGAACTTTCAAAGAAGGATGCTGAGAAGGCTTTAAAGGCTTTCACAGAAACTGTTGCTGAACAGTTAAAGAATGGTGACAAGATTCAGTTAGTTGGTTTCGGTACTTTCGAAGTTGCTGAAAGAGCTGCTAGAACAGGTCAGAATCCTCAGACAGGTAAGGCTATTGAAATTCCTGCTTCTAAGGCACCTAAGTTTAAGGCTGGTAAGGCTTTAAAGGATACTGTTAACTCAGCTAAATAATTAATATTCGATAGTGGATATTGCGACTGTCACTTAGGTGACAGTCTTTTTTATATGTATTTATAGATACATATAAATATTATCAATGAAATTCAGAAAACGGAGACACACTATGGAAATAGAACGTAAATTCTTAGTTGCACAATTGCCAGATAATCTGGACAATTATAATTGCAGATATATTGAACAGGGTTATCTTTCAACTAAACCTGTAGTCAGGGTAAGACGTGATAATGATGATTATTATCTTACTTACAAAGGCAGTGGTATGATGGCACGTGAAGAATACAATCTTCCACTCACCAAAGACTCGTATGAACATTTGATTAAAAAAGCTGACGGTAATATAATAACCAAAAAGCGTTATGAAATTCCGGATGGTAACGGATACACTATTGAACTTGACATATTTGAAGGAGCATTCAATGGCACTGTTATTGCAGAAGTTGAATTTAACACTATAGAAGAAGCTGACAATTACATTATGCCAGCGTTTTTTACAGAAGATGTAACTAATAACCCTGAATATCACAACAGCAATATGAGTAAAAAGAAGTTCGACTAACGTAAACACTCTAAGAAAAGAGGATAACCTGATGAAAAAACTCTCTGATATATTAGATATAAGTCCTGATATTACTCTTGAAACACTTCAAAGAGCAAGAATGGCAGCCTTAACACTTATCAAATGGCTTCTCTGCTCTTTATTTACAGGAAGCTTTATAGGCCTTATCGGAGCATTATTTTATAAAGCTTTACAATATGTAACAAGCTTTCGGATCCAACACCCTTACACTTTATTCTTTCTTCCTGCTGCCGGTATAATAATCGTTCTTATGTACCATTTTACGCACGAAGACAAGAATACAGGAACTAATCTTGTAATAACAGCAATCCAGTCCAATGCAGAAGTTCCTGTACGTGTTGCTCCTCTTATTATAATATCAACACTGCTTACACATCTTTGCGGTGGTTCAGCAGGACGAGAAGGTGCAGCCCTGCAGGTTGGCGGCTCCTTAGGCAATTTTATCGCCAAAATATTACATTTTGACGACAAAGATACAAGAATTATGATTATGTGCGGAATGAGTGCCTGTTTCTCTGCTCTTTTCGGAACTCCTATAGCCGCAGCCATATTTTCTATGGAGGTTATAAGTGTGGGGGTTATGTATTACGCCGCACTTGTTCCCTGTATTATATCCGCACTTATTGCTTCCGGCGTAGCTGGGTTATTCAATATAACACCAACTATGTTTATAATAAGCGAAATATGTGAACTAAGCATATCTACCGGAATAAGATTTATGATAATGTCAGTAATATTTGCCCTCGCAAGCATTGTATTCTGTTATATGCTTCATTCATCAGCCAAAATATATTCTGAATACTTAAGCAACCCATATATCCGTATTATAATAGCTGGTGTGCTTGTTATTATTTTAAGATATATAACCGGTACTACTGATTATCTTGGTGCTGGTGCTCCTATGATTGCGGCAAGCTTTATAACAAGCTGTTCGTGGTATGTCTTTATTTTAAAAATGCTGTTTACAGCCATTACATTAGGTGGTGGATTTAAAGGCGGTGAGATTGTCCCTACACTTTTTGTCGGTGCAACTCTTGGAAGCTTTTTGGCTCCTGTATTCGGACTTCCAATCGGCTTATGTGCCGCGTGCGGTATGGTAAGCGTATTCTGTGGCGTAACTAACTGCCCACTCACTTCTTTCATATTATCAATTGAAATGTTTGGTGCTGGTTCAATGAAATTCGTAATTATATGCGTAGCAATAAGTTATATGCTCTCTGGCTACTACAGTCTTTATAACAGCCAGAAGATTGTTTACTCTAAATACAAGACAGAATATATTAACAGACATTCACATTAATTATAATAAAAAAGGCAATTCATACAGAATTATCATATCTACCGATTTTTCTGCTAATGAATTGCCTTTTTACTGCTTTTACCGCTTTTACTGCTTTAACTATGCATCATTCTTATATATTTTATTTGTAGAAATTGTCCTCTGGAAGCTTTCCACCAACTGAAGCTGGATTTGCTTCGTAAAGAACATTTAAATATTTGCTTATTTTGTCTTTGGCATCACTGCCTGTTATTATTGTTATGTTGCATTTAGGTATTGCCTGCTTTGCAACTGCGGCTTTTGTTATACCATATTTTTCTACAAGTGTTGAAACCTCATCTACATTTGCATTAACATAATCTGCTGAAAGCTTATATTCCTCAAGGAACTTGTCAACCGCAGCCTTATGGTTATTGTAATATTCTGTATTGACAACTATTACACCTGTTACTACTGTACTTCCGTCCTTTGATACATTTTCCCATTCCTTAGTAACATCAAGAGCTATTCTTGCTTCCTTATTATTCATAAGAACTGTTGTAGCAAATGGCTGTGGAAGCATAGCTACAGTTTCTTCCTTCGCTGATGCCATAATAGCCGCAACCTCGGAAGCCTCTGACTTAAATTCAATGTGTACATCCTTATCAGGGTCAATTCCGTTGGTATTTAAAAGGTATCTTAATGTATATTCAGGTGTAGTTCCTTTACCTGTTGTGTATATTGTACGTCCTTTAAGGTCGCTTACATTAGTTACCTCGCCCTTATTATCAAGTATATATAACACGCCAAGTGTATTAATTCCTACAACAGATACCTTGCCATTACTCTTATTATAAAGTGTTGCCGCCGCATTACAAGGCATAGCTGCAATCTGGACATCGCCCTTTATAAGGTCTGCTGTAAATGCATCTGCTGCCGCCTCTATCTGAAATGTATAATTATTAGCTGTTTTATTATACTCATTATCGCTCATAAGCTTAACCATTCCGATAGCTGTAGGTCCTTTAAGTGCAGCTACTTTTATGTCTTCGCTTACATACGCACTTGTACTTTCCTGTGTTGCATTGTCTGACTTATCACTGCTGTTACTACCACAGGCTGTAAACATTACGCTGACCATTACAAGCATAAGAATAGCAGCTGTCAGTTTCCTCATTCTCTCTCTCATATTGTTTCCTTCCATTCCTTTATAATTATCTGTAATGACATTATTCCGTTAAACGTATTGATATCCGGATAATATATTATAGAAATTCTCATTCCTGCCCTTGGAATATCATCTATATTATTAATTCCAAACTGTACAGCAGGTACATAAGTTCCGTCCTCTGTTTCTAACTGGCATCTAAGAACATTTTTATTCTTTCCAATAACTGAAGCTGTCTTTACATATAAGTTCCTATCTGCAAATACCGGCTTTTCATTACCCTTTCCGAATGGTTCAAGCAGCTTTAACTGGTTAACCAGCCGGATATTGGCATACGATACAGGCATTGGAACATCAATCCACATTTTAGGAATTAAATCCTCATCTGTAAGTATCGCATTATCATTCAGCATTTTTCTGAATATGTCAATATCAGATATTGCTAATGATAAACCAGCCGCCATAGGATGTCCACCATATTTAGTGAGAACATTTTTACATTTATTAATCTCTTCGTACATATTATAGCCTTCGATTGAACGTCCTGAGCCTTTTGCCCCGTCCTCAGCATTAGTAATAACAAATGTAGGCCTGTAATATCTTTCTTTAATTCTGCCTGCTATTATTCCAGCTATGCTCTCGTGGCAGTCCTTTAAATATATAACAAGCACTCTATCCTTAAGAAGACCAGTATTCTCTACTAATTCTATTGCCTTCTGCGTCTCCTGCTCTGTCATTGACTTTCTTTCATTATTAAGGGCTATAAGCTCTTTTGCCATATTATGTGCCTTTTCATTATCCTTGCAAAGCATAAGTTCAATTGCCTGTCTTGCTGTATCAAGACGTCCACTGGCGTTAAGACATGGTCCTATTACAAAGCCTATATGATATGAGCTTATATTATTAATATCAAGCTGGCACTCCTCTATAAGTGCCCTAAGCCCTGTATTTTTTGTATGTGCAATATGCTTAAGGCCATATTTAACTACTATTCTGTTCTCGTCAATAAGGTCGACTATATCACCTACAGTGGCTATTGCCATAAATTCAATATAATCTTCAAGCTCTTTCTTATCAAGCCCTAATCTGTCATATAACAGGCTTATAAGCTTATATGCAACGCCTGCTCCACATAACAGCTTAAATGGATAATCACAATCTGCCTGTTTAGGGTTAATAACTGCATCTGCCGGAGGTACAATGTATACCTTTTTATCGTCCTTTATCTCAAATGGAACATCGTGGTGGTCGGTCACTATCATTGTAATTCCATTATCCTTTGCATACCTGACCTGATTATATGCAGCTATTCCATTATCACAGGTAACAATTGTATCAATCCCTTCATTGATTGCATTGTCTATTAAATGCTCATTAATTCCATAACCATCATTTATCCTATGCGGCACAACATAATCCACATCTGCTCCTGCCGCCTTTAAGCCGCAGAATAATATATAAATAGAACATATTCCATCAATATCATAATCTCCGATTATTCTTACAGGCTTATGTTCCTCTATTTTCTTAGTAATAATATCAACAAATTTATCGGCATCTTTCATACTATGAGGATTATGTATATCGTTAAGATTCCCATTAAGATACATATCTATATCTTTACTGCCGCATATATCCCTGTTTCTTATTATACGGGCAAGAACCTGATCTATTCCGTATTCAGAGGCTATCTGCTTAAAATCTGCTTTTTTGGCGTATACCATCCATTTGCTGTTCACGTTTGTTCTCCATTCTTATGGCAATATTGCTTGTATTAAAAATGGTGCATCGTTTGATGATGCACCATTTTACTGCTTTACAAAGCCATTATATTAATTATTTATTATACCTGAGCTCCGTCTTTACCTATGCTTTCTGCTTTTTTTCTTTTATTAACTGCTTCATCAATAACTCCTCTGTTCTTTCCACCAAGCATATACCAGAATGAACTTGTAAGGAATACTGATGAGTAGAAACCTACGATAATACCAACAATAAGTGGAAGTGAGAATTCCTTAACTGATGTTACACCGAGTATGTATAACATAACCAGCATAATAAGAGTTGTTATTGTTGTATTAATATTTCTTGTTAATGTACTTGTTATAGCTGAGTTAACAAGCTCTGTAATATTAGTCTTAGAGTTAGCACCCTTTAACATTTCCCTGATACGGTCAAATATAATGATTGTACCATTAATTGAGTAACCTACTATTGTAAGCATACAGGCAATAAATGTGTTACCTACTGGCACTCTGAATACTGCATAGAATGTAATAACTACTAATACATCCTGTAAAAGAGCCATAACAGCTGCAAGCGCGAATTTGATATCCCTGAATCTTGCAAAGATATATATAAGCATTGCTATTGTAGCAAGAATTACTGAAAGAATAGCATTCTTCTTCATAGTACTGCTGACAGATGAGCTGATTGTGTCTGTCTCAACTATCGAACCATCTTCAATAGGGAACTTAGCTGTTACAGCTTCCTCAACAGCTTCTCTTTGC
>ONZZ01001732.1_pt1 | contig 13101 bp, 9 predicted proteins | sample 1671101 | NCBI WGS metagenome assembly ONZZ01 (sample SAMN06348122, study PRJEB24527) | human gut metagenome | biome: human gut; feature: ankylosing spondylitis patient; material: feces | host: Homo sapiens | place: China | collected 2015-10
GATAATTATAAATAAGATGTATATCAAAATCTGGCAGAGTGTATGATAATGCATTTGACAAAATTTTTATTTTTTCTACATATCTTTATCAATTCTGAATTTTGTTCTATAACTAACACATAATAATAATCTTCATATTCAAACCCCGTTGGAAAAGCTGGTGTATTTCCTAAACAAAACATAATGGACTGTATCACAATCGTTTTCCCTTTATTATTATCATCACTCCATATAACATTCAATCCTTTTTGAAATTCCTTACATATATATGCCTCTTCTAAATTACCAATACCTATTGATTTAATAATCATAATTCTATTCCATCCTTTACAATAGCAATAAAATATTTTAAAGAAAATACATTAAAATCTTCACATCTACTTATCAATGATTTATCAAATTTTCTATACAATTTTTCAACATTTTCCGAAGGATTTTCAACTACTGTTTGATAGATATTTTCAAATAATTTCCAAAAATTTTCTTGACAATTTCCATTAAACAGCGCTTTTGACAAATCTAATTGGCAATCTTCCAACATACTCTTTCTCTTTTCTACCGGATAATGTATGCAAATATCTATAAATGATGGAGGCATATTCCCTCCGATTACTTTTTGATTTAATATTCTATTTAACACCATCAATTTTATTTCTTTTGCTGTTATATTTATCAATTTACGGCCTTTCATTATATAACGGTACTCAGAAAATTTATCCGGATCGAGACAGAGGTTGATACTCTCTTTCTTAGATCTAAATACAGGAACATCAATGGGCTTAAATCTCAAAGAACACCACTCATTATACAGAGACCGAACCGTATCGGATGAGTTATTTTCACCCAACAGATCAAGTTCTTTCTCAATCTGTTCATCATCTAGGTTTGTATTCTCCCTAATATAATCCGTTAAGTACAAGAAAGTACTGCTATATACAAAGGGAGTCAAGACTAATGTATCTCCGTTTATCCTGCAAGCCCCGTATTCAGCGAATGAACTTCCCAAATGATTACTTTCCATGAGCACAAAGGATCTATTGAGCGTATCAAAAAAAAGGTATACAAATCCTTTGATTACGGAAGGTCCAAATTCTCGGTAATACAGAAACGCACTATGATTGTTCGTGCGCTCTTCTTTGGAGGTACGTTTTTTTGCCATGCCACATAGCGGAAGCAGAAATAATACTATAACCGCATAAATCATACATCTTTTCATAAGCCGAACAATTCTATTAAAGGACTGACAGGTTCGATTCCATAGAGATTTCTGACAGCAAATTAAAAAAATTATAGCAAATATAAAAGTCCGTCAATAATTTAAAAAGACTGCGGATCGTCCGATCACAAATCCTTACCCGAACGAAAGAGGCCCGATCAGCTATTCCTGTAACGGACAATCGCCCCGAAAAGAAACTCGGTAAAAGACCGTCGGCTCCACAAAACCGAATCATGTTTGAATCCGCTACACGACCGTCCTTTTGCCGAAATCACCGCTTTCGATCCGATTATTCGGGATTTTTTCCTACATTTGTTCGAATATTTCCGACCAGCGCGGGCGGAGCCGCCCGAGAACCGCGCCCCGCATAGAAAACGAAACCCCGTAAACTCCCGACCGAAACGATGATCGTAATCGCAGACAGCGGATCGACTAAATGCAACTGGCAGCTCGTCGACGACAGCGGCAGCGTACGCCGCGTACAGAGCCGTGGCATCAACGCCGTGCTCCAACGCCCCGACGAAGTGGAGGCGCTGCTCCGCGAGACCTTCGCGGAACCGGTGCAGGCCGACGCGCTCCATTTCTACGGCGCCGGCTGCGGCGAACGCTACCCCGAACAGAGCGCCCGCCTGCGGGAGGCGCTGGCGCGTTATTTCCCCGCGGCGCGCATCGCCGTCGAATCCGACCTCATGGGGGCGGCCCGCGCGCTGCTGGGCGGCCGTGCGGGCATCGCCTGCATCCTCGGCACGGGATCGAACTCCTGCTACTACGACGGCGTGCGCATCGTGCGCAACACGCCGCCGCTGGGCTGGGTTCTGGGCGACGAAGGAAGCGGGACGTACATCGGCCGGCAACTCGTCGGGAACCTGCTGAAAGGGCTTTGCGACGAATCGCTGCGCCAGCTCTTTTTCGAGGAGGAGCGGCTCGACTACGACGAGATCATCCGCCGCGTCTACCGCGAAGGGATGGCCAACCGTTTCCTGGCCTCGTTCACGCGCTTCGTGGCGCGGCACATCGACCGCCCCGAACTCGACGAACTGGTCTGCGAAGCGTTCCGCGCATTCGTGCGGCGCAACCTCGCGCACTACCCCGCCGACGCCGAAGTGTCGGCATTGGGCGGCGTCGCCTGTCATTTCGAACGGCAGCTGCGGCACGTGCTCGCAACCGAAGGGATGCGCGCGGGGCGGATCGTCGAGACCCCCGACGAAGGATTATTGAACTATCATATATGGAACAGATCAGAGTAACGGAACAGGCTTCGGCCTACGACGATTTGCAGCGGATGTCGGTGCACGACCTGCTGACGGGCATCAACCGCGAAGACCGCCGTGTGGCCGATGCCGTGGCCGCGACCATTCCCACGATGGAACGACTCGTCGAGCGGATCGTCGAGCGGATGCAGCGCGGCGGACGAATGTTCTACATCGGTGCGGGCACGTCGGGCCGTTTGGCCGTGACCGACGCCTCGGAGCTGCCTCCGACCTACGGGGTGCCTTTCGACACGGTCATCGGGCTGATCGCCGGCGGCGACGGCGCCCTGCGCAAGGCCGTGGAACACGCCGAGGACGATACCGAAGGGGCTTGGCGCGACATGCAGCCGTGGCGGCCCGACGGCGGCGACATCCTGATCGGCGTCGCGGCATCGGGAACGACCCCCTACGTCGTGGGCGGACTGCGCACGGCACGGGCGCACGGGCTGCTCACCGGAGCGATCACCTGCAATCCCCGGTCGCCCGTCGCCGCCGAAGCGGAATATGCTTTGGAGGCAGTCGTGGGGCCGGAGTTCGTCACGGGTTCGACGCGGATGAAGGCCGGCACGGCGCAAAAACTGATGCTCAACATGATCTCCACGGCCGTGATGATCCGGCTGGGGCGCGTCGAAGGGAATAAGATGGTCAACATGCAGCTGACGAACAACAAACTCGTCGACCGCGGCACGCGCATGATCGTTCAGGAGACGGGGATCGCCGAGGCCGAAGCCCGCGCCCTGCTGCTCGCCTGCGGTTCGGTCAAGGCCGCACTCGACAAGATCCGACGAGGCGAATAACCGGCCTGCATCCGACGAATTACCCCTCCGTGCAACGGGCGTTGCACGGAGGGGTAATTTCATTTTACTTATTCACAAAAGGCCGTTCCAACCGCTCGCCGCGGCAGCCGGAATGCCACGGCCCGGACGAAAGCGATCCGCCGCTGCGGGGCGAAGCCTCTGCCTGCGGAGGGACGTCAGCGCCGTCCCTCCTTGGCCTCGATGCACTCGGTGGCGTGGGGCACCTTCATCAGGCGCTCCTTGGGAATGAGCTTGCCCGTGGTCTTGCAGATGCCGTAGGTCTTGTTCTCGATACGCACGAGCGCCATTTCGAGGTTGCGGATGAATTTCATCTGGTGGGCGGCCAACCGTCCGCTCTCCTCCTTGGAGAGCGTCGTGGCACCTTCTTCGAGCACCTTGAACGTCGGAGAGGTATCCTCCGTATCGTTGTCGCCCGTATGGGTGATCGTCGCGCGCAGCAATTCGTAGTCGGCGCGCGCCGTTTCAAGCTTTTTCAGAATCAGCTCCTTGAATTCGGCCAATTCCGCATCGCTATATCGGGTTTTCTCCTCTGCCATAATCTTGTCCGGTTTATTAACGTGTAACGTAAAAATAACATTTATTTCGGTAACTGCAAAATATTTTCGCAAAAATCCGTCTCCGATAACGGACGACCGCCGGCATCCCTCGGGAGCCGACGGTCGTCAATCGCTGCATGACTGCATTCAGAGCTTCGTCACGGCAATTTTCAACGGCTCCTCGTCGATCTCCGACTCCACGACGAACTCCCCTTCGGGAAGGGCCGCCGTGCGGACGTCGCGCGCCAGAGTCTGCTGACCGATATAGTCGGCATAGGCGGCGACGGCCCCGACGACCGCCTCCTTCGCCTCGATCTCGACCCGAATGCGGTCGGTCACCTCGAAACCGGAGTCCTTGCGGATATTCTGGATGCGGTTAATCAACTCACGTGCCACACCTTCGCGCCGCAGGTCGTCCGTGACGGTGATGTCGAGCGCCACGGTGAGCTTGCCCTCGGAGGTCACCAGCCAGCCCGGCATATCCTCCGACGTGATCTCGAAATCGGCCGCTGTCACCGTGATCCGTTCGCCGCCCAGGTCGAGCGTCGTCTCCGGCGCCGACTCGACGGCTGCGATCTGCTCCTGCGTGAAGGCGGCCGTGAGCGCCGCGATCTGCTTCATGTATTTGCCGTACTTCGGACCGAGGGTCTTGAAGTTGGGCTTGATGCGCTTGGTAATCAAGCCGGCCGTCTCGGCGACCAGTTCGATCCGCTTGACGTTGACCTCGTTCATGATGAGCGGCCGCACGGCCTCGATATGGCGTCCCATCGCCGGATCGAGCACCGGAATGAGAATCTTCCCGAGCGGCTGGCGTACCTTGATGTTCACCTTGCGGCGCAGGGCCAGCACCATCGACGAGACGCGCTGCGCGAGCGACATCGTCTCTTCCAGCTCCTTGTCCGCAAGCGACGGATCGGCCGCGGGGAACTGCGCCAGATGCACCGAACCTTCGTGGCGGCCGCTCACGGCGTTCAGGTCGCGGAAGATGCGCTCCGAGATGAAGGGCGCGAAGGGTGCGCTGAGCGATGCGACGGTTTCCAGACAGGTGTAGAGCGTCTGGTAGGCCGCCAGCTTGTCCTCGGTCATCCCGCCGCCCCAGAAACGTTTGCGGTTCAGACGCACGTACCAGTTGGAGAGGTTTTCGCACACGAACTCCTGGATCATGCGGGCCGCAGGGGTCGGATCGTAGCCTTCGAGCGACACCGTGACGTCGGCCACCAGCGTATTGAGCAACGAAACGATCCAGCGGTCGATCTCCGGCCGGCGGGCGACGGGCACCTCCGCCTCGCGCCCCGTGAAGCCGTCGACATTGGCGTAGAGGGCGAAGAACGAGTAGGTGTTGTAGAGCGTGCCGAAAAACTTGCGGCGCACCTCGTCCACCCCGTCGCGGTCGAATTTGAGGTTGTCCCACGGCTGCGAGTTGGTAATCATGTACCAGCGCGTAGCATCGGCGCCGTAGCTGTCGAGCACTTCGAACGGATCGACGGCGTTGCCCAGCCGCTTCGACATCTTGTTGCCGTTCTTGTCGAGCACCAGCCCGTTGGAAATGATATTCTTGAAGGCTACCGAATCGAACAGCATCGCGGCGATCGCATGCAGCGTGAAGAACCAGCCGCGCGTCTGGTCGACGCCCTCGGCGATGAAGTCGGCGGGAAAGACCTCGCCGAAACCCTCCCGATGCTCGAACGGATAGTGCTGCTGCGCATAGGGCATGGCGCCCGAATCGAACCACACGTCGATCAGGTCGCTCTCGCGGCGCATCGGCTCGCCCTTGGACGAGACGAGCACGATCTGGTCCACATAGGGACGGTGCAGGTCGATCTTGGCATAGTTCTCCTTCGACATGTCGCCCACACGGAACTCCTTGTAGGGATTCTCCTTCATCACGCCGGCCGCGACCGCGCGCTCGATCTCGGCCGTCAGCTCCTCCATCGAACCGATGCATTTCAGCTCGGAGTAATCCTCGGTGGCCCACACCGGCAGCGGCGTGCCCCAGAAACGCGAACGCGACAGATTCCAGTCCACCAGCCCTTCGAGCCACTTGCCGAAGCGGCCCGTACCGGTCGATTCGGGCATCCAGCGGATCGTGCGGTTGAGTTCGATCATCCGCTCGCGCAGCGCCGTGGTCCGGATGAACCACGAGTCGAGCGGATAGTAGAGCACCGGTTTGTCCGTGCGCCAGCAGTGCGGATAGGAGTGGACGTGCTTCTCGATCTTGAAAGCCATGCCCGCCCCTTTGAGCGCCACGGCGATGTCCACGTCGAGCGTCGGCGCGTCGGGCGCGAGCGTATCGTCGTAGGCGTTCTTCACGTAACGGCCCGCATACTCGCCGTATTTCCCGGCGTCGACATACCGCTCCACGAAGGCCGGATCGAGCTCCTCGATGCGGAAGAACTTGCCCGTGCGGTCGACCATAGGCTGCTCCTTGCCCGCGCGGTCGATCACGAACAGGGGCGCGATACCCGCCTGCTTGGCCACGCGGTTGTCGTCGGCACCGAACGTCGGGGCGATATGCACGATACCCGTACCGTCGGTCGTGGTCACGTAGTCGCCCACGATCACGCGGAAGGCATCGCCCATCGGCCGCACCCACGGGAGCAGCTGCTCGTAGCGGACGCCCTCGAACTCGGGTCCCTTGTAAACACGATCCTCGACCTCGAACGTTCCCTCCATCTTCTTGGTGAAGTAGGACGGCACCAGCTCGCGCGCCAGAATGACGGTCTGCGCCTCGTCGGTATAGGGGTTGCGGCACTTGACGCGCACATAGTCGATCGCGGGGCCTACGGCCAGCGCCGTATTCGACGGCAGCGTCCACGGCGTCGTCGTCCAGGCCAGGAAGTAGAGCTCGCCCTCGACGCCCTCGAAAAAGCGTTCGCTGCGTTCGTCGCGCACCACGCGGAACTGCGCCGTGCAGGTCGTGTCCTTCACGTCGCGGTAGCAGCCCGGCTGGTTCAGCTCGTGGGTCGAGAGACCCGTACCCGCCGCCGGCGAGTAGGGCTGGATGGTGTAGCCCTTGTAGAGCAGCCCCTTGTCGAAGAGCTGTTTGAGCAGCCACCACAGCGTCTCGATATACTTGTTGTCGTAGGTGATGTAGGGATCGTCCATGTTGACCCAGTAGCCCATGCGGCGCGTCAGGTTCTCCCACACTCCCGTGAACTCCATGACCGCCTCGCGGCAGGTGCGGTTGTACTCCTCGATCGAAATCTTCGTCCCGATATCCTCCTTCGTGATGCCGAGCTTCTTCTCCACGCCCAGCTCGACGGGCAGGCCGTGGGTGTCCCATCCCGCCTTGCGGTGTACCAGATAGCCCTGCTGCGTCTTGTAGCGGCAGATGATGTCCTTGATCGTGCGCGCCATGACGTGATGGATGCCCGGCAGTCCGTTGGCCGAGGGCGGCCCCTCGTAAAAGACGAATGCCGGATGCCCCTCGCGCGTCGAAATGCTCTTGTGGAAGGTGTCTTCCGCATCCCACTGTGCCAGCACGTCGGCCGCCAGCTGCGGCAGATCGAGTCCTTTGTACTCCTTGAACTTCATATATCGAAAGATTTTACGAATCAACGGTTCAGTCGGCAAATTTAGGAAAATTATTCCGATTTCAACCGTTCCGCCGATCGAAAAACACCGCAAAGAACGGCGAAGCGGCTGAAAAGAAGACCCGAATGGCGGGAATCCGAATTTTATTTCTATCTTTGCACACGGAAAAACCATCGCGGCCCGACCGGCGAAACGATCGGCGGAACCCCCTTCGAAGGGCACGTCCGTATCGGGCCTGCGGACAAACGAAGATTTCGACCTCACATGTTCAAGATATATCTCCGCCTGCTCACGTTCGTGCGCCCCATCGGCAAATACGCCGTCCCCTATTTCATCTACTCGATCCTCCACGCGCTGTTCAATACGGTCAACTACATCATGCTCATCCCGATCATCCAGGCGATGTTCGACCCCGAGTTCCGTTTCGAGCCGCTCTACGTCCGTCCCGAATTCGCTTTCGACGAGGCGTCGCTCAGCGCATGGCTGCGCTACGCCTACACCTCGGTCTTCGGCGAGTACAACCCCATGTACGTGCTCATCCTGCTGGCCACGGTCACGGTGCTGATGAACCTGCTGTCGAACACCTTCCGCTACCTGGGGGCATGGACGGTCGAGAACATGCGCACGCGCACGCTGCAAAGGATGCGCAACGAACTGTTCGACAACGTCATCAACCTCAACGTCGGATTTTTCAGCGAGCAGCGCAAGGGCGACATCATGTCGCGCATCACGCAGGACGTGATGGTCGTGCAGTTCTGCATCACCAACACGCTGCAAGTAGCTTTCCGCGAACCGTTCCTCATCATCGGCTATCTGGTGGCGATGTTCTCCATCTCGTGGGAACTGTCGGTCTTCTCGATCCTCTTCCTGCCGCTCGTGGCACTCATCATCGGCAGCATCGTCAAGAAACTGCGCCACCCCGCCATGCAGAGCCAGCAGCGCATGGGCGACATGGTGAGCGTCCTGGACGAGTCGCTGTCGGGCGTGAAGCTCATCAAGGGCTACAACGCCACGAACTACATCCGCCAGAAATTCTACGACATCAACGCCGAGTTCTCGCGGCTGCTCCTCTCGATGGCGCGCCGCCAGCAGCTGGCATCGCCCATGAGCGAGTTTCTGGGAATCTCGGCCGTCGGCGTGATCCTCGTCTTCGGCGGTATGCTCGTCATCAACCGCTCGCTCAACGCCGGCGAGTTCGTGGCCTTCATCGCCATGTTCTCGCAGATCACGCGCCCCGTGCGTTCGTTCATCGACCAGTTCGCCAACATCAACCAGGGCGTCGCCGCCGGCGAGCGCATCCTCATGCTGCTCGACACCAAAACCGAGGTGCCCGACGCCCCCGACGCCCGCACGCTCGACGGCCTGCACGAAGGGATCGAATTCCGCAACGTGCGCTTCTCCTACGACGGCAACCGCGAGGTGATCGACGGCGTGAGCTTCACGATCCGCAAGGGCGAGACCGTGGCGCTGGTAGGACCTTCGGGCGGCGGCAAGTCGACGCTCAGCGAACTGATTCCCCGCTTCTACGACATCCAGGGCGGCGACATCCTGATCGACGGTACGTCGATCCGCAACTACACGCAGGAGAGCCTGCGCGCCCACATGAGCGTCGTGGCACAGGATACGATCCTCTTCAACGATACGATCGAGGGCAACATCTCGCTGGGAAAACTCGACGCCACGCACGACGAGATCGTCGCCGCGGCCAAGGTAGCCAACGCCCACGACTTCATCATGGAGACCGACAAGGGCTACCAGACCAACATCGGCGACCGCGGCATGAAACTGTCGGGCGGCCAGCGGCAGCGGTTGTCGATCGCCCGCGCGGTGCTGAAAAATCCCGAGATCCTGATCCTCGACGAGGCGACCTCGGCACTCGACACCGAGAGCGAAAAGCTGGTGCAGGATGCGCTCAACTCGCTGTTGAAGGGGCGCACGTCGATCGTCATCGCCCACCGGCTCTCCACGGTGCACAACGCCGACAAGATCATCGTCATCGACCACGGACGCATCGCCGAGCAGGGTACGCACGAGGAGTTGATGGCGCGCGGCGGCATCTACTCCAAGCTCATCGAGATGCAGAGCGTGGCGTAACCGCCGCGGCGATCGTGCGGCCGGAAACCCTGTCGAAACCCACTACAAACCGATAAAACCATGTTCAGAAGAGTTTTCCTCGCCCGGCTGCTGCTCGCAGCACTGTTCGGAGCACTCCTCGTGCCGGCACAGGCACAGGAGAAATTCAGCGAACCCGCCCTCTCCGATCCCGATTCGTGGACCGTCGTCCTGCTTCCCGACCTGCAAGGCTACGCCAAAAAGGCATGCAACCAGCCGATCATGGAGATCATGACCAGCTGGATCGCCGCACACGCCGAAGCGCTCAACACCAAACTGGTGCTCTGCGTGGGCGATCTGGTCGAGCAGAACGACCGCATCAGCAACGGCTACTCGGGCGACCAGTCGTCGCACAAGCAGTGGGAGGCTACGGCCCGCGCCTTCTCGCAGTTGGACGGAGTGGTTCCCTACATGACGGCCACCGGCAACCACGACTACACCTACACGCGCACGGGCGACCGCCGCACCCATATCGGCGAATATTTCCCCGTCGACAAGAACCCCCTCAACCGGCGGATGCTCAGCCAGTACGGTCTGGACGCACAGGGCAATCACGCCGTCGAGAACGCCGCCTTCGAGCTGCGGAGCCCCGAAGGGATCGACTACCTCTTCCTCAACCTCGAATTCGCACCCCGCGACACGGTGATCGGCTGGGCGCGCCGCATCGTGGGGCTGGAAGAGTACCGCAATCACCGCGTAGTGCTGATGACGCACTCCTACCTCAACGCCGAGAGCGAACGCATCGCGGGCGATCCGGTGCGCGTCACCAGTTACGAGCCGGTAGTCAAAAACGGCAAGATCACCAAATTCAAACAGGAGTTGCCCGACGCCAATCAGGGCGAAGCGATCTGGCGGAAACTCGTCTACCCCGCCTCGAACATCGAACTGGTGCTCTGCGGCCACGTATCGGGCTGGGGATTCCGCACGGATGCCAACAGCGCAGGCCGTCCCGTCCACCAGATGCTCTTCGACTCGCAGTCGATGGGCGGCGGGTACGAGGGCAACGGCGGAGACGGCTGGATCCGCATTCTGGAATTTCTCCCCGACGGCCGCACGGTGCGCGTGATGACCTATTCGCCCCTGTTCGCCCTCTCGCCCACGACGCGGCAGCACGCCTGGCTCACGGAGGAGGGCAACCAGTTCACCTTCGAGTTCCGGCAGCGGTAACTGCGGAAGGCATTTCGAGTACAGCGCACCCCGGAACGCGACGCCCCGCCCTGCTGCAAGAAATAGCAGCAGGGCGGGGCGTCGTGGTTCGCCGGTCGCCGGTTCCGCACCGGAACGGATCGCGCCGTCTCGTCACCGCTCCCCGCGCGCAGTCTTGCGGTCGTTGAGAATATCGGCCATATTCGCATCGGCCCACGCGACGAGCGGATCGATGCACGCCAGCAGCGACTGCGCGCGGGACGTAAGGCTGTACTCCACCCGAGGCGGAACTTCGGGATAAACCTGCCGCGTGAGGTAACCGTCCTCTTCGAGCGTGCGCAGCGTCACGCTCAGCATCTTCTGCGAAATGTCGGGAATCGCCCGCTGCAATGCGCCGAAACGCATCGTCCGCGCACCGCTCAGCGTGACGATCACCAACAGCGACCACTTGTCGCCGATACGCGCCAACACGTTGCGGATCGGGCAATCGGGGTTCAGGGCGTCCTGTACGGTCGTTCTGTCCATAGTCTGTATTCGTTTCATGATTATCGGCAGCCCTGCCGCACGACGAACCCGCGCCGCCACGCCGATCGGCTGCCCCGTTCCGGTTTACAAAAGTAAGTAAAACTACTTTACGCCGCAAATAAAAAACGCCGAATCAAAGGATCGGGGCGCTTCCCGAAGCATCGATCGAGAAATTTTTCTTCTCATAGATTTTTCTTGCGTTTTGGCTTGATCCAAAAGCATCGAAAGATCAGGCACCGCGAAAAGCAGCGGGTAACGACACGACGGCGATCGGAGCGTTTTTGAGGGAGGCGGAAAAAATCCAAAAAAAATTCGCCAGTCAATCCGTTCACGCCCAGCGATCGTTACCCGGAGGTAACTATCTGACATTCGAGTATCTACTTGACACGTACGATCCGTCGGACTATATTTGCACTCGAAAAGTAACCGAATAACTTTTCGGAACCTATAAATCCGGACAAGATGAAAAAGAGATTCGCTATTTTATCGACATTGTTAACGATTACAGCTATGGCACAGACGAAAGGAACATTCGAAACGCACGATTTCGACAATTTCAGACTGCATGTCTACCACACCAACGACGCACTCGGCGACGCAAGCTACATCGTCGAGGGAACGCAGGCGGTCGTCACGCTGGAACAGCCGTTGTTCCGCGAAAACGTCGCCGAATACGACGCCTACCTCGACGCGCTCGACAAGCCCGTCGAAGCGCGCATCGCCGATTACCATGTGGGCGGGACAGGCGACCACGCGACGGTCATGCCCGCAGGGATGCCCGCCTTCACGAAGGATACGGTCTACGACGGCATGATGCGGAACTTCGCGCAGACCTTCGGCGACGCGATCGTCGATCGGCCGACGGGAGCGACGGACGAAGTGGCTTTCGGCACTACGCAGCGGTGGGCGGGGATTCCGTTCCGTTTCGACCGCGGCGCCGCGACCGACTTTCCCGCCGCGAGCATCCTCATCGGCGGCAAGGTCTGCTACACTCACTGGGCTCCCGCGAAGGCACACGCGAATTCCCTGCAAATCTCCTCGCCGGCAGCCGTCGACGCCGAGATCGCCGAGGCCCGTCGGGCGCTCGCATTGGGCGCCGAGCTCTTCATCGGCGGACACGGCGGAGCAGCCGGGGCCGATGCCGTGCGCTTCAAGATCGACTATCTGGAATGCGTGAAACGACTGCTGGCCGCAAACGGGACGGCCGACGAATTCGCCCGTGCATTGCGAGCAGCCTATCCGGAACTCCCGGGCGAAGCGGGACTGGATGCATTGGCGCAGGCGCTCTACGCCGACCGATAACGATCCCGCCACCGTAAAACGAAGGGGCATCCCGCACGGGACGCCCCTTCGTTCGCTCCGTCGGCACTCCGCCTGGCGCTGCCGCCAGTCGAGCAGCGGCAGCAGGAACGAGACATCCGATGCGCCGATCCAGAAGAACACGGCCGGATTCCGAAGTTCCGCAGCGACCCGTGCTGCCTGCCGGCGCTTCCGAACTTCTGCCGCACGCCGGAAGCGACGGCACGGGCAGCAAACGAGTAAAAGTCTCCTTTATTCAGCAGGCAGTTTCAGGATTACGGGGCTGCGCGACTATTCGTCGTAGTAACGCCATACGATCTCGACGGCCGGATCGTGCGCCATGTCGTTGGGATTGGTTCCCGCCACGCCTTCGGGAACGGGCATCCCCAGCGCGGCGAAGTGCTCCGCCCAATAGGCCGGCAGCTCGCCGTCGGCCGTGCGGAAGGTCATGGGCCGGCTCCGGAGCAGATGCGTCGAGTCGTCGGCCGCCACGAAGCACTCCCACGCCAGCTCGCTGCAATAGAGTTTGCCGTTGGCGGGCAGAAACTCGTCGTCGTAGGGAAGTCCCAGCCGCTCGTGCGCACGTCGCAACGCACGCTGCACCACCGTGCTGTCCGCACCGCGCACCCGTCCGACGGCTGCTATCGGCCGCCCGCCGCGCCGCG
>ONZZ01001743.1_pt1 | contig 13007 bp, 12 predicted proteins | sample 1671101 | NCBI WGS metagenome assembly ONZZ01 (sample SAMN06348122, study PRJEB24527) | human gut metagenome | biome: human gut; feature: ankylosing spondylitis patient; material: feces | host: Homo sapiens | place: China | collected 2015-10
GATCCCCAGATGCTGCCGTATATCGACGGCTTCGGGGAACTGGAGGAGCGCGTCCGCCCCTGTACGCCGCAGTGGGCGGAAACCGAAACCGGGATCAAGGCCGGCCGCATCGTCAGGCTGGCGCGTGAACTGGCCGAGGCCGCGCCCCGCGCTGGCATGGTCTTTCTGTTACGTTGTCACTTTATGTTCGCCTGCAAAGGATAACCAGCAAGGTGGTCTGCCGCTATTGCATAAATCGGTATTTTCGATACATCTTTGCCATTGCGTGCGGAGATAGAATGATTTCAAAATAACACATTATAAATCAATCGATTAAGTTCTATTTGCACGCCCTGATAATCCCCGGGCGAGGGTCTATGCTTATAAAAAGCACTAAATGAGGCAATACCCCTGCTGCAGAAGGGTTGAAGTGATAATCATTATCACTAACATGGCGGTATGCCTTGATGGCGCCAACCTGGAGGTCTATCGATGGAAGTACAAGCAGGAACTTTTAATCCCGCCGATTTCAGCTGGCAGGGACTGACCATGACGCCGGCCGCTGCCGCGCATATCCGCGATCTGATGCGCAAGCAGCCGGATAAGAAAGGGCTGCGGCTGGGCATTAAAACCAGCGGCTGCGCCGGTTTTGGCTATGTGCTCGAAATGATTGCCGAGCCGGCGCCCGACGATCTGCTCTTTGAATCTGACGGGGCGAAGCTGTTTGCGCCGCTGCAGGCGATGCCGTTCATCGACGGCACTGAGCTGGATTATGTCCGGGAAGGTTTAAATGAAATCTTTAAATTTCATAACCCGAAAGCGCAGCATGAGTGCGGCTGCGGCGAAAGTTTTGGGGTGCAGGCGGAGTAACTATGTCGCGTAATACTGAAGCAACTGACGATGTCAAAACCTGGACCGGCGGCCCGCTCAACTACAAAGAGGGCTTTTTTACTCGCCTGCAAACCGATGAGCTGGCCAAAGGCATTAATGAAGAAGTCGTTCGGGCTATCTCGGCTCGCCGCAATGAGCCGCAGTGGATGTTGGAGTTTCGTCTGAATGCCTACCGGGCGTGGCTGGAAATGGAGGAGCCGCACTGGCTGAAAGCGCATTACGATAAGCTTAATTATCAGGATTACAGCTACTATTCCGCGCCCTCCTGCGGCAACTGCGATGAGACCTGCGCCTCCGAGCCTGGTGCGGTGCAGCAGACCGGGGCCAATACCTTTCTGACCAGCGAGGTGGAAGAAGCCTTTAACCAGCTGGGCGTGCCGGTACGCGAAGGGCGCGAGGTGGCGGTGGACGCGATATTTGACTCGGTGTCGGTGGCGACCACCTACCGAGCAAAGCTGGCCGAGCAGGGGATCATCTTCTGTTCTTTCGGCGAGGCGATCCACGACCATCCGGAACTGGTGAAAAAGTATCTGGGCACCGTAGTGCCGGGTAATGACAACTTCTTTGCCGCGCTGAACGCCGCGGTGGCTTCGGACGGCACCTTTATCTATGTGCCGAAGGGCGTCCGCTGCCCGATGGAGCTTTCGACCTATTTCCGCATCAACGCCGAAAAGACCGGGCAGTTTGAACGCACCATTCTGGTGGCCGATGAAGGCAGCTACGTCAGCTATATTGAAGGCTGCTCGGCGCCGGTGCGCGACAGCTATCAGCTGCATGCCGCGGTCGTTGAAGTCATCATCCATAAAGACGCGGAAGTGAAATACTCCACGGTGCAGAACTGGTTCCCCGGCGATAACAACACCGGCGGGATCCTCAACTTCGTCACCAAGCGCGCCCTGTGCGAAGGGGAGAACAGCAAAATGTCATGGACCCAGTCGGAAACCGGCTCGGCCATCACCTGGAAATACCCCAGCTGCATCCTGCGCGGCGATAACTCGATCGGCGAATTCTTTTCGGTGGCGCTGACCAGCGGCCATCAGCAGGCGGACACCGGCACCAAAATGATCCATATCGGCAAGAACACCCGCTCGACCATCATCTCGAAAGGGATCTCCGCCGGACACAGTCAGAACAGCTATCGCGGGCTGGTCAAAATCATGCCGACCGCCACCAACGCCCGCAACTATACCCAGTGCGATTCGATGCTGATCGGCCCGGACTGCGGGGCGCATACCTTCCCGTATGTTGAATGCCGCAACAACAGCGCCCAGCTGGAGCACGAGGCGACCACCTCGCGGATTGGCGAAGATCAATTGTTCTACTGCCTGCAGCGCGGGATCAGCGAAGACGATGCCATCTCGATGATCGTCAACGGTTTCTGTAAAGACGTCTTCTCCGAGCTGCCGCTGGAGTTCGCTGTAGAGGCGCAAAAATTGCTGGCCATTAGCCTTGAACATAGCGTCGGCTGATAATTAAGGAAAAAAGATGTTAAGTATTCAAGATTTACACGTCGCCGTCGAAGATAAAGCGATCCTGCGCGGGCTGAACCTTGAGGTGCGCCCGGGAGAGGTCCACGCCATTATGGGGCCGAACGGCTCAGGCAAAAGTACGCTTTCGGCCACCCTGGCCGGGCGTGAAGATTATGAGGTGACTGGCGGTCGCGTTGAATTTAAGGGCAAAAACCTGCTCGAACTCGCTGCGGAAGATCGCGCCGGGGAAGGTATCTTTATGGCCTTCCAGTATCCGGTAGAGATCCCCGGCGTCAGCAACCAGTTTTTCCTGCAGACTGCGCTGAATGCCGTGCGCAACTATCGTGGCCAGGAGGCGCTGGATCGTTTCGATTTCCAGGACTTAATGGAAGAAAAGATCAAGCTGCTGCAGATGCCGGAAGATCTCCTGACCCGCTCGGTGAACGTTGGCTTCTCCGGCGGTGAGAAAAAGCGCAACGATATTTTGCAAATGGCGGTGCTTGAGCCGGAGCTGTGCATTCTCGATGAATCGGATTCGGGGTTGGATATCGATGCCCTGAAAATCGTCTCGCAGGGAGTGAATGCCTTGCGCGACGGCAAACGCGCCTTTATCATTGTCACCCACTATCAGCGCATCCTTGACTATATCAAGCCGGACTATGTCCATGTGCTGTATCAGGGACGGATTGTGAAGTCGGGCGATTTCTCTCTGGTCAAACAGCTGGAGGAGCAGGGCTATGGCTGGCTTACCGAACAGCAGTAACGCGCTGCAGCAGTGGCACCATCTGTTTGAAGCGCAGGGCGGCCCGCGTACCCCGGAGGCCAGTCAGCATCTGCAGCAGCTGCTGCGCCTTGGGCTGCCGACGCGCAAGCACGAGGACTGGAAATACACTCCGCTGGATGCCCTACTTAACGGTCGCTTTGTCGCCGATGAGGGAGCCTCTCTCAGCGCTGAACAGCGTGATGCGCTGGCGCTGCCGCTGGACGCCTGGCGGCTGGTGTTTATCGATGGCCGCTATCATCCTCAGCTGAGCGACGATCTTGCCGCCAGCGGCGTGGAGGTCAGTGTCGATAATCAGCGCCAGCATCTGCCGGATGCCCTGCAGCCGGAGGTGTTTCTCCATCTGACCGAAAGCCTGGCCCAGACGGTGACCCGCATTCGCGTGCCGCGCAACCGCCGCCTGGATAAACCGCTGCTGCTGATGCATATCACCAGTGGCCTGGCCGGCGATGCGCTGAATACCGCCCACTATCGCCATCACCTGGCGCTGGAGAGCGGGGCGGAGGCGACGATTGTCGAGCATTACCTGAGCCTCAATGAGCAGCCGCATTTCACCGGCGGGCGATTGACCATGACGGTGGCCGATAACGCGCACCTCCAGCATATCAAGCTGGCATTTGAGAATGCCCGCAGCTATCACTTCGCCCATAACGACCTGCTGCTGGGCCGCGACGCCTCGGCCTTCAGCAGCAGTTTCCTGCTTGGCGGCCAGGTGCTGCGTCACCAGACCAGCATCCGCCTGGGCGGCGAAAACAGCAACCTGCGCCTCAATTCGCTGGCGATGCCGGTGAAAAATGAGGTCTGCGATAGCCGCACCTGGCTCGACCATCAGGTCGGCTACTGCACCAGCCGCCAGCTGCACAAAACCATCGTCAGCGATAAGGGGCGGGCGGTGTTTAACGGGCTGATCAACGTCGCGCCGCTCGCGTTGAAAACCGACGGTCAGATGACCAACAATAATCTGCTGCTCGGGCGGCTGGCGGAGGTCGACACCAAACCGCAGTTGGAAATTTACGCCGATGACGTGAAATGCAGCCACGGGGCGACGGTGGGGCGCATTGACGAAGAGCAGCTGTTCTATCTGCGCTCGCGCGGTATCGAACAGCAGGCGGCGCAGCAGATGATCCTCTACGCCTTCGCCGCCGAGCTCACCGAGGCTATCCGCAGCGACGCGCTCAGAGAGCAGGTGCTGGCGCGTATTGGACAGCGTTTGCCGGGAGGCACAGTATGACATTTTCAGTAGAACAGGTTCGCGCCGATTTTCCGGTACTGAACCGGGAGGTCAACGGTCAGCCGCTGGTCTATCTCGACAGCGCCGCCAGCGCCCAGAAGCCGGAGGCAGTGATCGGCGCAGAAGCGGAATTCTATCGCCACGGCTACGCGGCGGTGCACCGCGGCATCCATACCCTCAGCGCGGAAGCCACCGCGCGGATGGAAGCCGTGCGTCAGCAGGCGGCCACCTTCCTTAACGCCGGATCGGCGGAGGAAGTGGTGTTCGTCCGCGGCACCACCGAGGGTATCAACCTGGTGGCCAACAGCTGGGGAAACGCCAACGTCGGCGCCGGGGATAACATCATCATCAGCGAAATGGAGCACCACGCCAATATTGTGCCGTGGCAGATGCTCTGCGCCCGCGTCGGGGCTGAGCTGCGGGTGATCCCCCTGAACCCGGACGGTACGCTGCAACTGGATGTTGTCCCGGGACTGTTTGACCCGCGCACCCGCCTGCTGGCGATAACCGAGGTCTCCAACGTGCTGGGGACGGAAAACCCGCTGGCGGCGCTGACTGCTCTTGCGCATCAGCATGGCGCGAAAGTGCTGGTGGATGGCGCCCAGGCGGTGATGCACCACCCGGTGGACGTCCAGGCGCTGGGCTGCGATTTTTATGTTTTCTCCGCCCACAAGCTGTATGGGCCGACCGGGATCGGCGTGCTCTACGCCCGGTCCGAGCTGCTGCAGACGATGGCGCCTTGGGAAGGGGGCGGGTCGATGATCGCCACCGTCAGCCTGACGGAGGGCACCACCTGGAATCAGGCGCCGTGGCGCTTTGAGGCCGGCACGCCGAATACCGGGGGGATCATTGGCCTCGGCGCGGCGCTGACCTACGTCAGCCAGCTGGGACTGACGCAGATTGCCGAGTATGAGCAGACGCTGATGCGCTACGCGCTCGATGCCCTGCGCGCGGTACCGGATCTGATCCTTTACGGCCCGGCGCAGCGTAAAGGGGTAATTGCTTTCAACCTCGGTCAGCATCTCGCCTATGACGTCGGCAGCTTCCTCGATAACTACGGGATCGCCGTGCGCACCGGACACCACTGCGCGATGCCGTTGATGGCCCGGTATCAGGTACCGGCTATGTGTCGGGCATCGCTGGCGATGTACAATACCACGGAAGAGGTGGACCGCCTGGTGGCCGGCCTCCAGCGGATCCGCAAACTGTTAGGGTAAAGGATGGGACAATGGCGGCACTACCGGACAAAGACAAACTGTTGCGTAACTTTAGCCGTTGCGCCAACTGGGAAGAGAAGTATCTCTATATCATCGAGCTTGGCCAGCGTCTGGCGCCGCTAAGCCCGGAAGAACATAGCGTGCAGAACATTATTCAGGGCTGTCAAAGCCAGGTCTGGATCGTGATGGACCAGGATCCCACAGGCGTGATCACCCTGCGCGGCGATAGCGATGCGGCGATCGTCAAGGGTCTGATAGCGGTGGTGTTTATCCTCTATGACCGGATGACCGCTCAGGACATCACCGAGTTCGACGTGCGCCCGTGGTTTGAAAAAATGGCGCTCACCCAGCATCTCACCCCCTCCCGCTCGCAAGGCCTCGAAGCCATGATCCGCGCGATACGCGCGAAAGCGGCAAATATTAGCTAGAATAAACAGGTAGATTTCATTCTGTTACGTCCGGCAGGGCGCTGACCCTGCCGCCGTTCAGTCTCCTGGCGTTTTATCAGCGAAAGAAGGAATCTCAGTATGAAACGCAAAACGATGATCACCTTAGCCCTTCTCAGCGCCCTTGGCGCCTCCTCGGCCGCCTGGGCCGTTGATTACCCGCTTCCTCCCGCCAACAGTCGGCTGATTGGGCAGAATCAGTACTGGACGGTCCAGGAGGGAGATCGCAACCTGCAGGCGATTGCGCGCCATTTCGATACCGCGGCGATGCTGATCCTCGAAGCCAACGATACGATTGCGCCGGTGCAGCCGAAGCCCGGCACTCAGGTCCTTATCCCTTCTCAGATGCTGCTGCCCGACGTGCCGAGGGAGGGCATTGTCGTCAACCTCGCCGAACTGCGGCTGTATTACTTCCCGCCGGGAGAGAATCTGGTGCAGGTCTATCCGCTGGGCATTGGCCAGTTAGGTCTGGAAACGCCGGAGATGACCACCCGCGTGGGGCAGAAGATCCCTAACCCTACCTGGACGCCTACCGCCGGCATCCGCGCGCGCTCGCTGGAGAAAGGGGTGACGCTGCCAGCGGTGGTCCCGGCCGGACCGAACAATCCCCTGGGCCGCTATGCGCTGCGTCTGGCCTACGGTAACGGTGAATATCTCATCCACGGAACTAACGCCCCAGACAGCGTTGGTCTGCGCGTCAGCTCGGGCTGTATGCGGATGAACGCTGATGACATCAAAGCGCTGTTCAGCCAGGTGAAAACCGGGACGCCGGTACGGATTATCAATCAGCCGGTGAAGTTTGCCGTCGAGCCGGATGGTAAACGCTATGTCGAAGTCCACAGGCCGCTTTCGCAGACCGAAGGGGAAAACACCCGGACCATCGCTTACACGCTGCCAGCGGCGTTTCACGCCTTCGCAGAGGATAAAGCAGTGGATGACCTGCAGTTGAAAAAAGCGATGTCGAGAAGGGCGGGGTATCCGGTGGTGGTGTCGGCGGGGGCAGGTAGCACGGCGACGTCGCTGTCGGCGCAGAATAGTTCGTCTGACAACGGTCTGCTTACCCAATAGCCCTCATGCTGAGGGCAAAAAAAATGGCGCACAGAGTGCGCCATTTTTATTACCAGAACTCTTACTTACGGTAAGAGTGAGCCTGGTTGTCCAGACGCTGGTTAGCGCGAGCTGCGTCGTCTTTAGCAGCCTGAACGTCGGAACGCATTGCGTTCACGTCGTTGCTCAGCTGGTCAACTTTAGCGTTCAGAGTCTGAACGTCAGAAGACAGCTGATCGATTTTAGCATTGCTGGAGCAACCAGCCAGCAGAGTAGAACCCAGGATTACCGCGCCCAGTACCAGTTTAGTACGATTCATTATTAATACCCTCTAGATTGAGTTAATCTCCATGTAGCGTTACAAGTATTACACAAAGTTTTTTGGGATGAGAATATTTTTTTTACCTGAACGCACTTATTTTTGATCGTTCGCTCAAAGAAGCATCGAATTGCTCAGAATCGCTGAAAAAGGCGAGTGAAAACAGCGCGCTTCCATCGGATTCATCTTAGATAATCCCTTATTAAATAGTAAATTCCGATTTGCATTTTTAATAGGAAGAGCTAATCAATGAATAAAAAAAAGCGCCCCGCGAGGCGCTTTATTAAAAAAAACCAATTAACCTGTAAATTATTACAGCACGTGTACGGAAGCGGTATTAGTCGTGCCGCTCGGCACTAATGCGCCGGAAACCATCACCACTACGTCGCCTTTACGCGCGAGGCCGCTCTTCAGCGCCAGGTCTTTGCCCAGATGATAGAAATCATCGGTAGAGGCAATCTCTTCCACCAGCTGCGGTACCACGCCTTTGCTCAGCACCAGCTGACGAGCGGTGGTTTCGTTGGTGGTCAGCGCCAGGATGGTGGCATCCGGGAAGTATTTGCGCACAGCGCGTGCGGATTTACCGCCCTGGGTGGCGACCACGATCAGCGGCGCTTCCAGTTTCTCAGCGGTTTCTACCGCGCCGCGGCACACCGCTTCGGTGATGCGCAGTTTACGGTTGTCGTTGTTGAAGTCCAGACGGCTGGTCATCACGCGGTCGGTACGTTCGCAAATGGTCGCCATGATGGTGACCGCTTCCAGCGGGTATTTACCTTTCGCGGATTCGCCGGACAGCATCACCGCATCGGTGCCGTCGAGGATGGCGTTAGCCACGTCGCCGGCTTCAGCGCGGGTCGGACGCGGGTTCTTGATCATGGAGTCCAGCATCTGGGTGGCGGTGATAACCACTTTACGCGCGCGAATACATTTTTCGATGATCATTTTCTGGGCGAAGATAACTTCTTCAACCGGGATCTCCACGCCCATGTCGCCACGCGCAACCATGATGCCGTCAGACGCTTCGAGGATTTCGTCGAAGTTGTTCAGGCCTTCCTGGTTTTCGATTTTGGAGATGATCTGGATGTTTTCGCCGCCGTGGGCTTTCAGGTGCTCACGGATCTCGACGACGTCGGAACGTTTACGGATGAAGGAGGCCGCGACGAAGTCCACGCCCTGTTCGCAACCGAAGATCAGATCCTGTTTGTCTTTCTCAGCCAGCGCCGGCAGGGCGATGGAGACGCCCGGCAGGTTAACGCCTTTGTTCTCGCCGAGGTCGCCATTGTTCAGCACTTTACAGATAACTTTGTTGCCTTCGATAGCCGTAACTTCCATGCCGATCAGGCCATCGTCCACCAGGACGGTGTTGCCGACGGCGAGGTCGGAGGTGAAGCCTTCATAGGTTACCGCAACGATTTCGTTGTTGCCGATGACGGATTTATCGGTAGTGAAGGTGAAGGTCTGGCCTGCTTTCAGGGAGACGTCGTTGCCGCCTTCCAGCTTGATGGTACGAATTTCCGGCCCTTTGGTGTCCAGCAGAATAGCGGCTTTCTTACCGGTTTTGCTCATCACATTGCGCAGGTTCTGGATGCGCTGACCGTGTTCCGCATAGTCACCGTGGGAGAAGTTCAGACGCATCACATTCATGCCGGCTTCCAGCATTTTGGTCAGCATCTCTTCAGATTCGGTTTTCGGACCGATGGTGCAAACAATTTTGGTCTTTTTCATGACAGTTTTAGTCTTTAAGTTGTGAAGGATATGGAATTCTCGCTCCGCGGGCGCACTGCCGGGGAGCCAAACCTGTATTACGAAAGTTGCTAAGCCACGCCCTAAGGATAGGTGACAACCCTGAAGCGTGCAGAAGAATGTGTGCTGGCGGTTCAGCCCATGAAATGTGGCAAGGTGTTATGCGTTTTATCATGCAGTCCAATGCGCTGAAACCATTCAAGAAAGAATCGAAGCGCATTATACGCTGCCGAAATCAAAAAGGAAAATAAAAACCTCGTTTCAAATTATGGACAAAACGCGTAACAAAACCGGCACGTTATGCAAAAATCTACGCAACACACTTTTTCGTCACCGGCTATGAAAAAGAGTAAAAGAAATGGATTATTTCGCCATCATGAGCCGGTAAAATGCGTCATTGAACCTTTAAAGTGGCGATGGTTTGCGTTGTGCGGGAAATCTATCAATAATGATTTGATTGATAATGATAAAATACGAGCTAAATTCTATGGGAAATAAAGCGAAAGACGACGACCTCTACCAGGAAATGTGCCGCGTGGTGGGTAAAGTCGTGCTAGAAATGCGTGACCTGGGTCAGGAGCCGAAACACATTGTCATTGCCGGTGTGCTGCGCACCTCGCTGGCGAACCGCAAAATCCAGCGTTCGCCGCTCACCGTGGAGGCCATGGAGAAAGTCATTCATGCGCTTTCCGGGCACTGATCCCTTGCGCCGGCGGGTCAGGAAATCACGAAGCGGATCACCGCCCTGACGGCAATGTCACAATGGTGAGCCACCATCGCTTCATCGTCGATGGCGGGTAGCGGATCGTCAAGATACAGGCTGCTGAAGGTGTAGAAGTTCGACACCTGATAAAAGCTGAAGCTGCTGATTAACCGGTGGACATCGCGCGCGTCGAGCCCCGCCTGAAAGACGCCCTGCTGCTGGCCGCGCAGTAAAATGTCTTCCAGTATCGACAGGGCGGTACGATTCAGCGGCTTCAGTTCACCCGAGCTTTTTAACCACTTGCCGCGCTGCATATTCTCCATGCAAATGACGCGCATATAGTCCGCATGGGTGGCGTGATAGCGCACGCTCCAGCGCACCAGCCGCACCAGCGCCTCCACCGGCGGCACATTCTCCAGCCCCAGCTGCTGCTCGGTTTCGCGGATCCGCGCATACACATGCTGCAGCACCTCCTGATAGAGCTGTTCTTTGCTTTTGAAGTAGTAAACCACCATGCGTTTGGTGGTCTGCGCCTCGGTGGCGATCTGCTCCATGCGGGCGCCTGACAGCCCGTGTTCAGCAAAGACAGCGATAGCGGCGCTGAAGATCCGCGCCTTCAGGGATTGTGCTTCATCATGGGCAACGACGGTCATGGCAACTCCTTTTTCTTGGGTGACAAAAAATACACATAATGATCACAATTTAGCAACCTGGTATGGCGCAAATGAACCAAATGATACATATTCAAGGCTTACGTCAGCTGTTGACCCGAGGACCTTATGCTGCGCTCTATCGCCACCGTTTCGATTTCCGGCACCCTGCCTGAGAAGCTGCACGCTATTGCGGCGGCGGGGTATCAGGGGGTGGAAATTTTCGAGAACGATCTGCTCTATTATACGGGGACGCCGGCGGAAATCCGCCAGCTTGCCGCCGATTTAGGGTTAAAAATCACGCTTTTTCAACCCTTTCGCGATTTTGAAGGCGCCAGTCGGGCGCAGTTTGCGGCGAATATGGCCCGCGCTCGGCGCAAGTTTGCTCTGATGCGCGAGCTGGGCTGCGAGACGCTGCTGTTGTGCAGCAATGTACAGCCGGACTGCTCGGGGGATAGCGAATTGCAGGTCGCAGACCTGCGGGCGCTGGCCACGCTGGCGGAAGAGGAGGGGATCGCTATCGGCTATGAGGCCCTGGCCTGGGGAACCCATGTGAACCGCTGGCAGCAGGCCTGGGAGCGGGTGCGGCGGGCCCGGCGTTGGGCCTGGTGCTCGACAGCTTCCATATTCTGGCCCGCGGCGACACGCTGGACGCGCTACCGTCGGTGCCGGTGGAGAAAATCACCTTTGTACAGCTCGCCGATGCGCCGTATATGAAAATGGATTTGCTGGAGTGGAGCCGCCACTTCCGATGCTTTCCCGGACAGGGGGAGCTGCCGCTGGAGGCGTTTGCCGAGCAGATCACCCGCTGTGGCTACCGCGGCCCCTGGTCGCTGGAGATCTTTAATGACGGTTTTCGCGCCTCGCCGAACGGCGCGACGGCCAAAGATGGTTATCGTTCGCTGCTGTGGCTGGAGGAGCAAACCCGCCGTCGGCTCCCGACGTGCGATGCCGATCTGTTTTCACCGCCGCCGCTGCCGGTCTATCACGGGCTGGAGTTTATCGAATTCGCCGCCAGCGCCGCCGAGGCGCAGCGCCTGGGGCAACATCTGCAGGCGCTGGGTTTTCAGCACGAGGGAAGCCACCGCTCCAGACAGGTGACGCTGTGGCGCAACGGCGGGGCGCGGATCGTCATCAACCATCAGCCGCACAGCTGGGCCGACCATTTTTATCAACGCCACGGGGTATCGCTCTGCGCGATGGCGCTGCGGGTCGAGCACAGCGCGTCGCTTGTCGCCCGCGCCCGCGCGCTGGGGTATGCCACCTGGCAGGGCGACGCCGGGCCGAACGAAACGCCGATCCCGGCGATCTGCGCCCCCGACGGCAGCCTTATCTATCTCATCGACGCCGGGGAGGCTATCTACGAGCGCGATTTTCATCTGCGTGATGGCGTGACGGTGCGCGAGGATTATCTCGGTATCGATCATCTGGCGCTGGGAATGGAGGCCGACAGCCGCGATAACTGGGTGATGTTCTTCCGTACGGTGTTTGGTTTTTCCCTTGAGCATGAGCAGACGCTGCCGGACCCGTATGGACTGGTGCGCAGCCTGGCGGTGCGCAGCCCGCAGGGCGATATCCGTCTGGCGCTGAATATTTCGCAGAGCCGGGCGACGCAGATCGCCCGCTCCGTTGCCTGCTACCAGGGGGCGGGGCTGCAGCATGCCGCCTTTGCCTGCCGCGATCTGCCGGCCGCCTGCGACCAGCTTGCCGAGGTTGCCCGCCATACGCTGCCGATCCCGGCCAATTATTATGACGATTTGCTGGCGCGCTTTGGCGGCGAGCTGGACGTCGGGCAGCTTCAGCGCCAGCAGCTCCTCTATGACCGCGATCCGCAGGGGGGAGATTTCCTGCATCTTTACACCCGGCCCTTTACCGCCGGCCGCTTTTTCTTTGAGTTAACCGAGCGCCGGGCTGGCTATGCGCTCTATGGCGCAGCGAATGCGGCCGTCCGTCTGGCGGCGATGCAGTATTGTTAGCCTGAATCAAATGGTTCATTATGCGTTAAACACAATAACAACACCCTCTGTACCCGAGACAGGAACCGACTATGAGCTCATATAGCCCTAACCCGACGGCTGCCGCCCAGCCAGCCGTTACCGTGCGCCGCTCCCGGCGGCGTATCGGCATTCTTGCGCTGTTGGCCATTGGCACCATGATCAACTATCTCGATCGCACCGTACTGGGGATCGCCGCCCCAAAGCTCACCGCTGAGCTGGGGATCGACCCGGCGATCATGGGAATCCTCTTCTCCGCCTTCGCCTGGACCTATGCTCTGGCGCAGATCCCCGGCGGACTGTTTCTCGACCGCTTTGGCAACAAAGTGACCTACTTTTTGTCACTGACCCTGTGGTCGCTGTTTACCCTGTTCCACGGCATGGCGGTGGGGCTGAAGACGCTGCTGCTGTGCCGCTTCGGGCTCGGTATTAGCGAAGCGCCGTGCTTTCCGGTCAACAGCCGGGTGGTCAGCGCCTGGTTCCCACAGCAGGAGCGGGCGAAGGCCACGGCGGTGTACACCGTGGGGGAGTATCTCG
>ONZZ01001751.1_pt1 | contig 12957 bp, 9 predicted proteins | sample 1671101 | NCBI WGS metagenome assembly ONZZ01 (sample SAMN06348122, study PRJEB24527) | human gut metagenome | biome: human gut; feature: ankylosing spondylitis patient; material: feces | host: Homo sapiens | place: China | collected 2015-10
CTTCGTCCACATGAAGGCTGGACAGGCAGTTGGGGCAATGGTTGCGGTGGTCGCTCCCGGCGTGTAACACATCAGAGAAATTACAGCTTATTCTCCCAGCGCCGTCTCGATGTTCGCCAGCACCTTCTGGCTCAGCAGAACGAAAGCCTGCCTGGTGCGGCCTGCCGAGACTCCCGGGCTGTGGACATTGGGCCGCCGGAAGAAGCCCTCGCTGACGGGGCCTGCGGCGGCGTAGGTGTCACAGAAGAAGTGGGTGCCGGGCTTATCCAGCCACTTTTCCAGCGCGGCGGAGTCAAAGCCGGGGCCGATGGAGGTATTGAAAAGGACTTTTCCCTCCCCCAGCGCCTCAAACTCCGGCTCACCCAGGAGCAGGACATTCTTGTTCAAACAGGTAAAGACCACTTCGCTCTCCCGGAGCAGAGCGTCCAACGGCTTGTACTTCATGCCTGCGGCCTCGGCATCGGGCTTATGGCTGCGGCTGTAGTAGGAGATGTCCGCGCCGAGGAAGGCCAGTGCATCGGCGATCATCCGGCCCGAAACGCCCAGACCCACGATGCCCACCTTGAGGCCGTAAATCTCCACCGGCTCGTCGTGGAGCATCGGCATCCCGAAGCCGTGGAGCAGGCCGGTCAGCTCGTGGAGGACGTACTCCACCACGCCGCGGTCGCCGTAGTCCCGGATGCCCAGCACCTTGATGCCCTTTTCCCGGGCAAAGGCGATGTCCACATTGGCGCTTTCCTCCGAGTAGAGGCTGCAGCACATCCCGATGTAGCGCAGGTTCGGGCAGCGCTCGATGATGTTTTTGCCCATGCGGGAGGTATAGCTCAACAGCGCCGCGTCGGCGTCTCCGATGCGGCGAACGATCTCTTCGTCGTCGGCGGGAATATCGCGGTAAAGCTCGACCTGCTCGGCATACTGATGCAGCGCTTCCTCTGCTGTGGGGATGAGGCTGACCGGCTCGATGGCCACCAGTTTCTTGAACATGAGTCTCCCTCCTTTTTAATAGAAGCAGACCGGCGAGGCGAGGTTGCGCAGAAGCGCCACGGCGCTCCAACCGGCGATGGCGCTGGTGGACGAGCAGATGTCCACCACGGCCTTCACGCCCTCGATCTCGGCAGTGATGCAGTGGTCGTCGCCCACCCAGCCGGGTACGGAGTGCATGGTCACGCCGGTGACGTCGGGGCCGGTGGTGGCCAGCGAGGTGGCCACAGCGACGTTGACCCGGCGCGGGAAGGTTGCGATGGCTTCCTTGGCGCTGCCGGTGAAGACGGTAGTCTTCTCGGTGTCGGTCAGCAGATGGTCGGCCCAGACGGGGGTGTTGCGGAAGCCCTTCGCACCGGTGTGGGTCTCGATGCCGGCCTTCTCGTCCAGCTTCAGGGCCTCGGCCATGAGGGTGACGGTCTGCAATACGTCGAAGCCGCCGATGGCGCCGCTGGCCAGATGCACCTTTGCGCCGCCCTCCCGGGCCGCCTGCTTGACCTCTTCATAAAACGCGAGGTCGGCGAATGCACCGATGGACAGCACCACGAGGTTCACACCCCGGCGCAGCACCGGCACCGCCATGGCCCGCACCGCTTCCACCGAAGCGGCTTCCACGATGTATTCCGGCTCCAGCACCAGCAGAGCATCCACGTCCGCGCAGGCCGCACACCCCACGCTTGCCGCCGTCTTCTCTGCCGAAGCGAAGGTGCGGCTGGTGACACCCACCAGATCGTAGTCTTCCAGCAGGCCCTTCTTCCACGCATCGGCCACGATATTGCCGAGGAAGCCGCAGCCCACGATGCCAAATTTCGTTTTCATATTTCCGTTTCTCCTTTTTCCCGCCGGGTCGGCGGGTTTTTCTTTTCCAGTATACCATGTCCAGCCCGGAAAAGCAAAACCCGGCGTTTTTCATAGTTTTTTTGTCATTCACGCAGGAAACAGGGCGATTCGCGCAGGTTTTATTGATTTTTCTCCGCAGATGTGGTACATTCAGGGTAATTAGACACCCCCTGTTTTTCACCGTTCAAAGGAGGTTTTTGTATGTTATCTTATCGTAAGCTTGCCATGCGTGTTCTGGGTCGCCCCCTCCATACGGGGGGGGTATCGATTCGCCCCGTCCGGCCTCTCAGCGGGCAGCAGCGCTTATCCTGACCGCCGCAATGCTCACCACCCTTGCCGCCCCGGCCTTTGCAGGGACATGGTACATCGAAGATGGTGACATTACGATTTCGGCAGGCAAGACCGAAGGGACGAACAAGGTCTCACAGGGCTCGACCACCGACGAGGAAGACACCGACACCGTCATCACAAATAATAACAGGGACACCGCTTCTTCCCACACCGTGACCATCGAGGCTAAAGATAAGGACGATAAGGTCGAGGTCACACTCAAGGATGTGAACATCGACGCCAGCAGCCGGAACGAAGCCGCCGTGAGTGTGACCGGCAGCGGCAATACCACGATTAAGCTGGATGGCGACAACGCGCTGAAGAGCGACACCTCCCGCAGCGGCATCTACGGCAGCGGCAGCCTCACCATCTCCGGCGGCGAAAATGACAGCCTGACGGCCCAAGGCGGCAGCGGCGCAAACGGCATCACCAGCAGCGGCAGCCTCACCATTTCCGGTGGTACGGTCACTGCCACCGGAGGCAATAGCACGGACAGTGTTGGCTCCGGCGGCCGCGGCATCTACAGCGTCAGCGGCGACGTCACCATCTCCGGCGGTACGGTCAACGCCAATGGCGGCGACGGCAAAAACGGCTCCGGCGGTAGCGGCATCACCAGCCTCGGCAGCCTCACCATTTCCGGCGGTACGGTCAACGCCGCTGGCGGCGACGGCACAAACAGCAGCGACGGCGGCGACGGCATCACCAATAACCGCGGCGTCACCATCTCCTCCGGCGGTACCGTCACGGCCAAAGGCGGCAGCGGCGAAGACGGCTCCGGCGGCCGCGGCATCTCCAGCTTCGGCGGCGTCACCATCTCCTCCGGCGGTACGGTCACTGCCACCGGAGGCAATAGCACGGGCAGTGATGGCTCCGGCGGCGACGGCATCTCCAGCACCAGTACCACCATCTCCGGCGGTACCGTCACGGCCGATGGCGGAAGCGGCAACTTCTCCGGCGGCAACGGCATCCGCAGCTTCGATGTCGCCATCTCCGGCGGTACGGTCAACGTCGCTGGCGGCAACGGCGGTAACGGCAGCGGGAGCGACGTCGGTAACGGCATCTACAGCAGCGACATCGATCTGTCGGGCAGCCTCGAGCTGACCGCCAAGGCCGGCAGTCCCAACGGCAAGGCCCTCTCGCAGCGCGGCAATGAGCTTGACCTCAACACCATTAAGGACAAGCTGGGCCCGGGCGCAAAAGTCACCGTCACCGATGCCGACGGCAAGGTCAATCAGGTCTCCATCCCCCGCCCTGTGGAGCCGGAAGAGCCTGTTATCCCCGAGGAGTCTTCTTCCTCTTCTGACGGCGGCTCTGCCACCCCGTCCACACCCGCCTCTTCCCTCCCCGGCCTGACTGTCACCGACAAGAGCGGCGCGGTCATCTCCTACACCAGCACCCAGAGCGGCAATACCCTCACCGTCTGCGTCGGACGGTTCACAGCCTCTCTCCGTGCTTCGCTGTCCGCCCTGCGTCAGCTGCGGGCTGAGGGCATCGAGACCATCACCTTCCAGACCATCCTCTGCTCCACCACCCTCTCGGTGGACGAGCTGCTGGCCATGGGCGGCGAGGACGCCGAGGCTGTCCTGACCCACCGGCTCACCGATTCCAGCCTCACCGTGGGCTGAAGCTCCACTCTCCCCTTCCCACAGGCATAGAAAGGCCCCGCTGCCCTGCACATTTCATGCAGAGCGGTGGGGCCTTTTCCTGTTTTACTGCACCCCGGCAGAAACCGGGACTCGTTTTTCCTGCTTTTCGGGCTTTCTGCGCTGCTCTGCGGCGGCAGCGCGGGAGCGGTCGTAGCAATAGCGGATGATGGCCTGACGGCGGACGATGCCGATGAACATTCCCCGGTCATCCACAACGGGGACGAAGTTCTGGTTCATGGCCGCCTCGATGAGCTGGTCCATGCTCGTGGTGACCGTGACGGCCTTGTAGTCCCGCTTGTGGGCAAAGTCCCGGATGGGGATGTCCTCTGCCGCCTCAAGGTCGAGGCCGTGGAACTTTTTCAGCCCCCAGAGAATGTCCCCTTCCGTCAGAGTTCCCACATACTCTCCCTTGCGGTTGAGCACCGGGATGGATGCGTAGCGGTTGTTCTCCCATTTTTCCAGCGTCTGGCGAAGGGTGAAGTCATCGTACACATACATCAGGTCCTGCTTGGGGGAAAGGAAAAACAGAATATTCATGAAAACAACTCCTATTGTGAACTTTTCCGCCGCCGGGCCGCAGCTCCTGTGCAGCCGCAGCAAATTCCTGTCTTCAGCACCTTGGCAGCCGAATGCCCCGGCATCCTGTGCCGGATACAGTCTTACTCTTGCCACCTTAGATTTTAGCACTTTTTCATAGTAAGATAAAGATGTCTGCGTCATCTTTTATATTTTATTCACAATCACCTTTTGTTTTGTCGGATAAATATTCACGAAATAGATGCACTGCGAAGGATTTTGTGCTATACTAACAACAGGAACGCGGCCCTTTGCGGCTCTGTCTGTCTTTCAGTATACCGGCATTGCGGTGTCGAAACAGACCGAGACGGGTAAGCCGTGCCTGACTTTTTTCTTTCTGTCAGCAATTATGTGCTGTACAGCTTCCTCATAAAGTTGTATAATAAAAGTGGTACGCCGCCTTCTTTGGCCCGCGCACCGCCCCGCCGCCGTGCGGACCGGGGTATCATAATGAATAAAAGGAGCAGAGCGACTATGATCACTTCCCGTTTTCCGCTGGGAGATGTCAGCTTCTCAGCCGAGTATTTTTCCACGCTCGTGGGCGAAGCAACCAAACAATGCTACGGCGTGGCCGCAATGGCCCCCCGTGATCTGACCGACCGTGTCCGCAGCGCCGTGCGCGGCGTGGACGATTCGGCCAAGGGCGTCCGTGTCACACAGGAAGAGGGCCGTCTCGTGATCGAGCTGCACATTGCCGTCAGCTACGGGCTGAACATCTCCACCGCCGCGCGTTCCATCTCGCACCGCGTGAAGGACGAGGTGGAGCAGGCCACCGGCCTGAAGGTCGCCCGCGTGGTGGTGTCCGTGGATGACGTCATCGCCTGATTTGTCTGCAAACCCGAGCCGGGATTTTCCGGCCAGCTACTAAGGAGTAAGAACAATGATTTCTGGTAAGATCCTGCGCGACGCCATTATTTCCGGCGCAAACAACATCAACAACCAGCGCTCCCGCGTGGACGAGCTGAACGTGTTCCCCGTCCCCGACGGCGATACCGGCACCAACATGGGCATGACCGTCGGCGCAGCCGTCCGTGAGCTGCAGGCCATGGACGACAGCTGCACCGTGGGCGAGGCCGCAAAGACCGCCGCCTCCGCCATGCTGCGCGGCGCCCGCGGCAACTCCGGCGTCATCACCAGCCTGCTGTTCCGCGGCTTTTCCAAGGCTCTGGAGGGCAAAAAAGAGGCTGACGCCGCCGACATCGTGGCTGCGCTGAAGAAGGGCGTCGAGGGCGCTTACAAGGCTGTCATGAAGCCCACCGAAGGCACCATCCTGACCGTTGCCCGCGTCGCTTCCGAGGAAGCTGCTGCCTGTGGCAAAGAGGATGTGGCCGAGCTGTGGGACGTGGTGATGACCGCCGGTCAGAAGGCTCTGGAGGACACCCCCAACCTGCTGCCCGTCCTGAAGAAGGCCGGCGTCGTGGACGCCGGCGGCCAGGGCATCATGATCATCTTCGAGGGCATGGGCAAGGTCTTCCACGGCGAGGCTATCGTGGCCGGCGGCGAGGCTGCCCCCAATAAGGCCAAGCTCTCCACCGCCAACGCGGGCAAGGGCGTCTTCACCGACGACCTGATGAAGGTGGAGGACATCAAGAACGGCTACTGCACCCAGTTCCTCATCAACAAGAACGAGGGCGCAAGCGCCGCAAAGATGCGCGCCTTCGCCGAGTCCAACGGCGACAGCGTCGTCTGCATCGAGGACGATGACGTCATCAACCTCCATGTCCACACCGCCGACCCCGGCAAGATCCTGAGCGAGGCCATCAAGTACGGCTACCTCACCAACTTCAAGATCGAGAATATGCACGAGCAGTTCCTGGCCCGCCAGAAGCAGGGCAAGAGCCTCGAGAAGCAGGCTTCCGCCGAGAAGAAGCCCGACCCCGCCAGCGAGTTCATCTACGCTGCCGTTGACCCCAGCCGCGACTATGGCTTCGTTGCTGTCGCCGCCGGTGAGGGCCTGAAGTCTGTCTTCACCGACCTGGCCGCTGACGCGGTCGTCTCCGGCGGTCAGACCATGAACCCCGCCACCGAGGACATCCTTGCCGCCATCCAGAGCGTCCCGGCTAAGACCGTCTTTGTCCTGCCCAACAACAAGAACATCATCATGGCTGCTGAGCAGGCCCAGAAGCTGGCTGACCGTCAGGTGGTCGTTCTGCCCACCCGCACCGTCCCCATGGGCATCACCGCTCTGCTGAACTTCGACCCCTCTGCTACCGTGGAGGCCAACACCATCAACATGATGTCTGCCGCTGATAAGGTCTCCACCGGCCTCATCACCTACGCCGCCCGCGACAGCGAGTACGACGGCAAGCGCATCCGGAAGGGCGAGATCATGGCCCTGGAGAACGGCAAGATCGTCTCCACCTCCAACGACATCACCAAGGCCACCTATCGTCTGGCCCGGGGTATGTGCAAGAAGGACTCCAGCTTCGTCACCATCATCTCCGGCTGCGACGTCTCCGACGAGGATGCCGAGAAGGTGACCGAGATCGTCAAGGCAAAATGCCCCAACCACGTTGAGGTCAGCCACATCCGGGGCGGTCAGCCGGTCTACTACTATATGATCAGCGTGGAGTAAGCTGCTTCCCTGCTCAAAAACTCAATCGTATAACAAAACGGCCTCTGCTTCCGGTCATCCGGTCGCAGAGGTCGTTTTTATGCGCAGACCCCCCGGCACCATGCGGAAGTGCCGGGGGGTCTGCTTATGCAATAAGGAGGAAAGCGGAGCTTTGCGGTAAACTCCGCTTGCTGGGGAAACTAAGTTTAGCGGAGCAGCTCATTGTGTGCAAAACCGCCCACCGTCAGCTCTGCGCTCTCACCGGAGTGGGTGAGGGTAAAGAGGGTGTCGTCCACGCCCAGAGACAGCATACTGTCGATGTTCAGGGCGGTCTCACGGAGCTGGGTGCGGAACACGAGGGTGTTCACGCCCTGAGCCTTCAGCTCCTTCAGGTTGCTCAGGCAGCCGGAAAGGACGGCAGTATCAGCAGGCACCGCAACGGTGTACCGGCCATCGGCAATAGAGGTCTCGTAGGCCCCGGCACCGGTAACGGTCAGGGTGACAGCGGAGGAGCCGCTGTTGCTCTCGGGTACCAGCATAGGCACAACGTCCCGCTTCTCGGTCTTATCACAAGTCTCGCACTTGTAGATGGTGTAGCCCTCGGAGGTGTAGGTGGGTGCCACTACCTCTGCAACTACGGTAAAGTGGTGCTTGCCGGTAGCAGACACTTCGTTGCCCTTCATCGTTTTGCCGCAGGCAGAGCACTTATACTCGGTGTATCCTCCTTCGGTACAGGTCGCATCCTTGTGCTCACTCTCCACCCAGTTATGGGCTTCTGGATCAATGGCGATGTGTTCCAATTCTTCTGCACCGCATTCGCACTTCTTCAGCTTGTAGCCCTCGCTGGTGCAGGTGGCCTTCTTCACAATGTCGCCATCGCTGTATTGATGCACATGGTTCGAGTCGACCCTAGTTACAGTGCCAGAGCCGGACGAAGTCACACTACTGCCAGTTGCAGCACCATCTTCACTTTCACCCTTGCCGCCCTGAGCGGTCACTTTACCGCCGGAGATCGTTCCAAAGAGTATACCTGTGCCGCCAATATCTCCAGTTCCGCCCTGTGCTATCACAGTGCCGCCGCTTATGCTTAAGCCCCCCTTCCCATCATAGTCATCAACACGGATGCCATATCCACCCGTATATCCACCCGAATTTTTGATGTATCCGCCAGTGGCTTTCACCGTTCCGCCAGTGATCTTGGTTTTGAACACACCAGCCGAATAATCTTCGCCACCGACCCCGCTGCCAGCTTCTCCATGGCTACCTAAGGTTCCGTTCCCGATGGCACTGCCTCCGGTCGCCTCAACGATGCCTCCGGAGATCTCCGGTGTCAAAATTCCAGAACCTGTTGAAAAGTGAATATAACCATTCTCTTTCCGTTCAGCAGAGGATTCAAACTTCACATCGCCGCCCTTTGCAACGACTGTACCGCCTGCAACTGCAGCTCCATCAATACCAAAGCCTGCCGCATACCAACCGCTTTTTGCGGACGCATAAGAGTCATCTACTACGATCGTTCCGCCTGTGGCGATCAACGTACCGTTGCCGTCACTGTCCGTAATGGTCGTTTTATTGTTTTCGCTTTTAAGGCCTGCTCTTGCACGGGTCATGTAACGATCATTCTGTACCGTCCCTGTTCCGCCGGTCAGCTCATTCTTGCCGTCCAGTTCCAGAGTCACATTGCCGGTGCCGGAAACGGTCACAGCGCTCTCTTTCGTATCCCCTGCATCCACCTTCAGATTTCGCAGGATGACCTTCAGGGCATCGGCAGAATTATTGATGATCTTCACCACATTGCGGGCGGCTTCCTGAGCCTTTTCGGTGAGGGAGGTGGGGGCGTTGGTGTCCCCGTAGGTCTTCTCCTCAGCGGCCTTTTTCTCCTCAGCCTTCTGCTCCGCAGCAGGCTTGGCGGCCTCCTGCTGGGCTTCGGGGTCATACTGGTCGTACTCGATCACCTGATCGGAGGTCTTTTCGGTCTGCTCCGGCTCCTGAGAGTCGGCGGGCTTCTCCTGAGTCTCCTTCTCCTGGGCCTGCTTCTCCTCGTCCTCCGGGGCCAGCAGCTCCAGAGAGCCGGGCTCCTGGGCCTGCTCCTCGGTCTCGCCGGACTTTTCAACCTCGGAGGCGTTTTCGCCGGACTTTTCAACCTCGGAGGTGTTCTCTTCCTCTGCGTTCAGGTTTTCGGTGGCCGTGGACTTGGTGTTGTCGCCGGTGATGGTGACATCATTACCCTCTTTTCCGTCGCTGAAATCGTTCGTCTTCTCAACGCCGCCAACCTTGATGGTCACTTTTGCGCTGCCGTTATCGTCTACCTGCGTGATCTCAACATCGCCATCCACCTTAGACATATCGATGTTGAAACCGGCCGATGCCGGTAGCGCCGCAGCTGACACCGCCATGCTGAGCGCCAGCACAGCTGCCGCCGTGCGCTTCATTGTTTTCCGTAACCGCATAATTTTTACCTCCTGTTTCGTGGTTTTTCCTTCTTTTATTTTACCCCCCCCCCCTATCGTTTTTTCAATAGATTTTGTCAACAATCTTTCGGACGAATATTTGTCATTTCTCACAAAAAGGCCGCTGCGCCACACCTTCTCCACACCTTCCGTGCAGCGGCATGAGCGATTTGTCCATGGGCCGTTTTTCCCGGACAAAAAAACACCCGCCTCTCTCCCCCATCGGGCAGAAAAGCGGGTGCTGATTTTTCAGGGTCGTGCTCCGGCTCAGGTATCCTGCAGCTCACCACGGCTTGCGGCCTTGAGGTAAGCGAAGATGAAGCCGTCGAGGTCGCCGTCCATGACAGCGTCCACGTTGCCGGTCTCGTAGTTGGTGCGGTGGTCCTTGACCATCGTGTAGGGCATAAAGACGTAGGAGCGGATCTGGTGGCCCCATGCGATCTCGTTCTGGACGCCCTTGATGTCGTCGATCTTATCCATGTGCTGCTGCTTGGCGATCTGGTACAGCTTTGCCTTCAGCATTTCCATGGCGTAGTCGCGGTTCTGGAACTGGCTGCGCTGGGTCTGGCAGCTGACCACGATGCCGGTGGGCTTATGGATGAGTCGGACAGCGGAAGAAGTCTTGTTGATGTGCTGGCCGCCGGCACCGGAGGAGCGGTAGACCTGCATCTCGATGTCCTCGGGGCGGATGTCCACCTGGATGGTGTTGTCCAGCTCGGGCATGACTTCCAGCGAAGCAAAGCTGGTCTGACGGCGGGCGTTGGCGTCAAAGGGAGAGACGCGCACCAGACGGTGGACGCCGTTCTCGCTCTTGAGCAGGCCGTAGGCGTTGGCGCCCTTGACCATCATGGAAGCGCTCTTCAGGCCGGCTTCGTCGCCATCCTGATAGTCCAGCACCTCTACGGTCATGCCGTGGGCCACGGCCCACTTGTTGTACATGCGGTACAGCATCTCGGCCCAGTCCTGTGCTTCGGTGCCGCCGGTACCGGCGTGGAAGGTAAGGATGGCATTGCTGTGGTCGTACTCGCCGTTCAGCATGGTCATCAGCTGCAGTTCGTCAATGGATTTCTCCACGCCATTCACAGCTTCTTCGCCTTCTGCTGCCAGAGAGGGATCATTTTCTTCCTCAATCATTTCCAGCAGGGTCTGGGCTTCCTCGTACTGGGTGGAAAGTTTGCCGAAGCGCTCCAGCTTATTTTTCACTTCGCCCATCTCGCCGATGACTTTCTGGCTTTTTTCCTGGTCATCATAAAAACCGGGCATCGTCATCTGGTGTTCCAGCTCTGCCAGGCGCTTTTCGCTCGCTTCAATGGAAAGGGCATCGCGCAGGTCGTTTACCGCAGTTTCCAGCCCGCCGAGCTTAAATTTCAATTCGTCAATGGTGATCATATTTGCTACCCCTTGGTCAATCATTAAAAATAAAGATACGCATAAATCAAGATGCTATCAGTATAACGCAAATCTTATTTCTTGTAAAGAGGTATAAAACACACGGCATGATCTGCACGTTACAGGCGTGCAGATTAAAATCGGCTTCTACTTTTTTGATACACACCAGCTATCGGCAGGCCAAAATCTGCAAATATTCTGCAAAAATCCGCTTTCTGCCCGCTTATTCACGAAAAGTTCTTTGCTTTCCATGGACATATGGTGTATAATATGGCTAAATTATTTCGTTTGCGCCTTTTTGGCTGCAGCGGAACAAGATGGATGGGCAGGATAACACTTCCCGCCCTGAAAATTCGGAGGACCACACATGGCTGATTACAAGGGCAATACCTGCCCCGTATGCAAACAAAAATTCAAAGAAGCAGATGATATCGTTGTCTGCCCGGACTGCGGCACACCGTACCACCGCGAATGCTGGAAAAAGGTCGGTGTCTGCGTGCATCAGGCAGACCACGCCGCCGGGTTTGAATGGACCCCGGACAACGTGATTTCCGACCGGCCGGATGATATCGTCTGCCCCAACTGCGGCACCCATAACCCGCTGGGCGCAAAATACTGCAACCACTGCGGCGTTTCGCTGCCGGACCACCCGGATAACGTGCAGTACCAGCAGGATCACCCCGCCCCCGGCGGCAACGGCCCGGTGTACGCCAACGGCAGCTACCAGGCCGGCGGTGCCCCGCAGTATCGCCAGGCACCGCGCCAAGAACAGGCACCCGACCAGGAATTTTTCAGTGCAGGCAGCATGGGGCCGGATGGCTTTACCTGCAAGGAAGTCGGCCCCGATGACCCGATTGACGGCATCAAGGCGCGGGACTGGGCCAGCTATGTTGGGCCGTCCAGCATTTATTATATGATGCAGTTCTTCCGCATGCAGGAAACCCGGCACAAAGCAGTCATCTCGTTCTCCGCCTTTTTCCTTGGGCCTTTCTATTTCTTCTACCGCAAAATGTGGAAGCAGGGTGTTCTTTTTGCGCTGCTGGATTTTATTGTGACGCTGCCCTCCCTGCTGTACCTGATGGCGGTATCCGGTGCGGAGTGGATGGTGGGTATGCCGTTTTTGCGGCTAATTCCCACGGCCATGCAGGTATGCTATGTGCTGAACTTTATCCAGATGGTTATTCGCGGCCTGTTTGCTGTGTACTGGTATAAAAAAGAAAGCGAACGCCGCATTCACCGCGTTTATGACCGCTGCCCCGAAGGCCCGCAACGCAGCGATGCCCTGGCCGCAACCGGCGGCACCAGCTGGGCAGCCGTTTTTATCTACCTTGGTGTTTACATCGCAGCCGGGGTTCTGGGATCTTTCCTGATGGGACCGGACCTGAATGCCGTAATCCGGTTTTTGACGATGTAAAAATATGAAGAAGTAAGGATAACCGATATTTCAGGAGGAAAACGTATGAAAACAGCATTGGTCATTATGGCAGCCGGCATCGGCTCCCGCTTTGGCGGCGGCATCAAGCAGCTGGCCGCTGTCGGCCCCAACGGCGAGATCATCATGGATTACTCCATCCACGATGCCATCGAAGCCGGGTTTGACAAGATTGTCTTTATCATCCGCCACGACATTGAGGAGGCTTTCAAGGAAGCCATCGGCAACCGCATTGAAAAGACCTGTGCCGACCTGGGCGTTGAGATTGCCTATGCTTTCCAGGAGAAGGACGCCATCCCCGCCGGGTACGAAGTTCCCGCTGAGCGCAGCAAGCCCTGGGGCACCGGCCAGGCAGTTCTGGCCTGCAAGAATGTCATCAAGGAGCCGTTCGCCGTTATCAATGCTGACGACTACTATGGCAAGGAAGCTTTTGTCCAGATTCACAACTTCCTGCAGGGCTACACCCCGGACAAACCGAACGCCCTGTCCATGGCCGGCTTTGTTTTGAAGAACACCCTGAGCGACAACGGCGCTGTGACCCGCGGTGTCTGCCAGATGAACGCCGAAGGCTACCTGACCGATGTTGTGGAGACTTCCGGCATTGAAAAGACCGCTGACGGCGCTGCCGTTGAGGGCAAGGCCATTGACCCGGAGAGCCTGGTTTCGATGAATTTCTGGGGCCTGACACCGGAGTTCGTGAAGGTGCTGGAGGACGGTTTTGTGGAGTTCTTTGAGAAGAGCGTTCCCGCCAACCCGCTG
>ONZZ01001759.1_pt1 | contig 12934 bp, 10 predicted proteins | sample 1671101 | NCBI WGS metagenome assembly ONZZ01 (sample SAMN06348122, study PRJEB24527) | human gut metagenome | biome: human gut; feature: ankylosing spondylitis patient; material: feces | host: Homo sapiens | place: China | collected 2015-10
TATGATTGGACAGGCTAATTAACAAGCCAGAAAGGCCTAGAATTTATGGATGAATTACAGACATTGATTGATAAATGGGATTTAATTCTCTCTACTTTTAAAGAAGAACACGAAATTATTGATGTTTCTTTTAAAACATGGATTAAACCCCTTAAAATATATAAACTTGACGGCAATGTTCTTACTCTTACTTTCTCATCTTTAGAAGATGACGCTTCTACTGATGAAAGGAGCATTGTATATATTGAAAAACGTTACCTCAAGTTTCTTGAAGTTACCGTATGTGAAGTAATGAACAAAGAATATCAGGTAATTATTATGTCATCTGCTGAGAAAAAGGAAGATGAATTAAAGAAAAAGACATCTTCAGTTTCTACTGATAATAGTCTTGCTTCACAGAATCTGAATCCTAATTACACATTTGACACATTTGTAATAGGTACTAATAATAATCTGGCTCACGCAGCATCACTCGCTGTTGCCGAAACACCTGGACAGATATATAACCCTCTGTTCATATACGGAGGTGCCGGACTTGGTAAAACTCATCTTATGCAGGCTATTGCACATTTTATTATTGCAAGTGACCCATCTAAGAAGGTTTTATACGTAACTTCTGAGACATTTACTAATGAACTTATCGAATCGGTTAAGACTAACAAAAACACTGAATTCAGAAATAAATACCGTAATATTGACGTTCTTCTTATCGATGATATTCAATTTATAATAGGAAAGGTTTCTACTCAGGAAGAATTTTTCAATACCTTTAATGACCTTTATCTTTTAGGAAAACAGATTGTTATATCATCTGATAGACCACCTAAGGAAATGGAAACTCTTCCTGACAGATTAAGAACACGTTTTGAAAGCGGACTTCCGGTAGATATCCAGATTCCTACATATGAAACTAAGATGGCTATTATTAATAAGAAGTCTGAAGCTTTAGGAATTGATTTTCCTTATGAAGTTAAAGATTATGTTGCAACTAATATTACTTCAAGTATCAGGGAGCTTGAGGGAGCGCTTACCAAGCTTTCAGCTTATTCTAAGCTTTCCCACACACCTCTTACTGCAGAGTTTGCTGAGAATACACTTAAGGATCTTATATCTCCTTACTCTAAGAAAGAGATTACACCAGAACTTATAATTGATGTAGTTGCTGAACATTTCCACATTAAGCCTGAAGATATAATATCTCATAAGAGAAGTGCTGATATAGCTTTTCCTAGACATATTGCAATGTATCTGTGCAGGCAGATGACACAGACTCCTCTTGAAGCTATAGGTAAAGCTTTAGGTGGTAGAGATCATTCTACTATATTATATGGTTCAGAAAAGATTGCTAAAGAAACAGCTAATAATGAAACTACCAAGAGCACTATTGATATATTAATAAAGAAGCTTAATCCATCTTAAAAAGTTTTCCACAATGGTTTTAGGATAATTTGTTAATTAGATGTTATTTTTATGTTGAATGTTCTTTATAACTTTTTTTTTAATTTATGTATATTTTTTTAAACTTTAATTTTTCACATACATTGAACATTAAATTTTGTGTTTTCTAACATGGTTATTATTTTCATATATCCAGTGTTTTTAAGGCTTTACATACTTTTTAACATTTTAACAACCCCTAAGACTACGGCTACTGCATTTATATATTTATATATAGCTCTTCTCCACTACAATTTTATCGAAAGGAAGTTATCAACATGAAATTAGTTTTTACTAAATCTAACTTAAACAAAGCTGTAGGTATCGTAATGAAGGCTGTACCTACAAGAACTACTATGAATATTCTTGAATGTATTCTTATTGATGCTACTACTAATGAAATCAAGTTCACAGGTAACGATATGGAACTTGGCATTGAAACTATAGTAGAAGGTGAAATTATAGAAAAAGGTAAGATTGCCATAGACGCTAAGCTTTTTTCTGAAATTGTAAGAAAGTTGCCTGATAATGATATTACTTTAACTACTGATTCTAATAATAATGCACTTATTACATGTGAAAAAAGTAAATTTAATATAGCAGGAAAATCTGGAGATGATTTTTCTTACCTTCCTGCTATTATTAAAGATAAGATGATTACACTTTCCCAGTTCCAGTTAAAGGAAGTTATTAATCAGACAATATTCTCTATTGCTATTAATGATAATAATAAAATGATGACAGGAGAACTGTTTGAAGTATCTGACAATACTCTTAAGGTTGTAGGTCTTGATGGTCATAGGATCGCTATAAGAAGTATACAACTGGAAGGAAGAGCTGACGATGTAAAGGCAGTTGTTCCAGGTAAGACTTTACAGGAAATAAGTAAGCTCATGTCTACTGATGCAGAAAATATGGTAAATGTATACTTTACTAATAACCACATTTTATTTGAATTCGATAATACAACTGTTGTATCACGTCTTATTGAAGGAGAATATTTTAAGATTAACCAGATGCTTTCAAGCGATTATGGTACTAAGGTCGTTATCAATAAGAAAGAATTTATTGATTCAATAGACAGAGCTAATCTTCTTATTAAGGAGGGCGAGAAGAAGCCTATTATCATTAATATTACAGATGGTTCATTAGAAGTAACAGTTAATTCTTCTAAGGGTAAGTTTAATGAAGATATTAACATAAAGAAAGAGGGTAAGGACCTTATGATAGGCTTTAACCCTAAGTTCCTTATGGATGCATTAAGGGTTATCGATGATGAAAATGTGACTATGTATCTAGTTAATCATAAATCACCTTGCTTTATCAGAGACAAGGAAGAGAATTATATTTATCTTATACTTCCTGTTAACTTCACAGCTTAACAAGAGAAAGGAAAGTTATGGAAGAAATAATTTTAAGAGATGATTTCATCAAACTTGGACAGGCAATTAAAGCTGCCGGATTAGTTGAATCAGGTGTTGAAGCCAAGATTGTTATTCAGGATGGTGAAGTTAAGGTTAATGGCGTTGTTGAAACACAGCGTGGAAAAAAACTTTTTGGCGGAGAAGTTGTAGAATACAACGGCTCCAGTATTCTTATTAAAAAATAGGTGTTAATGTGATAGTCGAATCTGTTGAGTTAAAGGATTACAGAAATTATGAATTTCTGGATATGAATTTCAATGAGCATGTAAACATAATATATGGTGACAATGCCCAGGGAAAGACTAACATATTAGAATCAATATATATGTGTTCAACTTCTAAGTCACATCGTGGCAGTAAAGACAGAGAAATAGTCAGATTTGGAGAAGATGAATCGCATATTAAACTAAATGTCTTAAAGCATGGTATGAAATACCGCATAGACATGCACCTTAAGAAGAATAAAACCAAGGGTATAGCAGTTAATGGTATTCCTATAAAAAAAGCTGTTGAACTTTTTGGAATTATTAATATTGTTTTCTTTTCTCCGGAAGATCTTAATATTATAAAAAACGGTCCTTCAGAGAGAAGAAGATTTATGGATATGGAACTTAGCCAGCTTGACAAGATATATCTTAGTAACCTTGTTAATTATAACAAAGTACTTAATCAGAGAAACAAGCTTCTCAAAGATATAGCATTTTCACCATCAGAACAGCTGATGCAGACTCTTGATATATGGGACATGCAGCTTGTTAAGTATGGAAGCCTTATTATTAAAGGCAGAAAAATTTTCATAGAAAAGATTAACACAATAATCAGTGATATTCATTCCAGACTTACTGGTGGTATTGAGAATATTAAAGTATGTTACGTTCCTGATGTTGATGTGAATGATTTTGAAGAAGAAGTAAGAAATTCAAGACAAAAGGATATTAAATACAAGGTTACAGGCAAAGGTCCTCATAAGGATGATCTTATATTTTTAATAAATGACAATGATGTGAGAAAATATGGTTCACAGGGACAACAAAGAACAGCTGCACTTTCACTTAAGTTATCTGAGATTGAACTTGTGAAACTTGTAATTAAAGATACTCCGGTACTTCTTCTTGATGATGTTTTGTCTGAGTTAGACAGTAACAGACAGAATTTTCTGATAAACAGCATTGGAGATATACAAACGATTGTTACATGCACCGGACTTGAAGAATTTATTAATAACAGAATGAATATCAACAAAATATTTAAAGTAACAGATGGTCATGTAGTTAATGAGAATTAATTACATTTTGCTTTGTAAAACAAGGAGGAATTAAAGTGGCAGATCAGAATGCAGAGAAGAATTATGGTGGAGACCAGATTCAGGTACTCGAAGGTCTTGAAGCTGTAAGAAAAAGACCTGGTATGTATATTGGAAGTACATCAGGAAGAGGACTTCATCATCTTGTGTATGAGATAGTTGATAATGCAATTGACGAAGCTTTAGCAGGTTTTTGTACACATATTGAGGTTATGATTAATAAAGATAACTCTATCACTGTAATTGATAATGGTAGAGGTGTACCTGTTGATATTAATCATAAGACAGGAAGACCTGCCATTGAAGTTGTATATACCGTTCTTCATGCCGGGGGTAAATTCGGTGGTGGAGGATATAAGGTGTCAGGAGGACTTCACGGTGTTGGTGCATCAGTAGTTAATGCTTTGTCTGAATGGCTTGAAGTTCAGGTAAAGAGAAATGGACACATTTATCAGCAGAGATACGAAAGAGGAAAGATATGTTATGACCTTAAGATAGTAGGTGACTGCGATATTGAGGATACAGGAACTCAGGTTACTTTTCTTCCTGATTCAGAGATTTTTCAGGAAACAACTGTATTTGAATTTGATATTCTTATGCACAGATTAAGAGAAATGGCATTTCTTACTAAGGGAATCAAGATTACTCTTACAGATTTAAGAGAAGGTCTTGAGCAGCAGAAAGTATTCCATTATGAGGGTGGTATCAAGGAATTTGTTCAGTATCTTAATAAGAGTAAAGAACCTTTATACAGCCAGATTATTTATTGTGAAGGTGTGAAAGACAATGTTCAGGTTGAAGTAGCATTCCAGCATAATGATGGATACAATGAGGTTGTCGATTCATTTGTTAATAATATTAAGACACCTGAAGGTGGTACACATCTGACTGGTTTCAGAAATTCACTGACTAAGACTTTTAATGATTATGCAAGAAAGAATAAGATTCTTAAGGATAGTGATCAGGGACTTTCAGGTGATGATATAAGAGAAGGTCTTACAGCAATCGTATCTGTTAAGATTGAAGATCCGCAGTTTGAAGGACAGACTAAGCAGAAGCTTGGTAATACAGTTGCAAGGGGAGCAGTTGACAGTATAGTAAGTGAACAGCTTACTTACTTCCTTGAGCAGAATCCTGCAGTTGCAAAATCTATATGTGAAAAATCGTTGCTTGCACAGCGAGCGAGAGAAGCTGCAAGAAAAGCAAGAGACTTAACAAGAAGAAAGACTGCACTTGAAAGCACTTCACTTCCTGGCAAGTTAGCTGATTGTTCAGATAAAGATCCTAAGAATTGTGAGATATATATTGTTGAGGGAGATTCAGCCGGTGGTTCTGCAAAGACTGCAAGAAGCCGTGCTACACAGGCAATCCTTCCACTTCGTGGTAAGATTCTTAACGTTGAGAAAGCAAGACTTGACAGAATACTTGGAAATGCAGAGATTAAAGCGATGATTACTGCATTTGGTACAGGTATTCATGAAGATTTTGATATAAGCAAGCTTCGTTATCACAAGATTATTATTATGACAGATGCCGATGTAGATGGTGCACATATTGCAACACTTCTTCTCACATTCCTGTACAGATTCATGCCCGATCTTATAAGAGAAGGCCATGTATATCTTGCACAGCCACCACTTTATAAAGTTGAGAAGAATAAAAAAGTGTGGTATGCCTATAATGATGATGAGCTTAATGCAATCATGACTGAGATTGGAAGAGACCAGAATAATAAAGTCCAGCGTTATAAGGGACTTGGTGAGATGGACGCAGAGCAGTTATGGGAAACAACAATGGACCCACACAAGAGAGTATTATTAAGAGTTAATATGAATGAAGATGATGATTCAGAACTTGATGTAACATTCTCAACACTTATGGGTGACAAGGTAGAGCCAAGAAGAGATTTCATAGAAGCAAATGCTAAGTTTGTAAAGAATTTGGATATTTAACAAGCAGCGCATAAGACAATATCGGAATATTATGTGCGTGCTTGCACGCTAAATAATATTGTGATGTTGTCTTGTATGGTGCGACTAGCACCATTCGTAAAATCGTCAGATTTTACGAATGCGCGTGATTAGGATTTACGCATGGCGTATTCCAGATTTATACATTGCGTTAATTAATAACTTCACGGAAAGGAATTATAATAATGGATGAACATATCTTTGATAAAGTTCAAGAAGTCGATATGCAGAAAACCATGGAAAACTATTATATAGATTATGCCATGAGTGTTATCGCTTCCAGAGCACTTCCGGATGTAAGAGATGGTCTTAAGCCGGTACAGAGAAGAATTCTATATTCAATGATAGAACTTAACAACGGTCCTGATAAGCCACATAGAAAATGTGCCCGTATCGTTGGTGATACAATGGGTAAATATCACCCACATGGTGATTCATCAATTTATGAGGCATTAGTAAAGCTGGCTCAGGATTTCAATACAAGATATCCACTTGTTGACGGACATGGTAACTTTGGTTCAGTCGATGGTGATGGTGCAGCCGCTATGCGATATACAGAGGCTAGACTCAGTAAGATATCTATGGAGATGACAAGAGATCTTAACAAAGATACTGTAGATTTCATACCTAACTTTGATGAAACAGAAAAAGAACCTACAGTACTTCCATCAAGATATCCTAACCTGTTATGTAATGGTACATCAGGTATTGCCGTAGGTATGGCTACTAATATTCCACCTCATAACTTAAGAGAAGTTATAGGTGCTGTTGTAAAGATGATTGACAATAAGGTGGAAGAAGACAGAGACACAACAATTGAGGAAATTCTTGATATAGTTAAAGGTCCTGATTTCCCTACAGGTGGAACAATCATTGGCAAGTTGGGAATTGAAGAGGCTTACCGTACAGGAAGAGCCAAGATAAAGGTAAGAGCTGTAACTAATATTGAACCGATGAATAATGGTAAGAACAGAATTGTAGTTACAGAACTTCCATACATGGTTAATAAAGCAAAGCTTATCGAGAAAATAGCAGAGCTTGTAAGAGATAAGAAGATTGATGGAATCACTGATTTAAGAGATGAATCTGACAGAGAAGGTATGAGAATTGCCATTGAGTTAAGAAGAGATGTCAATCCTAACATAATACTTAACCAGTTATACAAACACACACAGTTACAGGATACATTTGGTGTAATTATGCTTGCATTAGTAGATAACCAGCCAAAGGTACTTAACCTGTATGACATGTTAAAGTATTACCTTCTTCATCAGGAAGAAGTTGTTACCAGAAGAACAAAGTTTGATCTTAATAAGGCAGAAGAAAGAGCCCACATTTTAGAGGGCTTAATGATTGCTTTAGATAATATCGACAGAGTTATATCAATAATCAGAGGTTCTGCAAATGTACAGATTGCCAAGGAAAGCTTAATTGCTGAATTTGCACTTTCAGAAGCACAGGCACAGGCTATCGTAGATATGCGTCTGAGAGCTCTGACAGGTCTGGAAAGAAGCAAGCTTGAAGCTGAGTTGAAGGAACTTCATGAAAAGATTAAAGAATACAAGGCAATTCTTGCAGATAAGAAGTTGCTTCTTGGAGTTATCAAGACTGAAATTTCAGAGATAGCAGACAAGTATGGTGATGACAGAAGAACTTCTATCGGATATGATGAATACGATATTTCAATGGAAGACCTTATTCCAGATGAACCATGTGTTATTGCAAGAACTAACTTGGGTTATGTAAAGAGAATGACACCTGATAACTTTAAGAGCCAGCATCGTGGTGGTAAGGGAATAAAGGGAATGCAGACAATTGATGATGATTATATCAAAGATTTATTCATGACAACATCACATCATGTACTTACATTTTTTACTAACACAGGACGAGCTTATAAGTTAAAGGCTTATGAAATTCCTGAAGCATCAAGAACTTCAAGAGGAACTGCAATAATTAATCTTTTACAGTTAGCACCGGGTGAGACAATCACAGCAGTAGTTCCTGTTAAAATTGATACACTTCAGGATACAGATTACCTGTTTATGGCAACTAAGAAGGGTATAGTTAAAAAGACACCTGTTAAAGATTTTGCCAATATAAGAAAGACAGGAATCCAGGCAATTAACTTAAGAGAAGATGATGAACTTATAGAAGTTAAACTTACAGATGATCAGGCAGAGATTCTTATGGTAACAATGCTTGGACAGTGTATAAGATTTAAGGAAACAGATGTAAGACCTACGGGACGTTCAGCAATGGGTGTTATAGGTATGAGTCTTATGGATGAGGATGAAGTTGTTGGTGTTCAGGTAAGTACCCAGGGAGATACTATGCTTATAGTTTCTGAAAATGGTATGGGTAAGAGAACAGACATTGACGAGTATACAGTTCAGCATCGTGGTGGTAAAGGTGTCAAATGTTACAAGATAACAGAAAAGACAGGTAATGTCGTAGGAGCTAAGGCTGTAGATGATTCAAGAGAAGTAATGCTTATTACAACAGAAGGAATTATAATCAGACTTCAGTGTTCAGATATATCTAATCTTGGAAGAATAACATCAGGTGTTAAACTTATTAACCTTGATGAAGGAATTAAAGTAGCAACAATTGCCAAAGTAAGGAAGCAGCCTGCTGATGAAGATGGTAAGGATGCAGAGGGCTTTGAAGAAGACACAGATAAAACAGTAGAATCTGAAGATTAATCTTAAGGAAACTGCCACATTTATATATGTGGCGGTTTCCTTTTTAGCAGGAGATAACATGGCTTTAATTAATATTAATTATGAATCAAAAACACTTGGTATGCCCGTTATGATTAATGCAATTATTCCTCAGGGAAGAGGCAGTTATAAGACTTTATATCTTCTTCATGGAATGGGAGGAGATTATACAACATGGATTACGAAATCCAGAGTGGCAGATTATGTAGATAATACTGATATAGCGGTCATAATGATTTCAGGTGATAACAAATGTTATGTTGATAATGTACATGGAAGAAAATATTTTACATTTTTAACAGAAGAACTTATAGAAACCTGTACTAACTGGTTTGGGTTATCATGTGACAGAAAAGATCGTTACATAGCAGGAATGTCAATGGGTGGATATGGAGCAGTACATGCTGCACTTATTAAGCCTGATGTATATGGCAAAGTGTTCTCATATTCAGGACTGCTTGATATAGAGAAAAGATTTGACAATCCACAGGGAATAAATACATATCAGATATTTGAGGACAGAGAAAAATTATCAGATAACCGATTTGATATAATGAACTGTTTAAAAGAGGATAATTTCAAGACAAATGTGGAAAATTATCCGGAATTTTACATAAGATGTGGATTATATGATCAGATACTTACAATGAGCAGACAATGGAATAAATATGCATCAGATGCAGGACTTAAAGTGAATTATTATGAAACTGCCGGCAGTCATGATTTTATTTTCTGGGATAAATGCATACATGAGACAGTTAATATAATAAAAGGCCAGTCGTACAGGATGGAGGATATATATGGCAACAGTAATGAATGTTAATCACTTTTCTATATATCTTAAGCGTAATATGGAATGCACAGTTATTCTGCCATCAGATATAAAAAATGATGAGAAGCTTCCTGTATTATGGTTATATCATGGAGGCAGTGGTGATAATACCGCATGGCTGTATCATTCACCAATAACAGAATATGTTGATGATGGCAGGTTTGCAGCAGTACTTCCAAATGTGCAGAATTCATGCTTTGTTAATATGAATATTGGAGATAAGTATGAGTCATACGTTGGAAAAGAATTATTCAATATAATTATGAATATGTTTCCATGTTTTTCTGATAAAAGAGAGAATAATTACGTATCAGGATTTTCTAATGGTGGATACGGATGTCTTCATATTGCACTCAGATATCCTGAAAAATATGGAACTGTAGGAGCATTTTCAGCAGGTGACAAAGCTGATTCAGAATTTCTTAATGATGGAAGTGAAAAGTCAATAAGAAGAATAGAGCTTTATGGTGATGGAGACCTGCATAAAACAGAATATGGAATCACATATCAGGCAGACAGATTAATAGAGCAGAAAAGTGTAAAACCTGAAATATATCATGCCTGCGGAGAACTTGATCCATGGATAGACATGAATCATATATTGAGAGATTATTTCATGAGCCATATTGAATACAATTATGTATACGATGAAATTGAACAAATCGGACATGAATGGAAATTCTGGCGTGAAGAATTAAAAAGGTTTTTAGTATTTACTGGATTAATTAATAATTAAAATACAAGAAGGGAATTGGGAATGAGAGAGGTTAATGTATCAATAATAACAGACAACATTAAAGAAATGTGCATAGAGGCAAATCATTTTCTCACAGATGATATGAAGAATGTTTTTGAAAAAGCAGTAAAAAACGAAGAGTCTGCGCTTGGAAAGCAGGTTCTTGGACAGCTTGAAGAAAACTTAAAGATTGCAGGAGAGGATATGATACCTATATGCCAGGATACAGGAATGGCAGTAGTATTCATTAATGTTGGTCAGGATGTCCATCTTATAGGCGGAGATATCACAGATGCAATTAATGAGGGTGTAAGAAGAGGATATGTTGATGGATATTTAAGAAAGTCGGTTGTAAAAGATCCTATCTACAGAGAGAATACCAAAGATAACACTCCGGCAGTAATACATTTTAACATAGTTCCAGGAGACAAGGTCGACATAACAGTTGCACCTAAGGGATTCGGAAGCGAGAACATGAGCAGAGTATTCATGTTAAAGCCGGCAGATGGAATAGAAGGTGTAAAGGAAGCAATACTTACAGCAGTAAAGGATGCAGGTCCTAACGCCTGTCCTCCGATGGTAGTTGGTGTAGGAATCGGAGGAACATTTGAAAAATGTGCTTATCTTGCAAAGAAGGCATTAACAAGAGATTTGAATGAAGAATCACCAGTTGAATATGTCCGTGACTTAGAGAAAGAAATGCTTGAGAAAATCAATAAGTTAGGAATAGGCCCTGGTGGACTTGGCGGAACTCAGACAGCACTTGCAATTAATATAGAGACATATCCTACACATATTGCAGGACTTCCGGTTGCAGTAAACATTTGCTGCCATGTAAACAGACATTCACACAGGGTAATATAATCAGGGAGGCTAATCATGGATAAATATATTAATGCACCAATAAGTGATGAAGATGCAAAGAGTCTTAACTCAGGAGATTATGTATACATAACAGGAACAATATATACAGCAAGAGATGCAGCACATAAGAGAATGGCAGAAGCTCTGTCAGCTGGACAGCCACTTCCAATAGACATGAAGAATAATATAATATATTACATGGGACCATCTCCGGCAAGAGAAGGAAGACCAATAGGTTCAGCAGGTCCGACAACAGCAAGCCGTATGGATAAATATGCACCAGACCTTCTTGATTTAGGACTTAAAGGAATGATAGGAAAGGGAAAGCGTTCACAGGCAGTAATTGATGGAATCGTAAGAAACGGTGCTGTGTACTTTGCAGCAGTAGGAGGAGCAGGAGCAATTCTTAGTAAATGTATTAAGAAATCCACAGTCATTGCTTATGATGACTTAGGAACAGAGGCTATAAGAGAACTTGAAGTGGAAAACCTTCCTGTAATTGTAGTAATTGACAGTGAGGGAAACAACCTGTATGAAACAGCTATAAAAGAATACAGCAGAGAATAAATAATAATGTATAAATATTAAATAAAAGCCCCTTGACAATATCAGGGGGCTTTGTTAGAATAATAAATGCGTTTGACGCAGAATTTCATATTAAGAGTTAAACATATATGGTTTAGGGCTCGCATTCATGGAATCTGGAGTAGTACTCAAGAGGCTGAAGAGGCGCCCCTGCTAAGGGTGTAGGTCGGGCAACCGGCGCGAGGGTTCAAATCCCTCCTGCTCCGTTGACAGAAAGAAAAAGACAGTCAGAATATTCTGGCTGTCTTTTTTCTTTCTATTATTATGATATGCAGAAAACAATGAGTACAAGTTATTCACAATATTTGCAAAGTTATAAAGGAAATGTGGAATATGACAGAGAGACAGAAAATGATTAGTGGACAATTATACAAGTCAGGAGTAAAGGAACTTGTTAATGACAGAATGATATGTAAAGAACAGTGCTATGACTTTAATGCATTAAGACCATCACAGACAGAACAACAGTCTGCTATGATTAAGAAGATATTCGGTAAGGTGGGAGCTAATTGTTTTATAACAGCTCCATTCTGGTGCGATTACGGATATAATATAGAAGCAGGTGAAAATTTCTACGCAAATCACAATCTTGTAATACTTGACTGTGCCAAAGTAACATTTGGTAATAATGTGTTCATAGCACCAGATTGTGGTTTCTATACAGCAGGACCCCCTGTTGACGCTGCAAGCCGTAATGAAGGATGGGAATATGCTTATCCTATTAATGTAGGTAATGATGTATGGATAGGTGGAGGGGTAAAAGTAATGCCTGGAGTAACTATAGGTAATAATGTTGTAATAGGTGGCGGAAGCGTAGTTGTAAAAGATATACCAGACAACAGTATTGCAGTAGGTAATCCATGTAAGGTAATAAAAAAGATAGAATCAGGCAAAGCAAGGGAATATAATATAGAAGAAAAGCATATATAACTTGTATATAAATGTAGTTGAAACCCCTATATATAGTGTATTTAAAATAAATTACAACTTTTTTAAAAAAAATTGAAAAAAGTTGTTGACAATGTGTGTACCTGATGATATTATATACAAGTCGCCGCGG
>ONZZ01001761.1_pt1 | contig 12909 bp, 8 predicted proteins | sample 1671101 | NCBI WGS metagenome assembly ONZZ01 (sample SAMN06348122, study PRJEB24527) | human gut metagenome | biome: human gut; feature: ankylosing spondylitis patient; material: feces | host: Homo sapiens | place: China | collected 2015-10
CCGGGGCCGCATCCTTGACAGAGGCGATCAATGTTCCATTCTCATTTCGGGCGATGGAGTAGCCCCGGCCCAGCACCTTCAGCGGGCTCATGGCGTCCAGCGCCGCCGCCAGAGCGGAAAAGCGCTGCCGCCTGCGGCTGAGCAGCGCGCCGGAGAGGTCTCCCAGACGCTGCTGGAGATGGGCCAGCTCCATCCGCTTGTCCTGCACATAAGCCAGCTGGTCCCGCATGACCCGCTTGGAAGCCAGGTTATCCAGCCGCTGCCGGGCTGCCTCCAGCCGCCCCGTCTCGCACTGGACCATCCGGTCCCCGGCCCCCCGGAGCCACCGCAGCAGCTCCATCTGGTCCGGCACGGCGATCTCCGCCGCGTTGGAGGGGGTGGACGCCCGCGCATCCGCCACAAAGTCGGCGATGGTCACGTCCGGCTCGTGGCCCACGGCGGAGATGATGTCCCGCAGCCGCTGCTGGGGTGTGTGGCCTGTATATTTATAAGCTTTTTCGCCGCCGGGGCGAACATAATCCCAGACCAGAAACCATGCCAGACAGGTGTTGCTGCCGGAGAGAGGAGTGAACAGGAATTGCAGCGTCTCCTCGTCCTCTGACAGGTGCTCCAGCAGGTACTCCTCTGCGGCGGCGATATGGCGCACCTGCGGCACCAGCTCCCGCTCCGGGATGCCGTAGGTGTCGCAGATGCGGACGGCCTCTGTGACGGCGGTGCAGTATTTTTCCTCCGTGGGGGTGTAGTGGCGCTCCAAGGCCACCAAGGCCTCTACGCCGTATGCATTGGCCTCCTGATAGATGAAACCCATAAAATCCTCCAGAAAATTTGATGGAGATAGAAACGTTTTAATTATTCTGCAATGTATTGTACCCCCACTTCTGGCGCTGCGTCAAGCATAGGGACTTCCTCTGAGGGCATAGGCTGGCAGAAGAGGAGGGATCTGTATGCTGTCTGCGGCGTTGCTGCTGCTGTCCAACAGCCTGTTTTTGTCCCTGCGTCTGACGGGGAATCCCGGTTCGTTCCCCCGGCCGCTGCCGCCGGAGGAGGAGCGGGCGTGTCTGGAGCGGTGGGCGCAGGGGGATCTGGAGGCTCGGAACCGGCTGGTGGAGCACAATCTCCGGCTGGTGGCCCACATCATTAAGAAATACTATACACAGGCGGACAATCAGGAGGATCTGATCTCCATCGGCACCATTGGACTCATCAAGGCCGTCAACACCTTCCGGGCAGACCGGGGCATCAAGCTGGCTACTTATGCGTCGAGGTGCATTGAAAATGAGATCCTTATGTACTTCCGCTCCCAGCGGAAGCTGCAGGGGGAGGTGTCCCTGTCCGACGCCATCGACACGGATAAGGAGGGGGGCTCGCTGTATCTGCTGGACGTGGTGGGGACCGACGACACCATGCTGTCGGACCTGCAGGACCGGGAGGAGCAGCTATTGCTGCGGCGCTTGGTGCGGGACTGCCTGACGGAGCGGGAGGCGGACATCATCCGGAGGCGGTACGGACTGGAGGGGCATCCGCCCCAAACCCAGCGGCAGGTGGCGGCGGTATACGGCATCAGCCGAAGCTATGTCTCCCGCATCGAGAAACGGGCGCTGGAGAAGCTGGAAAAGGAGCTGCGAAAGGGGTAGGAGGATAGCGAAAGGGCTTGTCTTTGGGGCGGGAACATGGTAAGATGATAAAAAACACCTATGCGGCAGCCTGTGGAAATGAGCGGAGACAACATGAGAAAGTTTTTCAGAGGAATATGCGGCGTACTGGCGACGCTTTTGACCCTGTGCATCCTATTGATGGCGGCGGGGCTCATGGGGGTGCGGGCCTTCGGCATCACGCCTTATGTGGTACCGGCGGACATGGAGGGGCTTCCGTGGTCCGCCGGGGCGCTGCTGTACGTGCGGCAGGAGCAGCCGGAGACGCTGCAGCCGGGGGACACCATCGCCTACGTCACGGACAGTGACCTATCGCTGGAGGGGGGCGTCATCGGTTCCGTGGACACAGAGCGGCGCTTCTTCTATGTGGAGGGAGCCCCGGTCTACTGGGACAATGTGCTGGGGCAGCCCCTGTGGGGCATCGATGGTCTGGGCTATGTGTCCGGCTATATCAGCCGGCCGCCGGGACTGTATCTGGTGCTGGGGGCTGCTGTGGTGCTGGCGCTGCTGTGCATCTTCCCCCTGCGACGCCGAAAGGGAGAGAAAACGGAAGAATCCCCCACCGGGAGATGCATGGCGACGAATGTGGGAGAGAAAGCTCCCACCGAATCGGTGCAGGCTGCGGCGATGGAGGAGGAAGTCCCCACCTTGACGGAAAAGCCTGCGTCTGCGGAGGTATCTGAGCCTGTGAAGGTGCCTAAGCCTGCGGTAGAGATACCGAAACCTGAGCCTGCGGCGGAGGTACAGCGGCCTGCAGAGACCGGGCGGCGGCAGACCTCCGGCAAGCGGGACGAGGCGGTGGCCCGTCACGGCGGCAAGCGCCTTCGGCGCTGATGGAATCGAGCAAAAAGAAGGACCCAAAGGCAAAGCCTTTGGGGCCTTCTTTTTAGAATGGAGCGTTATGAAAGTGTATCGGACGGGGTCTCGCCGGGGCGGTCAGTCAGCACCAGCTGCACCTGACGCCGCCGCAGGAATACCGTCAGCCAGCAAACCGCCATGACGATCAAGCCGCAGATGGTCATGCAGAGCCGATAGTCCAGCACCTCGCCCAAAGCACCGATGGCCAGCGACAGCACCGCTCCCGCCGCCGTGCAGAGCATGGACTCATAGGCATTGAGCCGGGCCCGCAGCCGGTCGGGGATGTAGCGCTGCACCGCCGCCTGCCGGATGGTGGCACTCTGGATGCCCAGAAAGCCGCAGACGGCTCGGTTCACCAGCATCAGGGGATACGGCAGCCACAGAAGGCAGGTGTCCATCAGTTCGTAGGTCTGATACACCCCGAACAGGAAGCCGAATCGCTTTCGCTCCGGCAGGGAGTAGCGGTAGCGGACGGCGCCGCCGATGGTGCGCCCGGCAAACTCCGCCACGGAGAAGAAGGAGTACATGGCGGTGGTGAAGCCCGGCGCTGTGCGAAAGAAGGCGATGAGCAGGGGAGAATAGCCCATGGCCATGCCGTGGGTGACGGCCATGTACTCATAGAGGCCGTGGAGGCCGTGCTCCTGCCGAAGATAGGCGGCGGCCTCCCGGATGTCCCGCCACCAGGTTTTCAGGGACAGCAGCGGCTCTTGATCCCGGCGGCTCTCCTGCACATGGATGCGGTTTTCGATGAGGGCGGCCAGCACCGACAGTGCGCCTTGGATCAGCAGCAGCCGTCCCACGCCTAAGGTGTCGTACAGCAGCGCCGCCAGCGGCATCATGAGGACCTTCAGAATGGGATAGAGCATGGCGGAGACGGTGTAGGCCCGCTCCTCCTGCCCCTCCGGCAGCAGCAGGGGGTAGAAGCTGTTGTAGGCCAGCTCATCGAAGGCTGCAAGGCACGATACCAGCAGGGAAAAGGCCAGATAGGCGGTGTAGGAGAAGGCACTGTGCAGCAGGAACAGTCCCGCCCCGGCGTAGCACAAGCCGTTGAGCAGGTCGCCCCACACCAGAAAGGGCTTGCGGGGCAGGCGGTCCATCATGGGGGCGACGACCAGCGGCAGCAGCACCATGGGGATCAGCTGAATGGCCACCACCAGCGCCGAGGCCAGAGTGCTGCCTGTCTCGTCAAAGACCAGAAAGGACAGGGCGAATTGACTGATGATGCCGCCGGCAGCGCCCAGCGTCGTGGCGGCGGTGATGCGGGTAAAATTCCGTGTCCAGAGAGTTTGTTTCATAGCGTTCACCTCACTGCTATGATTATCCCACAGCTGCTTACAAAAGAAAAGGGGGCCATCGTGGGAAAGTTATTCCCGTGATGACCCTCTTAATGGGGCAAAAATGCTATTTTACAGGAAACTCCTCCAACAGGCGGCAGGCTTGACGGTACTGACGGTTGGCCTTGTACCACGCCAGCACCCACGGCAGGTGGAAACGGGTGAAGCCCATAGGATATGTGTCTCGCAGACGCTGGAAGCAGTCCAGAAGTTGGGTGCCGTAGGTATCGTCGTGGAGGTAGTCCGGGTGCTCCAGCCGATAGCGCACCAGCGCCAGCATCCGCTGCTCCATTTCGCCGGAGGCCATAGGCTCCGCCTGCTGGACGGCGGTCAGCGCCTGCTCCCGATGGCCCAACTGCTCGTGGCAGATGGCCAGTTTGTGCAGGTCCAGAAAGCCGGGGCGGGGGAGGGAGGCAAAGTAGGGCAGGGCCTTTTCCGGTTGACCCAGTTCCAGTTGAGTGGAGGCAACATTGTAGCGGAGGGCAGACAAGCTGCCGGTATCCCTCAGGGCTTCTGCCAGACGCTCCGCTACAGAGTAGTGGGTCAGCATCTCCTCCATGCGGCCCAGATCCGAGTAGCAGTTGCCCATCCACAGGCGGCAGGACAGCATCAGGTGGGGGTAGCCGGCGTCCGATGCCGAGCGGTAGGCGTCCCGCAGCACCTCGATGGCGGCGGTGTATTCGCCCTCGGCGTAGAGGAACTCTCCGTAGTGGGCAGCCAGCAGCGGCAGCGGCTCCAGCCGCACCGCCTCCTCCCATCGGCCCTGAAGGCCCCGATGCAGGGCCAGCTGCCGGGTGGAGAGAAAGGGCTCCCACTCCACCGGCAGAGGGCGCATCTCGTCGGCGTAAAAGGCATCCAGCAGCAGGGCGTCCGCTGCCAGCGGACTGAGTACAAGAATCTCCCGCCGGGGCTGCACCAGCTGTTCATAGAGGGAATCGAAATTCGGGCTGCCGGAGAGCAGGGCCTTCCAGCAGGGCGCTAAGCCCTCCGGCTCCGGAGTCCAGACAAGACCCAGCCGGTGCAGCAGCAGCTCCGTCACCTCCGGGGAGGGGGCGGCCTTGCCCTGCTCGATTTTGGACAGATAGGAGGGGGCGCAGATGCCACGGCACAGACCTTCCTGACTCCAGTCCCGCTGAAGGCGGGCCTGCCGGATCAGCAGTCCGGCGATGTCGCCGCCCCTCATCCGATGAGGTCCCGCACAATGGCGCCGGCCAGCAGGATACCGGCGGTGGAGGGGACCCATGGCACACTGGCCGGGACGCTGCGGCGGCCGGGGGAGGGGGCCTCCAGCTGGGCAGTGGCGGCGGGCTGCTCCGGGCTGAACACCACCTTCAGGTGGCGGATGCCACGGCTGCGCAGTTCCTTCCGCATGACACGGGCCAGCGGGCAGCCGCTGGTCTGGGAGATGTCCGTCACCTGCAGCAGGGTGGGGTCCAGCTTGTTGCCGGTCCCCAGCGCCGACAGGATGGGGATCCTTCGGTCCATGGCCTGCTGGATCAGGTCCAGCTTGCAGGTTACCAGATCGATGCAGTCGGCAATGTAGTCATATCGGGCGGAGAAGAAATCCTCCCGATGGGCGGCGTCGTAGGTGGCGCAGATGGGGTGGATGACGGCGCTGGGGGAGATGTCCCGGCAACGGCGGGCGGTGACCTCCGCCTTGGACTGGCCCACGGTGGAGTGGAGGGCGCAGAGCTGGCGGTTGATGTTGGTGACACTGACGGTGTCCTGATCCACCAGCGTCAGCTCACCTACGCCGGAGCGGGCCAGGATCTCGGCGGCATAGCTGCCCACGCCGCCCAGACCGAACACGGCTACATGGGCGCTTTGCAGGCGCTCCAGCGCCGGCTGGCCCAGCACCATCTCGGTGCGTAAAAACTGTTCGTGCATAAATAGGCTCCTTTGCTTCCAGACGGTATCAAAAAAGACCGGCCGAGGCCGGTCTTTTTCGGAAATTCATCAGGCGAGGTACTTCATACCGGAGGCCTCGGTGGCGGTGATGTCCTTCACGAGAGCGTTGTTCCACTGGGTGTAGTCGGCGTTCTTCATGGCGTTGCGGACCTGCACCTGCCAATAGGGGGCGTCGGTACCCACAAAGTATATGACATGGTAGCCGGTGTAGCTGCCCTCGTTGTAGACGATGCCGGTGTCGCCGGGCTGACGGGACTCGTCGAAGCACCAGTCATTGAACCCGGTGACCATCTGGCCCTTATACACCTCGGTATACAGGCCGCCGTTGGTGTTGGAGCCGGTATCGGCGGAGAGCTCGTTGGCCAGCTCGGCAAAGCTGTCCTCGGTGCGGGCGCCCTCCTCCCACTTCTTCAGAGCGGCCTCGGCGGCCTCCTTCTGCTCGGCCTTGCGGGCGTCCAGCTTCTCCTGATAGTCGTCAGCCTTGCTGTCCAGATCGGAGGTATCCACCTTGAACAGAATGTGGCGCACGTCCACGGTGTTGTAGTCGTTGCGGCCGCGGCTGTGGAACAGGACCACATAGTAGTTGTCGCCGCTCTCGATGAGGGTCAGATCACCCTCCTGACGCTCCTCGTTGAACACCCACTCGGTGACGGCGTCGCCGCTGTAGGTACCGGTGGGACGGTCGGTGTAGGTGCCGTTATCGTAGTTGTCGGCGGCCTTCTCCATCAAAAGACCGTTGCGGACAGCCTCCAGAGCGGCGTTGGCATTGGCGGAGGCAGCCTCCTTGGCGGCGGCGTTCTCCTCGTCGGTGGGCTTCACGGTGTTGCCGTCGGCATCCTTGGTGGAGTCGGCAGTACCCTTGAAGTAGATGTACTCGTAGTCGGCCACGTCGAAGTTGTTCTTGTGCTCGTTATAGTAGGTCTCCACTTCCTCGTCGGTGTAGGTGAGGCTGTCGATGTAGTCCTGCTGATAGTGGGAGGCCAGAAGGGTGTCCTTCAGGATGCTCTTGAAGGTGGACATCGTCATGTTATTGCCGTACATCAGCTTCAGGTAAGCGCTGGTGGAGTAGCCGGCCTTCTTAGCATAGGTGGAGAAGGTCTCCACGGTGCGGTCCACTTCCTTCTGCATATCGTCGTTGAAGGTCATGCCCTTCTCGGCGGCACCTTTCTTCAGCATGGTCAACTGGATAAGGCTCTTCTTAGCGGCGTCACGGAAGTAGGCGTCCCAGGTCATGTCCTCGCTGACACCCAACATCATCTTGGCGGTGTCGTTCAGGCTCTGCTGAGACAGGGAGGTATTCTTGTCAATGCCGTAGAGACTGGCATACTTGGAGTTGACGATACTGTTATAGGCATTGTGATAGTAGTAGCTGACCTCGGCGGCGGAATAGGACTCGCCCTCCACCGTGACGGCGGTGGTGCCACGCTGGATGATGTTGGAGTTCCACACCACCAGACCGATGGCGACTACCACAAAGGCGATGGCGATGATGGCATAGAGTCGGTTGGAGCGGCGCTCCTTGGCCAGCTCTTGGGCGTGACGGGCAGTCTTGGGGTCTGCGACGCCGCTGGCGGCAACCTCCTGCCGGTTCTTCTTTTCTCTTGATGCGCTCATAGTTGTTTCATCCTCTCAAAATAGGGGTCATTACGACCCGACTTCGTAAAGTTAATTGTGATTATACAGGAAATCTGTCTGCTGTGCAAGAGGGGAAAGCGGAAATTATCCGGCCATAGGCCGAAAAAGCGGTCAGCTCCGGAGGCATTCCGGAGCTGACCGGGCTTTTACCAGTTGTCCCGCCGGGCGTGGGGGCCAAGTTATAACCTGCACCGTTTCAGCAGGTGGGTTGTCTCCAGCGTGCTTCACCGCTTCCAACTTCCAGCCGCAGACGGCAGCCGGGAGGCCTGCGATCCACATACTGATCCGACATCCCCTATAACAAAATGTGAGGATAAAAAAGACCCGTCACATCCCTGCGGGACCTCGCCTTTCGGCGATGGTCTTATTATAACAGACCTGCGGGAAAAATAAAAGGGGTTTTCGCAGAAACGGTCAGGAATTTTCTTCCTCGTCGGCCAGCAGCTGTTCCATGAACAGATCATAGATCTTCTCCAGCTCCGCTTCGTCATCCAGCGTGCTGAGCAGCTCCTCGCCGTTTTCCGTGACGGATTTCAGGATCACCAGACCATAGTCCTCGGATTCCTCGTCCGCCTCGTCCTCCACGGCGGGGAAGAAGGCCATATAGGTCTGCCCCTCGTGCTCCAGTGCGTCCACATACTCCAGCTCGATATCGTTGCCGTCCTCGTCGGTGAGGGTGATAAAGCTGAGGCCAAACTCATCGCTCATGAGAAAATACCTCCTGCATAGGTTGATGTCCCCCTACTATAACGGATTTCCACAGAAATTGCAAGAGGGCGGCGCTGCTGATTTCCGTGCAAAAATTGGAAAAGCAGCACAAAACGGAACCTATGTGCCGGGTCAAAGGATACGGTGATTGCATTTTTTACGCAAAAAGGTATTTTTATCGGTTGACAGGTGTGGTAAAATAACTCTTATATTGGTTTAATATGTGCTTTTTGCCGCAGCCGGGACCTTCCGGAGCAGAGCGGCAGGGAGAAGCCGTATAAAAAGCCTGAGGCCGCCCGGCGGCCGGAACAACGAAACAGAAAGTGAGGTGCGCTGTCCATGAAAGAACACTCCAACGACCGTGATAAGGCAGAGCAGAGCGCCCATCAGAGGAAAAACCGAGGGAAGGGACGGGCCAAGAGGGTCTGGGGCGTCATCGGCACCATCGTGCTGGTGGGCGTGCTGACCATGGCCATTTTTGTGGGGATCTTCATGACCTACATCAATAAGTCCCTGAAGGGCCACGTAGAGGTGGATATGTCCGAATATGACCGGAAGGTATCCACGGAGCTGTACCGTCTGGGGACGGACGGCGAGACATGGGAGATGTATCAGACGCTGTTCAGCGATGAAAACCGCATCTGGGTGGATATCGGGGACATCCCCAAGTATTTGCAGGAGGCCACCATCGCCATCGAGGACAAGCGCTTCAAGACCCACCACGGGGTGGACTGGAAGGGGACCCTGCGGGCCATTACCAGTACCCTGACCGGCAGCGGCACACAGGGCGGCTCCACCATCACCCAGCAGCTGCTGAAAAACGTCACCGGCGACAATCAGGTGACGGTGAAGCGGAAGATCACGGAGATCTACCGGGCGCTGGCGCTGGAGAAGGATTACTCCAAGTCCCAGATCCTGGAGATGTATCTCAACACCATCTATCTGGGAGAGCAGTGCTACGGCGTGCAGACGGCTGCCCGGATGTACTTCCACAAGGATGTGAAGGACCTGACGCTGGCGGAGTGTGCCTGTCTCATCGGCATCACCAACAATCCCTCCATGTATGATCCTCTGCTCAGCGACTGGGCCCGTGAGAACAACCGGGAGCGGCAGCTGACCATCCTGGACGAGATGCTCGGTCAGGAGAAGATCGATCAGGCCACCTACGATGCCGCCGTGGCGGAGGAGGTCCAGTTCAGCGACGGGTATACGAATCTCGGCAATTTCACCGAGCCTACGGAGGATCAGGAGACCCCGGAGAAGCCCACCGTGCAGTCCACCGCCAACAACTCCTATTATACGGATCAGGTCATCTCCGATGTGGCGGCGGCGCTGGTGGAGAAGCTGGGGCTGGAGGACGATGCACCCGACGAGAACGGCAACGTCCGTACGGCACAGGAGAAGGCCGTCAGCAAGATTTACAGCAGCGGCTATAAGATCTATACGCTGCAGGACAGCAAGCTCCAGTCCATTGCGGAGAGCGTTTTTGAAAACAGCGATCTGGTGGAGTATACTGACGACTACGGCAAGCCCTTGCAGGCGGCTATCACGCTGGTGGACAATTCCACCGGCAACGTGGTGGCTATGGTGGGCGGTCTGGGCGCCAAGACGGTGGACCGTGGCTGGAACTGGGCCACGGAGCCCCGGCAGTGCGGTTCTGCTACCAAGCCCATCTCCGACTATGCCCCGGCGCTGGATGACGGTACCATCACCGCTGCCTCCGCCATCGACGACTATCCTGTCCGGGATTTGAGTGGCTACGGCGCATGGCCCAAGAACTCCCATTCCGGTTTCTACGGCCTGACCACCGTATGGACGGCGCTGGTGGAGTCTCTGAATACCTGCGCCGTGCGGGTCAATGAGAGCTACGGCTCGGCGGCCTCCTATAATTATATGGTGGAGAAGCTGGGCTTCACCACCCTGACCCAGCGGGACAGCCAGCAGTCCGGTAACATGGGCCTGGGCGGTTACGATGTGGGTGTCACCACGGAGGAGATGGCTGCGGCCTATGCCGCCATCGCCAACGACGGCGTATACACCAAGCCCCGGACATGGCTGCGGGTGGAGGACTCCGAGGGGAATGTCGTCATGGAGAACGAGACCTCCGCCCACAGCGCCATGAAGGAGACTACCGCCTATCTGCTGCGGGATATACTGGAGAGCGTTATCACCAGCGGTACCGGTACGGAGGCATATTTCTCCGGCATGACCATCGCCGGTAAGACCGGTACCACGGATGACAACCGGGACCGTTATTTCGTGGGCTTCAGCCCCTACTACTGCGCTGCGGTATGGACGGGCTATGAGTCCAACGATGAGCTGTCCTACGGTATGGGCAACGGCTCGGCGCAGCTGTGGAAGCAGGTGATGCGGGAGATCCATGGTGATCTGGAGGACAAGGCCTTCGACAGCTGCACCGGCCTGACGCAGGTGACGGTGTGCTCCGACAGCGGCCTGCTGGCCACGGATGCCTGCACCAAGGATCTGCGGGGCAGCCGGGTCCGCACCGTGACGGTGGCGGCGGATACGGCTCCCACGGCGACCTGTAACGTTCACAAGATGGTGGATTATTGCACCGAGGGGAAGCATATTGCCACCCAGTACTGCCCCAAGGACAAGGTGAAGCAGGTGGCGGTGCTGGACTGGAACCGGGCGCTGTTCAACGATATCAAGGCCAGGGACCATGAGTACCTGTTGAAGGTGCTGGACGGCTCCGCTACGCCCAACGATCCCAAGGATGATATCTGCCCGGCGCACCAGAAGGCCATCACACCGGTGACACCTACCGACCCCACCAAACCGACAACCCCCACCAAACCGACGACCCCCACGGATCCGACAGATCCCACCACGCCGGATACCGGCGGCGCTGAGGACTCCGGCGGCGTTGGGGACTCCGGCGGCGTTAGAGGCGGCGGCAGCTGGTGGAAACGACCGTAAGTAGAGAAACGAAAATGCAGCCTGTGAGCGGTGCTCACAGGCTGCATTCTTGCGAGGCGGTGAAAAAGAAGGGGTATGGCTCTGCCGTACCCCTTCTTTTCTTGCATAATAGGGAGATCAGAAGCTGCGGATGATATCCACGATCTCGGTGCCGATGCGCTTCTGAGCCTCCACGGTGGCAGCGCCGATGTGGGGCGTGCAGGACACCATGGGATGGCTGTACAGAGCGGCGTTGGCAGTGGGCTCGTCGGCGTAGACGTCCAGACCGGCGGCCCGAACCTTGCCGGACTCCAGAGCGGCCAGCAGGGCGTCCTCGTCCACGTTGGCACCACGGGAGGTGTTGATGATGACCACGCCGTCCTTCATCTTGGCGATGGTATCGGCGTTGATGAGGGGAGCGCCGGGTGCAGCGGGAGCGTGGAGAGGGATGAAGTCAGACTGAGCCAGCAGCTCCTCCAGCGTCACATAGGGGATGCCGAATTTGGCCTCCACCTCCGGACGGCGGGTGGTGCTGTAAGCGACGACGTTCATGCCGATGGCCTTGGCCATGACGCCCAGATGCTGACCGATGCGGCCGAAGCCGATGATGCCCAGAGTCTTGCCCTGCAGCTCGATGCCCTTGCCGTAGGCCTTCTTCTCCCACTTGCCCTCACGCATGGTGTGACCGGCGATGGAGATATAGCGGGTGCAGGCGAACATATGGCCCATGGCCAGCTCCGCCACGGACTGGGAGGAAGCACCGGGGGTGTTGCGGACGGCAATGCCGTTCTCCTCGGCGTACTTGACGTCGATGTTGTCCACACCCACGCCGCCACGGATGATGAGCTTCAGCTTGCCGCCCTTGGCCTCGTCGATGTGGTTGGCACGGACCTTGGTCTTGGAGCGGACCACCACGGCGTCAAAGTCCCGCAGGGCGGCGCCCAGCTGATCCGGCTCATAGAACTGCTCCACCACCTCGTGGCCCAGCTCACGCAGCTGCGCCATGGCGGCCTTGTCCATACCGTCTGTAATAAGAATACGCATAGTAATATTCTCCTTCGATGATACGTTTTGTTGTCGGAATGTGGCGATTTGTCCGGTTTTCCGGACCTGCGTCCCGAGAGACAGACGTTACGCCTGATGCTCAGCCTCGAACTTGGTGAGGAACTCTACCAGAGCCTCCACACCCTCCTTGGGCATGGCGTTATAGATGGAGGCCCGGAGACCGCCCACAGACTTGTGGCCCTTCAGGTTGTCGAAGCCGGCCTCCTTGGAGGCGGCCACCACGGCGGCATCCAGATCCTTGTCGCCGGTGACGAAGGGGACGTTCATGAGGCTGCGGTCCTGAGGCACCACGGCACCCTTGAAGAGCTTGGAGGAATCCAGGAAGTCATACAGCACCTTGGCCTTTTCAATGTTGCGCTTCTCCATCTCCTCCAGACCGCCCATGTTCAGCAGGTACTTGAATACCTTGCCGCAGCAGTAGATGGCCCAGCAGTTGGGGGTGTTATACATGGAGCCGTTGTCGGCGTGAGTCTTGTACATCAGGTAGATGGGGGTCTTGGGGTCCAGATCGTCACGGATCAGATCCTCCCGGATGATGACCACGGCCATGCCGGCGGGGCCCACGTTCTTCTGCACACCGGCCCAGATCAGGCCGTAGTCGGAGACGTTGCAGGGGCGGGAGAGGAACATGGAGGACTGGTCGGACACCAGCACATGGCCCTTGGTGTTGGGCAGCTTGTTCCAGGTGGTGCCGTTGATGGTCTCGTTTTCGCAGATGTAGACATAATCGCAGTCGTCGGGGATGTCCAGATCGCTGCAATCGGGGATATAGGAGAAGTTCTTATCCTTGGAGGAGGCGATGACGTCCACCTCGCCGAATTTCTTGGCCT
>ONZZ01001768.1_pt1 | contig 12862 bp, 10 predicted proteins | sample 1671101 | NCBI WGS metagenome assembly ONZZ01 (sample SAMN06348122, study PRJEB24527) | human gut metagenome | biome: human gut; feature: ankylosing spondylitis patient; material: feces | host: Homo sapiens | place: China | collected 2015-10
CGCCGTCAATGCCGATCTCGCCGAACTCGTTCTCGATCAGCACCACCTGCTGGCCTGCAAAGGCCTCGGTGATCAGCTTTTTGATCAGAGTGGTTTTGCCGGCGCCAAGGAAGCCGGAGAAGATATCGATTTTAGTCATGTTCCAAATGCCTCTTTCTTTTTATCGCAATATTCGCAATTGTTAGCGCAAAGGGCCGCAGAGTGCTGACCCAAAAATACTACACCTCTATTATAACAAGGCTGTCAATGGAAAACCGGCCTTTTTCAAGAAAAAATTGTAACTTTTTTTGCAAATTGACGGCGTTTTGGGGGGAGTTTTGCCCCCGCATTGCATTCTTCCCCGCAGAATGATACAATAGCAGCAGCAAACCATCGCCGCCGGACGTTTTTCCGGCAAATGACAGAAAGAGGGCTTTTGTTATGAGTATGAACACAGTTCCCGAGCGTCTGGCCGCGCTGCGTGCCGCTATGAAGGCAAACGGCGTGGACGTCTATCTGATCCCGGTGGGCGACCCGCATTCCAGCGAGTATCTGCCCGACCACTACACCTCCCTGACCTACTTCTCCGGCTTCCACGGTGAGAACTCCAACTTTGTAGTCACCATGACCGAGAGCGCCGTCTGGGCAGACGGCCGGTACTTTGTACAGGCAGAGAAAGAGATCGCCGGCACCGAGATCCAGCTGATGCGCATGGGCGAGCCGGGCGTGCCCACCGCCGAGGAATACTGCGGCAAGGTGCTGCCCGAGGGCGGCACGCTGGGTCTGTGCGGTCTGACCGCCAACTGTGCACTGGTCAACAACCTGAAAAAGGAGCTGGAACCCAAGCACGGCAGCATCAAGACCCTGTTCTTGGAGGACGAGCTGTGGGTGGAGGGCCGCCCTGCCCGCCCGGCTACCCCGGCATGGATCCTGCCCAAGGAGTACGCAGGCTTCTCCCCGGCGGAAAAGCTGGAGCAGCTGCGCGGCAAACTGAAGGAGCAGGGCTGCACCGCCCAGCTGGTGGGCAAGCTGGATAATCTGGCATGGCTTTTGAACCTGCGCGCCATGGATATCGAGTGCACCCCCTACGCCATGGCCTACTGCTATGTCACCCCGGACCGCGCCGTGCTGTTCATTGATCAGGCGCGGGTCACCCCGGAGGCCAAGGCAGAGCTGGAGGCCAACGGCGTGACGCTGGCCGACTACGACAGCATTCTGGACGGGATGGCCGCCGAGACCGAGCCCCAGACTGTGCTGGCCGAGAGCGCTACTGTGAACTACGCCGTGTATCAGGTGCTGGAAAACAACCCCGCCCTGACCGTGAAGGACGCCGCCGACCCTCTGCTGGCCATGAAGGGCGTGAAGAACGAGGTGGAGCTGGCACACCTGCGCGAGTCCCATCTGCGGGACGCCGTGGCCATGGTGCGGTTCCAGATCGAACTGGAGAACCGTCTGGCTTCCGGCGAACAGCTGACCGAGCTGACCGTGGACGAGATCCTGCACAAGTACCGCAGCGCAGACGATAAGTTCCTTGTGGAAAGCTTTGGCACCATTGCAGCCTACGGCGGCAACGCAGCCATGATGCACTACCACGCCACTCCGGAGGATCACGCCGTTCTGCAGCGCAAGGGCTTTTTGCTGGTGGACAGCGGCGCTACCTATCTGGACGGCACCACCGACATCACCCGCACCTACCCGCTGGGCGAACTGACCGAGGACGAGCGGCTGTTCTATACTTGGACGCTGCAGTGCCACATCGACATTGCCAAGGCCGTCTGGCTGGATTACTGCGACTGCCACATGCTGGACACCATCGCCCGCGAGCCGCTGTGGCGTCACCTCATCAACTACCGCTGCGGCACCGGCCACAGCGTCAGCTTTGTGGGCAACGTCCATGAAGGCCCCCACGCTTTGAACGGCCGCAACACCACCCTGATGCGCCCGGGTATGATCGTTACCGACGAGCCCGGCGTGTACGAGGCCGGCGAGGTGGGCATCCGCATCGAGAACGAGATCGAGTGCTACCACAAGGCCGACAACCAGTACGGTACCTTCCTTGCCTTCCGTCCCCTCACCTTTGTGCCCATCGCTACCTCTCCCATCGTGCCCGGCGTGCTGGACAAGGAGCAGGTCGCATGGCTGAACGATTACCACCGCAAGGTGTTCGAGCAGCTGGCACCCCGCCTGACCGAGGACGAGCGCGCATGGCTGGCCGAGAAGTGCGCTGCCATCGGCTGCTGAAAACAAAAGTCAGCTGCCGCTTGCCGTCCTGACTCTTGCCGTAAAAATGCAATTCCGGGCAGACCGCAGTCTGCCCGGAATTGCTTGATTTAAGATGATTTTTCCGCTGATGATGGCCAGAGCAACGCGGAGGCCATTCCAAATCGTCTACCCTGCAAAGGAAACCAAACCATGATCTTTCACATTGCGATCTGCAGCCCGGACGGTGCGCTGCGCAGCAGGCTGGAGCACCAGTGCATGGAGTTCTTCGCCCGGCGGGAGGACGCCTGCATCGTGGAGCAGCTGCAAAGCCCGGAAGCGCTTTTGCAGCAGGATGCCGCCGGACTGCGGTACGAGCTGTACCTCATTGAGCTTGCGGCGGTAGCCCGGCCCGAAGGGCTTACGGCGGCGGCAGAGCTGCGCCGCCGGGGCCGCCGCGCTCCGCTGGCTTTTGTGGCACGCACCCCGGCGCACGCATACAGCGCCTACCGGGTGGACGCCATGCAGTATCTGCTGCAGCCGGTGCACCAGCCGGAAGTTTCTGCCCTGCTCAAGCGGGCGGTGGAGCCGGAATACGGCCCAACCCTTACCGTGACCACCGCCGACGGTGTGCGGGCGCTGGCCTATGCCGAGATCGAATATCTGGAATGCACCCATCATATCGTGCACTTCCACCTGACCACCGGGGAGGATGTGGCCTCCCTCTCGCTGCGGGTGCCCTTTTCTGCGGTGGCGCAGCCGCTGCTTGCGGACGGCCGCTTCGTGCAGCCGCACCGCTCCTATGTGGTCAATCTGGAGGCGGTGCAGCTGCTGGCACCCGGCGAGGTACGGATGCGCAGCGGGGCACGCATCCCCATCCCCCGCGGACGGGAAGCCGTCGTCCGGGAGGCCTTCTGCGCCCGGGTAGGGTAAAAAGTAAAAAGTCGCTGCACATTCGTGCAGCGACTTTTTACTTAATGATTTATTCTTCCTTATGCCGGGGCTTTTTGCGGCGGGCGTGCTTTTGGGGCTTGCGGCGGGGCTTTTTGCGGGAGGGCTCGGGCTGGACAGAGGCATCGTTCAGGCGGGACATCGCATCCAGCAAAGCGCCCTGCAGGCTGTCCGAGGGTACCCCGCTCTCCGAAAAGGCGAACAGGAATTTATAGATCTGGGGCTGCAGCTCCTCGTACAGCCCAAGGCGGGTGTACACCTCCTTGAACAGCTGAAAAATCTGTGTCTTGTTCTCTACGATGCCGCGCAGGTCGATCTGGGTATGACAGAGGCTTTTGGGGTTCTGGATATAATGATATCCGGCCTCGGGGATGGAAACGAACACCTCCGCGTGCTCCAGATACCCCATGTTGAAGATCAGATCCTCGGCCCAGTGCACATCGGGCGCAAAGGCAAGCTGATTTTGTGCAATGATCTCCCGGCGGTAGAGTTTGTTCCACAGCACGCCGTAGTAAAAGGAGGCGGGCTGCTGCATCAGGCGGCGGGCGTAGTCCTCCCGGCTGTAAACGCCCTGCGGCAGAAAGCCGTACTTGTGCACCTCGGTCTTGGGGGCTTCCGGCTCGATGCCAAGGGAGGTCTGCAGCGTTTCCAGCGCGTGCCCGGTCTTGCTGGAGTTGGAAGGGATCACCATCCAGTACGGAGCGATCACAAGGTCGGCGTTGTGCTGCAAGGCGGCCTGTACAAGGTTCTGGGTGTAATCAGGGTCCAGTGCGTCATCACTGTCCGCAAACTGGATATAGTCGCCCTGCGCAAGGGTAAGCCCGGCATTCCGCGTGCGGGAAACACCCTCGTTCTCCTTATCCACCACCACGATGCGGGGGTCCTTGGCCCGGAACTGCTCACAGATGGCAAGGCTGTCATCCGTAGAGCCATCATTCAGCACGATGATCTCCAACTCCTGATAGGTCTGACTGCAAATGCTTTCCAGACAGCGGGAAAGCCCCTTCTGGGCGTTGTACACGGGCACAATGATGCTGACGAGAGGGTTCGTCATGGCAGGGCCTCCTTTTTTGACGACAAAATTTGAGTATTATTATTATCATACTCCAGCGGCGCCCGGATTACAAGAGCGCCGCACTGTGGCAGTTTTGTGAAACCTTACGCCTGCGCCCAGTCCAGTGCAGTCCAGTCCGGCAGGAACTGGTCGCAGATGCGGCGCAAAGCGGGGGCGTCGGCGGCGCTGGTGGTGTCCTGAATGCCCACCAGATGGAAGCCGGCGTCATGGGCGGTCTGGGCGGCATAAAGGGCGTCCTCGCACACAGCACACCCGGCGGGGTCTGTGCCGCCAAGGCGGTGCAGCGCCTCCATAAAGGGGGCGGGGCTGCTCTTGCTCATGGCGCCCCGCGCCTCGATGTAGAAATCAAAGTATTCGTCGATGCCAAGGCGGGTCAGCACGGTGCGGCACTGGCTGCTCCATGTGTTGGAGCACACGCACATCCGTGCGCCCTCGGCCCGCAGCCGGGCAAGGGTGTCCCGCACGCCGGGCTTCAGTTCCACCTTCTCGTACAATTGGGCGATCACCTCGCGCATCACGTCCAGATAGCCGTTCCTGTCCAGTGGCAGCGCATACTCCCGGATGAGGTACTGTGCGCCGTCCTCCATGCCCATGGTCAGCAGGGTCTCGTGCAGGTCTGCCTTCGGGGTGCGGCCAAAGCGCGCCAGCAGCGCCTCCGGGGCACCCTCCCATACCACCACCATGCTGTCGGTCAGGGTGCCGTCCATATCAAAGATCCATTGTTTGCAGTGCATACGTTCCTCCTGTTGTGCGCCCTCCGGGCCGCCTTTATACTCATCTCCGGTTAGTATAGCACGAAACTTTCACAGGAAAAAGGCATGATCTCTGAAAATTCGGGAGAATTTTACCTGAAAGTATGGTATAATTATAACAATTTTAGAAAATACCGGGAACGTGCACGGGAGGGCTGGATATGGAACGCAGAGAACCCACGCAAAAACCCACGCAAAAGGCGCTGGTGCTGGCAGGCGGTGGTGCGCGCGGCAGCTATCAGGTAGGCGTCTGGCGGGCTTTGATGGAGCTGGACTGGCACCCGCAGATCATCACCGGCACCAGCGTGGGCGGGCTGAACGGCGCCATGTTCGTGCTGGACCTGTACGAGACTGCCCGGGATATGTGGCTGACCATCCGCAGCCGGGATGTGATGGAGCTGCCGGAGGAAAACGCCGACCTTTCTGCCCTGCACCAGTTTCTGCGCCGGGTGGTAAAGGAAGGCGGCATGGATGTGACCCCGCTGGAGGAGATCGTGGAGCGGGTGCTGGACGAGGACGCGCTGCGGGCAGCGCCCATCCGGTTCGGCATCGTGACGGTGGAGCAGCGCGGGCTGCGCCCCCGGGAGCTGACGCTGGAGGATATCCCTGCCGGGCAGGTGCGGGACTACCTGATGGCTTCGGCGGCCTGCTTCCCCGCATTGCGGGCGCGGCAGATCGACGGGGTAAAGTTTCTGGACGGCGGGTACAGCGATAATATGCCCACCGGCCTTGCCAAGACCATGGGCGCAGAGGAACTGGTCTGTGTGGATCTTGAGGGCGTGGGCATCACCCGCCCGAACCTGACCGGCCTGCCCACCACCATGATCCGCAGTTACTGGGAGCTGGGCGATATCCTGCACTTCGACCCCGACACCGCCAAGCGCAACATGGAGCTGGGCTACTACGACACCCTGCGCGCCTTTGGCCGCATCCGGGGCTGTGCCTACGCGGTGGACAGCGGTGCGGACAGCAGCGCCGATGCCGAAGCCTTCCGCGCAGCCTTTGACGCAGTGCAGAAGGAGGTGCGGGAGAAGTACCCTGTCACCCTGACCGCCGACGCTGCTTTGCTGCTGGCACGGATGAAGGACGCCCAGCTTGCCCCGCTGGAAGCCGCCGCTGAGGACGCCGGGGTAGACCCCACCCATTTCTACACCACCCGGACGCTGGCCGAGGCGTTTCTGGCCGCGTGCGACAAAGAGCGTATGGAAAGCTTTGCCCCGCTGTTCACGGGCAGCAGCACCGCCGGGCAGGCAGCGCTGGCCGCTTTGCTGCCCAATACATTCTTACAGGCGCTGGTGTGGCGCACTTTGACCACATCGGCTTTGCCGGAGGTGACAGAAGATGAAGGTTTATAAAGGCGTATCCGCATCCCCTGGGCTGGTGCTGGGTCAGGTGAGCCGACTGGAACATCATGTGGAGACCTTCAGCCACGGCCCTTTCAACCCGGAGCGGGAGCTGCGGCTGCTGGCAAATGCCGTGCACACGGCGCAGAATGAACTGGACTCCATGGCGGAGCGCGCCGCCCCCACCGAGCAGGCCATCTTTTTGTTCCAGAGCATGATGCTGGACGACGAGGGCATGATGAACGAGGTGCGCTTTTGCATCAATGCGGGCATCAGCGCCTCGGCGGCGATGCATCAGGTGGGACAGCGCTACGCCGACCAGCTTGCCAACATGAAGGATAACCCCTATATGCAGTTGCGCAGCGTGGATATTCTGGACGCCACCCGCCGGGTGATCAATATCCTGACCAACCGCCCCCGGGTGTGGCTGGCGCTGGATCATCCGGTGATCCTTGCCGCCGACCGGCTGATGCCCACCGACCTGTTCAGTGTGCCCTCCGGCATGATCTTGGGTGTCATCACCGCCGAGGGCAGCGGCCAGAGCCATGCCGCCATCATTGCCCGGGCAATGAACATCCCGGGCATCGTGCAGGTGGGCAAGGATTTTCTGGACGACTGCGACGGCCGCACCGTCATTCTGGACGCAACCAACGGCAACTGCATCCTTGACCCGGATGCCGTCGCCCGCCAGCAGGCGGAGGCCAGCATCTGCCAGCTCCAGCGCGAGGACGCGGAGATGAAGCAGCTGCACAGCCTGCCGGACGAAACGCGGGACGGCGAACCCTTTGAGCTGCTGGCCAACTGCTTCGGCCCGGAGGATATCGACACCGCCATGCAGTCCGGCGCAAAGGGCGTTGGGCTGCTGCGCAGCGGCTACATGATGCTGCCCGGGCGCATTCTGGACGAGCAGGAGCAGTATTTCTTCTATTGCTCTTGTCTGGCAGCCGCAAACGGCTGCCCGGTGACCGTGCGCACCTTCGACTTTGGCTCCGACCGCACCGTGGCCGATGCCAATCAGGGGCCGCAGTCCTCCAAGCTCGGCCTGCGCGGCATCCGCAACAGCCTGCGCCAGCCCCAGCAGTTCCAGACCCAGATCTGCGCCTTGCTGCGCGCCGCTGCCCGGGGGCCGCTGCGGGTGATGTTCCCCATGGTGACCGATGTGGAGGACTGGGACGCCGCCATGCACATCGTGGAGCACTGCCGCCAGAGCCTGCGGGAGCGGGGCGTGCCCTTTAACGAGAACACCCAGTTCGGCGTGATGCTGAGCATCCCCGCCGCCTGCCTGACCGTGGAGGACTTTGTAGCCCACGGCTGCGATTTTCTGGTCATCGGCACCAACGACCTGACCCAGTACACCCACGCCGCCGACCGGGAGCTTGCCAGCGCGGAGCACTACTACCGCCCCGCCAGCCCGGCCATGAAAAAGTTGATCACCATGGTGATGGATGCCGCCAGCGCGCACCACGTCCCGGTGACCATCTGCGGCCTTGCCGTGGGCAACCCTGCCAACACGGCGCAGTATCTGCACCTCGGTCTGCGCAGCTTCTCGGTAAGCCCGCAAAACCTGCTCAAGGTAAAACAGGCTCTGCTGGACACCGATGCCCACCCGGATGCAGGGGAAAACGCCTGAAAATGCTTTACAAAACGTAATATAACGCAAAATAATAAGAGGCTGTTGCACAAAATCCTGTGCAGCAGCCTCTTATTGCTTATTACTCCAGATTCCCGGTCAGGGTCATGACGGCGGAGAGCACCGCCAGCGGGGCGGTCTCGCACCGGAGGATGCGGGGGCCAAGGCCCACCGTTTTTGCCCCGGCCTTAGCGGCCATTTCGGCCTCCTCGGCGGCAAAGCCGCCCTCGGCGCCGGTCACGATGGCAAGGCGCAGCTTTTGCCCGTCGGCGGGCTTTGCATCAGCCAGCAGCTGGCGCAGGGGTGCGCCGCCGCACTCGTAGCAGAACAGCACCAGATCGTACTGGGCAAAGCTGCGGCACACCGCCCCAAAGTTCGGCAGCGGCAGGGCTACGTCCGGCAGAACGCCCCGGCCGCACTGCTTGGCGGCTTCCAGCGCAATGCGGTTGTAGCGCTCGTTCTTCTGCTCCTCCTTTTTGGGTGCAGCCACGCAGTAGCGGCTGAAGAAGGGTACGATGTGGGCAGCGCCCAGCTCCACCCCGTGCTTGATGATCTGTTCCAGTTTGTCCTGCTTGGGGTAACCCGCCAGCAACGTCACCTCCACGGTGGGCTCGGCGGCGCTGGGGTAGCCCGGTTCTACGGCAAAATCCACCCTGTCCTCCCCAAAGCCGGTGATGGTGGCGGTGTACTCTACGGCGTTGCCGTCGCAGAGGATGACGGTATCCCCCGGCTTTGCCCGCATCACCCGGGCAAGGTGATGGGCGTCCGCACCCCGCAGGGTGGCGGTGCCGTCAGAGATCTCGGTGGTAAAGTAGCGGTGCGGCATACTGTGCGCTCCTTCTTATAATATTTGAATCTCAGGCCTTTTTGCAGATGATGCACTCCCAGCCGCGCTTTTCCTTGACCTCCACGACGGACAGACCGGCTTTTTCCAGCCCAGCGATCACCTCGTCCTTGCGGCTGTCGATGATGCCGCTGGCAATAAAGGTAGCGCCCTCGGCCATCAGGCCGGGCACGGCGGGCGCAAGGCTGAGGATGGCATTGGCCACGATGTTGGCGGTGATGATATCATAGGTGCCGCTGGCCTTATCGGACAAATCGCCCACCAGCACGGTCAGCTTATCCTGCACGCCGTTCAGCGCAGCGTTCTCCCCGGCGGTACGCACCGCCACGGGGTCGATGTCCACACCCTCGGCGCTGGCAGCGCCCAGCTTGAGGGCGGCAATGGCAAGGATGCCGCTGCCGGTGCCGATATCCAGCACCCGCTCACCGCCGCGCACCTGCTCATCCAGCGCTTCAAGGCAAAGGCTGGTGGTCTCGTGACCGCCGGTGCCGAAGGCAAGGCCGGGGTCAAGGATCAGCTTGACCCGGTCGGTGTCGTACTGCTGCCACGAGGGCACCACAGCCAGACGGCTGCCGATCTCCATGGGGTGATAATATTTGCGCCAGCCGTTCTGCCAGTCCTCCTGCTCCACACCCTCGGTCTCCACGGTGTAGGGGATGCCGGCGGCTTCCATGCGGGCGGCGATGAGCGCCAGCGTCTCCACCTGAGAAGCGCCCGGCTCCAGATACAGATGGATGATCACGGTATCCCGGGGCTTGTCCAGCAGCTCCTGCTCGATCAGGTCCACATGGGCGATCTCGGCCACCTGCTGCTCGATGTCGCTGTAATCCTCGATGTAGATGCCGCCCTCGGCGATCAGGGTGGCAACGGCTTCGGCGTTTTCGGCATCAGCCTTGGCCACGGTCAGGCGGATATCGGTCCATTCCATAGTACAAGTCTCCTTTTTGTATGCTTGCCCTTCCGGCAGCGCCGGAGGGAAAAATTCTGTCACCTGTATAGTACCCGATTCTGCGCCCGGATGCAAGCCCCTCGGCAAAACCGGCGGCGCTGGTACAATGTTTGCACAGATTGACTTTCGGTAAAACATCCGGTATGCTATACTGGACAAGGCAAAAAACGTGATGCTGCGCAAAGCGGCATCGGAAAGGGTTCTTTATCGTATGTGTACTAAGACCTTCACATGGCGGCTGCTCACCGGCCCCGAGCTGACCGAGGTGTATCTGAACGAGATGCGCCGGGATTTCCCCGCCGGGGAGCTGAAGCCTTTGAGCATGATCCTGACCAGCGAAGCGGAGGGCACCGCCCACACATGGGGCGTGTTTGACGGCGACACGCTGGCGGCTTATCTTTTGATGGTGCGGCCGGAGGGCTGCCGGGTGAGCCAGCTGGATTATTTTGCCGTGGTACCCGCCTACCGCGCCCACGGCATCGGGGCGCAGCTGCTGGCACAGCTGCCCGCCCACGAGGGCGATGCCGAAGCGATCCTCATCGAGGCCGAGATGCCGGAAAAGGCCGAGGACGCCGCCATGGCCGTGCGGCGTCTGGGCTTCTACGCCCGCTGCGGCGCATGGGACACCCACTACACCGAGCATCTTTTTGACGCATGGTTCCGTATTCTGGTGCTGGACTGCCCGGGCTGCGCCTCCCTTGCCCCGGAGGCCGCAGTGGAGGCACTGACCGACTGCTACCGCCGCACCATCAGCCCCACCCAGTGGCAAAAGCACGTTCAGTTCTTTGCCCCGGATGGCAGTGTGTGCGGGTAACCAAACCATCAGATGCGCAGGGCGCGGAGGAAGCTTCCATGAGTGAATTTTCACATCTGAAAAACAAGCTGCTGGCCGAGCAGGTAGAGGACCAGATCTACCATTATATTCTGGACGAGGCGCTGGAGCCGGGCGCAAAGCTGCCCAACGAGTTTGCGCTGGGCGAAAAGTTTCGGGTGGGGCGCAGCACCATCCGCGAGGCGGTCAAGCTGCTGTCCAGCAAGGGCATCGTGGAAGTGCGGCAGGGCTCCGGCACCTATGTGGTGACCACGGTCAAGGGGCTTTCCGACCCGCTGAACCTGCGCAGCGTGCAGGACAAAAACGCGCTGGCTTTTGATCTGGTAAACGTCCGTCTGCTGCTGGAGCCGGGCATTGCGGAGATGGCCGCGCAGAACGCCACCTCGGAGGATATTGAGCGGCTGCGGCGGCTCTGCGAGCGGGTGGAGACCAAGATCCACGAGGGCGACCGCTACATCGAGGACGACATTGCCTTCCACACCTGCATCGCCGAGAGCAGCAAAAATCTGGTGGTAGGGCAGCTGATCCCGGTCATCGACACAGCGGTGATGATGTTCGTGAACGTCACCCACAAAAAGCTCATCGACGAGACCATCATGACCCACCGCATGATCACCGAAGCCATTGCCAACCACGACCCCCTCGGCGCAAAAGCTGCCATGGTGATGCACCTGAACTTCAACCGCAGCTACATCAAAAAAGTCTACGATGGCGAGGACCCGGATGACGGCACCATCGGCATGGCGGCGTATGTCAATTGATACACAAAACTGATTGAAAATGCGCTCCGCTTTGCTCTGCGCATAGTCAGCGGAAAAATATTTTTTATAGAGCAATGCCGGAGCGTCTGCGGACGCTCCGGCATTGCATTTTCACGGGTGGGGTCGTGAAGGGAAGCGGCAACTGCAGCGCCGCTTTCTGCGAAAGCGCGGCGCTGCCGGAAAGGCTTTGACTGAGAGGGTCCTTCTCAAAGTCATCAGATGACTTTTTCTCCTCTTTTTTCTCAAAAGCCGCTTTGACGGCTGATTTTGGGCAAAATTCGCCCGGATTTGGGCAGTGTGCATGATGTATCCCAGAGTTTTTGCACAAAAAGTAGGACATACCCGTGACAACTTGCAAAGAGACGTCTGCGGATTTACAATAAAGCCACAAAAGGGCCAACAGAAAAAGGACGAAAGCAAGCAGTATTTGGAGGTAATGAATATGGAGTTGCGTTCACAGGAAGTCCGCACTTTAGCACCCGAGAACGACCCGCTGAAGATGGGTATGGGCTGGAAGGTCGAGGACCTTTCCAAGCCCCAGATCATGGTGGAAAGCACCTTCGGCGACAGCCATCCCGGCAGCGCCCATCTGGATCAGTTCGTCAAGGAGGCCGTGCAGGCGGTCAACGACAACGGCGGCAAGGCGGCCCGCTATTTTGCCACCGATATGTGCGACGGCATCGCACAGGGTCATGACGGCATCAACTACTCGCTGCCCCACCGTGACGCCATCGTCAATCTGGTGGAGGCACAGGCAAACGCCAGCGTCTATGACGGCGGCGTGTTCATCGCCAGCTGCGACAAATCTGTGCCCGCCATGCTCATGAGCATCGGCCGTTTGAAGGACATGAGCGCCATCGTGGTCACCGGCGGCGTGATGGAAGCCCACACCCTGCCCAAGGAGTATGTGGTCAACGACCCCGCCTGCGCCATCAACGAGCTGCTGACGCTGGAGCAGATCGGCAAGTTTGACGCATGGGAAAAGACCGGCGTCATCCCCAACAGCCAGCTGGACTACTACAAGCACAACGCCTGCCCCAGCTGCGGTGCCTGCTCCTTTATGGGCACTGCCTCCACCATGCAGATCATGGCCGAGGCACTGGGTCTGATGCTGCCGGGCACCGCCCTGATGCCCGCCACCGCTCCGGAGCTGAAGCAGGCCGCCTACGATGCCGGCAAGCAGCTGATGGAGCTGGTCAAGAAGGGCATCACCGCCAAGGATATCGTGACCAAGAAGAGCTTTGAGAACGCCATCATGGTGCACGCCGCCATCTCCGGCTCCACCAACGCCACCATGCACCTGCCCGCCATCGCCCACGAGTTCGGCATTGAGATCGACGCCGACACCTTTGACCGGATGCATCGCGGCGCACACTACCTGCTGAACATCCGTCCCTCCGGCGACTGGCCCGCACAGTACTTCTACTACGCAGGCGGCGTGCCCCGGGTGATGGAGGAGATCAAGTCCATGCTGCATCTGGACGTGATGACCGTCACCGGCAAGACGCTGGGCGAAAACCTGGAAGACCTGAAGAAGAACGGCTTCT
>ONZZ01001775.1_pt1 | contig 12830 bp, 10 predicted proteins | sample 1671101 | NCBI WGS metagenome assembly ONZZ01 (sample SAMN06348122, study PRJEB24527) | human gut metagenome | biome: human gut; feature: ankylosing spondylitis patient; material: feces | host: Homo sapiens | place: China | collected 2015-10
GCAACCCTTCTGCGGCGATCTTTTCGAGAGGTCGCCGCTATTTTTCCGTAAAAAGCCGCTTTCTGGAAAATTCTTCGTATTTTTGCCTCGCCGAGAGTTCCAACGGCGCGGCGAAGCTTCGCTGCGCCCGGATGAAAAGGGAATCGGGTGCAACTCCCGAACAGTTCCCGCTGCTGTAAATTCCGGCATCCGTCCCGAGCGACGGATGTACTCCGCGACACGTTCAGGCCACTGATTTCGATCGGGAAGGCGTCGCAGAAGGAAAAGTCAGAAGACCTGCTTTCGGCCCGAAAAGACGGATTCACGCCTGCGGGGTACGGGCCGGAAGCCGAATGCGCACACTGCATGCGCGACCTGCTGCCAGACCGATCCCTCTCCTCTCTCCCGCCGCCGCGATCCCGTCCGATACGACAAAGTTCGACGACTATGATACGATTCGGAACGATAGCGGCCGCATGGTGCGCCGTATTGCTGCTGGCAGCCTGCGAAAGTTCGGGGCCGGCTGAAAAAGAGGATTTCGACACGGGCGGCAGCGCGGGGGTCTTCTGCCTCTGCGAAGGCAACATGAACGCCGGCAACGCCTCGCTCTCCTACTACGACCCCGCCGCACGCACGGTGCAGAACGAGGTATTCTACCGTGCCAACGGCGCCAAACTGGGCGACGTGGCGCAATCGATCTTCCTGCGCGAAGGGCGCGTCTTCATCCCGATGGACAATTCGGGCGTGATCTGGGCCATCGACGCCGACACCTTCCGCGTCGAGGGGAAGCTCGAAGCGGCGAGCAGCCAGCACCCCGACGAGAACAACCACATCGTCGCGCCGCGCTACATCCACTTCCTGAGCGACACGAAAGCCTACGTGACCGACCTGTTCAGCCCCTACATCACCATCTTCGACCCCCGCACCTGCAAGATAACGGGCGCCATCCACACCGGTCAGGCTCCGTCGACGGGCAGCTACAACTCCACGGAACAGATGGCGCAGTACGACAAGTGGGTCTTCGTCAACTGCTGGTCGTACAGCAACAAGATCCTGGTCATCGACTCCGACCAGGACAAGGTGGTGCACGAAATCGAACTGCGGAGCATCCAGCCCAATTCGCTGGTCGTCGACCGCAACGGCAAACTGTGGGCGCTGACCGACGGCGGCTACGCCGGCAGCGAATACGGGCAGACCGAACCCTGTCTCTACCGCATCGACGCTGCGACCTGGCGCGTCGAACAGGAGTTCGTCTTCGAAAAGGAGGAGTATCCCTCGGAGCTCTGCATCAACGGTGCGGGCGACGTGCTCTACTTCATCAACGACGGCATCTGCAAGATGTCGGTCACGGCCGCGCACGCTCCCGTCAGGCCGTTGATCCCCAACGAGCGGCGGCACCAGATCTACGGTCTGGCGGTCGATCCCACGAGCGGGGAGATCTACGTGGGCGACGCGATCGATTTCGAACAGCCGGGCGTGGTCTACCGCTACCGCGACACCGGTCAGAGCGCCGAACTGGTCGACTCGTTCGGCGTGGGAATGCTACCCAGCGCCTTCGCATTCAAATAGGAAACCGCCATGAGAAAGACGCTCTCCCTGCTCGCCGCACTGCTCGCCGTCGCCTGCGGCGGGGACGAACAAACCGACACCTCGGCACTGCAACCCACCATTACGCAGCAGGAGGCCAACGCCCGCTACCGCGTGAAGGCGGGGCGCGAACTGCTCATCGCCCCGAGCTATACCAACGCCGAAGGGGCGCGCTTCACCTGGACGTGCGACGACGAGGTGGTCTGCCGCGAAGCCTCCTACGTCTTCCGGCGCGACAAGGCCGGCATCTACTACCTCTCGCTGCGCGTCGAAAATGACTACGGCGCCGCCGAGGACGAACTGCGCGTGCGGGTCGACGCGCTCGAAGCGCCCTGCATCACGCTCATCGAACCCGTCGGAGGGTTCACCGTCGCGGCCGACGCCGAACTGACGATCGCTCCCACCGTCGAGAACGGCCAGACGGCGCGCTTCCGATGGACGATCGACGGAGAAACGGTCGGCGAAGCGGCGGAGTACCTTTTCCGGCGGCACGAATGCGGCGACTACGAAGTGACGTTCAGCGCCGCGAACGACGACGGCGAGGACTCGGTCTCGTTCACTGTAAAAGTATTGTCTCCGGAGCAGATGCCCTTCTCGTGGGAATTTCCCCAGACGGTCTATAACGTCGCGCTGGGACGCACGATCCGCCTGAAAGGGTGGAACCCCGTCAACGCCTTCGACGCCGAATACATCTGGGAGGTCGACGGCACGGAGCGACAACGCGGAGCGCAGCTCGAATACCGCTTCGAAGCCCTCGAAGAAGGACCGCACGAAGTGACGGTCACCATGCGCAACAGCTATGCGACCCGCTCGCAAACACTGTCGGTCAACGTCTGTGCTGCCGAAGGCACCTATTACCGGCCCGCCGACGCCGCGAGCCGGGCGTCGACCGTCCGCGTCTTCGAGTACCTGCCCGCGCCCGGACTGTGGGTGAGCGGCTATATGTACGGCCCGCTCTTCACCGCCACGACGATGGCCGAAGCGTGCGCCTACGTGCAATCGCGCTTCGACATCAACTACATGATCTCGCTGGGAGCGTGGGGCGGCTACGTCGTCGCAGGCTTCGACCACAGCGTCGACAACAGCGGCGGCGGAGTCGACCTGGCCATCCGCGGCAATCCCTACTCCTACCAGTCGGAGCCAGGCGTCGTCTGGGTCGCACAGGACGAGAACGGCGACGGGGAACCCAACGACACGTGGTACGAACTGGCCGGTTCGGAGTACGACAGCGCTGAAACGATCTACGACTATTCGGTCACCTACTATCAGCCTACGCGCGCGCAGGCCGCCGTCGTCTGGCGCGACAACCGCGGCGGCGGGGGCACGATCGACCACAACGCCTACTGGAACCCTTCGGACAGCTACTATCAGCCGTGGCTGCCCGAAGGAGAGTGCACCTTCTACGGCACGCGCCTGCTGGACCGCTCGTACGTCGACGCTTCGGGGCAGACCGTCGTTCCTCCCTACGACTGGGGTTATGCCGACAACGCGGGCAAAAGCGACTACGACGGGCAGTTCTGCCTTTTCCGCCTGAGCAACGCCCGCACCTTCGACGGCCGGCCCGCCGACCTGAAATACATCGACTTCGTGAAGATACAGACCGGCCAGATGGGCAAGACCGCGCTGCTGGGCGAAACCTCCACCGAGGTGCACCACATCGTCGACTACCACCTTATCGACCGAGAAACCGAATAACCCATGCGCCGCCTCACGCTCCTTCCGCTGCTCATTCTCCCGCTGCTCGCCGCCGCGCAGGAGGAGCGCCCCGCGTGGTCGCTCCCGATCGAGGAGGTGCCGGTGGTGACCCGCCGCACGATGAAGGAGATCGGCGTGCAGCGCACGCAGCTGGATTCGACCGTGCTGCACGACAACATCTCGCTCTCGATGGCCGACGTGCTGACGCAGAACGCCAACCTCTTCATCAAGAGCTACGGCCGTGCCACGCTCGCGACGGCCGAATTCCGCGGCACGTCGCCCTCGCACACGCAGGTGACGTGGAACGGGATGCGGATCAACTCGCCGATGCTCGGCACGGTCGACTTCTCGATGATCCCCGCGTTCTTCATCGACGCCGCGACGCTGCTGCACGGCGCCTCGTCGATCGGCGTCACGGGCGGCGCACTGGGCGGCGCCGTCGTGCTCGGCACCCGCCCGTCCGCGCAGCGGGGCTGGCAAACGCAATACGTGCAGGGCGTCGGGTCGTTCTCGACCTTCGACCAATACCTGCGCGTAAGCTACGGCGGCCAGCGGTGGAGCGCCTCGACGCGCGCGGTCTACTCCACCTCGGACAACGACTTCCGCTACACCAACTACGACAAGATGGAGCTCGTCTACGGCCCCGACGGCGCGGTGGTCGACACCTACCACCCCGTCGAGCGCAACCGCAGCGGCTACTTCCGCGACCTGCACCTGTTGCAGGAACTCTACTACAATCGCGGCGACGGCACGCGCTACGGCCTTTCGGCGTGGTATCTCCGCTCGAAACGCGGGCTGCCCTTCCTCTCGACCGACTACCGCGACGACGTGACGATCCTCAACGAACAACGCGAACAGACGCTGCGCGCCGTGGCCTCGTGGGAACAGCTGCGCGAGCGGCTCAAACTGGGAGCGAAACTCGGCTACGCCTACACCGCCTCGGCCTACGACTTCCGGCAACGCAACGCACAGGGAGCGCAGAGCGACCTGACGCTGAGCCGCAGCTATCTGCATACTCCCTACGGACAGTTCGAAGCCGAATACTACGTCGGCCGGCGCTGGCTCTTCACGGGCAACGTCGCGCTACACGTTCCGATGGTCGATTGCAGCGACAAGAGCCCCTACCACGAGGGCGACGTCTACGACCGTTACCGCGTGGAGCTGTCGGGGCACCTCTCGGCCAAATGGCGGCCGACCGAACGCATCGGGCTGGCGGTCAACCTGCGCGGCGAACTCTACGACCGCCATGCCGTGCCGCTGATCCCCGCCTTTTTCTTCGACTGGGTCGTCTCCGAACGCGGCAACGTGGTACTCAAAGCCTCCGTGGCGCGCAACTACCGCTACCCGACGCTCAACGACCGCTACTACCAGCCGGGCGGCAACCCCGACCTGCGCCCCGAACACGGCTTCACCTACGACGGCGGCATATCGTTCGCACTGGGCGGCGAAGCGGAGGGCTACACGCTGCGGGGCGAGGCGACGCTCTTCGACTCGCACATCGACGACTGGATTCTCTGGGTGCAGGCGCGGCGCGGCTACTGGACGCCCCGCAACGTCCGCAAAGTCCACAACTACGGCGCCGAGACGAAGGTCGACGCCTCGGTGCGCCTCTCGCCCGACTGGCGGCTCGGCCTCGACGCCCACTTCGCATGGACCCCCTCGATCAACTACGGCGAACCGGTCAACGACGCCGACGCCTCCTACGGCAAACAGCTGGTCTACGTCCCCGAATACGCCGCGGCCGCCACGGCGACGCTGGGCTGGCGCCGCTGGACGCTCGTCTACAAATGGAACTATTACAGCGAACGCTATACCACCACGAGCAACGACACGTCGCTCCGCACCGGCCGGCTCGAACCCTACTACATGAGCTACCTCTCGCTCGAACGCTCCTTCGCGCTGCGATGGGCCGACCTGTCGCTCAAAGGGGTGGTGCGCAACCTCTTCAACGTCGAGTACGTCACCGTGCTCTCGCGCCCCATGCCCCGTCTCAACTACGAAATCTTTCTGGACATCCGACCCAAATTCCACACCCGCAAACGATGAGACGCCTCCTCCCCCTGCTCTGCGGCCTGCTGCTGGCCGCCTGCGGTCAGCGCGCCGCCCGCCCGATCGGCGACTTCACGCTGCCGGTCTACACGCCCCGCTACGCCTCGGGATTCGAGATCACGGGCGCTGCCGGAAGCCGCAGCACGCTCGTCACCGTCCACAACCCGTGGTACGGCGACGAGGTTACCGACCAGTACCTCTTCATCGCCCGCGACGGCGAACCGGCCCCCGCAGGTTTCGAGGGGCAGGTGCTGCGCGACGAGGCGCGGCGCGTGGTCTGCATGTCGGGCTCCTACATCGCCATGCTCGACGCCCTCGGAGCGGCCGACCGCGTGGTGGGCGTCTCCGGAGCGCAATACCTGATCAACGAAACGCTCCGCCGCCGCATCGCCCGCGGGGAGGCCGCCGACGTGGGATTCGACAGCAACGTCGATTTCGAACGGCTCATGGCGCTGCGCCCCGACCTGGTGATGCTCTTCGGCATCGGCGGAGCCGACACGGCGCTCACGGGAAAACTGCGCGAGCTGGGCATCCCCTACCTCTACATGGGCGAGCACTGCGAGGAGTCGCCGCTGGGCAAGAGCGAATGGGTGGTCGTCGCCGCCGAGATCGCAGGACTCCGCACGGAGGGTTCCCGCCTCTTCGCCGCCATTCCCGAACGCTACGAACGGCTGCGTGCCCTCGCCCAGCAGACCGCCGCACGGCCGCGCGTGATGCTCAACACCCCCTACCGCGACACCTGGTTCATGCCGGCGCGCAACAGCTACATGGTGCGGCTCCTCGAAGATGCCGGCGCACGGTACGTCTTCGAGGAGAACACGGCCACGCAGACGCTGCCGATCGACATCGAGCAGGCCTACTACCTCACGAGCAAATCCGATTTCTGGCTCAACGTGAGCGGCTGCAACACCCTCGACGAAGTGCGCCGGCAGAATCCCCGGCTGGCCGACACGCCTCCCGTGCGCGAGGGGCGCGTCTACGACAACAACCGCCGCCGCAACGCGGCGGGCGGCAGCGATTTCTGGGAATCGGGCGTACTGCGTCCCGACCGCGTGCTGGCGGATCTGGTGCACATCTTCCACCCCGAACTCTCCGAAACGGACGAACTGTACTATTACCGGCAGCTGGAATAACGCGGAAGCCGCCCCGCTGCGCCGCATCCGACCGCTCCTTCGGTTTTCCCGCCGAAGACGGCCGCACCGCTCTTTTTCGGCAAATTTTTTGACGGTTCGAAAATAATCAGTATCTTTCGTTTCGTAAGACTCAGTATGTTGCGCCCGATGAAAAACGCCGACCGCCGACCGCTGCCCGTCCGCATCTTCCGTTTCTACTACGACGGATTCCGGGAGATGACGCTCGGACGGACGCTGTGGGCGATTATCCTCATCAAACTCTTCATCCTGTTCGTCGTCCTGCGGCTGCTCTTTTTCCCCGACGTCCTGGGCGGCAAGAGCGCCGAAGAGCGCGGCGAAATCGTGCGCAACGAACTGATAAAGCACGGATTGGAAACGCAAAACTGAAAAGCGTATGGTTTCGGAAATGCTACAAAGCGTGGAGTGGTCGCGGGCGCAGTTCGCCCTGACGGCCATTTACCATTGGCTCTTCGTCCCGCTGACGCTCGGTCTGAGCGTCCTGTGCGCGCTGATGGAGACCCGCTACTACCGCACGGGCGACCCCTTCTGGCGCAGCACGACGAAGTTCTGGATGCGGCTGTTCGGCATCAACTTCGCCATCGGCGTAGCCACGGGACTGATTCTCGAATTCGAGTTCGGCACCAACTGGTCGAACTACTCCAACTTCGTGGGCGACATCTTCGGTGCGCCGCTGGCCATCGAGGGGATCATGGCCTTCTTCCTCGAATCGACCTTCGTGGCGGTGATGTTCTTCGGCTGGGACAAGGTGAGCCGCGGCTTCCACCTCTCGGCTACGTGGCTCACGGCCATCGGCGCCAACCTTTCGGCGCTGTGGATTCTGGTGGCCAACAGCTGGATGCAGTATCCCGTCGGATGTTCGTTCAACATCGCCACGGTGCGCAACGAGATGGATTCGTTCTGGGACGTACTCTTCTCGCCCGTGGCGATCAACAAGTTCTCGCATACGGTCACCTCGTCGTTCCTCCTGGCGGCGATCTTCGTCATGGGCGTGAGCGCGTGGTACCTGCTGCGCGGACGCCACCGCCGCATGGCGCGCAGCAGCATCGCGCTGGCGTCGGTCTTCGGGCTGGTCTTCGCCCTCGTGGCGGCCTTTTCGGGCGACCGCTCGGGTGCGATCGTGGCGCGCGTGCAGCCGATGAAGCTGGCGGCCATGGAGGCGCTCTACAACGGCGAGGAGGGGGCGCCGCTGACGGTGGTGGGCCTGCTGCGCCCCGAAGGGCAGCGCACCTGCGACGACGACGCCTTCTACTTCAAGATCGGCATCCCCAAGCTCCTCTCGCTGATGAGTTTCCGCTCGGCCAACGCCTTCGTGCCGGGGATCAACGATCTGGTTTACGGCAACGAGGAGCGGGGCATCCTCTCCACGGCCGAGAAAATGTCGCGCGGACGCCATGCGATCGACCAGCTGGGCCGCTATCACGAAGCGCGCGAAAAGGGCGACGAAGCCGCGATGCACGAGGTCGAACGGCTTTTCGACGCCTCGACGCCCGAAGGGGCGGCCTTCCTGCGCGACTACTACGCCTACTTCGGCTACGGTTATCTCCGCTCGCCCCAGGAGACGGTGCCCAACGTGCCGCTGGTCTTCTATTCGTTCCGCGTCATGGTCGGTGCAGGCTGTTTCTTCATCCTGCTCTGTGCCGTCGTGTGGTGGCTCAACCGCCGCGACCGGCTCGCAGGCAAACGCTGGCTGCTGCGGGTGATGATCCTGTCGATCCCGCTGGCCTACCTCGCCTCGCAGGCGGGCTGGATCGTCGCCGAAGTGGGACGCCAGCCGTGGACGATCCAGAACCTGCTGCCTGCCTGCGTGTCGGGGTCGCACATCGCCGCCACGCCCGTGGCCGTCACATTCTTCATCTTCCTCGCGCTCTTCACGGTGCTGCTGGCGGCCGAACTGGCCATCATGCTGCGCCAGATCAAGATCGGACCTAACGAATAACGACTATGGACACACTGCTCTTTCTGCAACACTACTGGTGGTTCCTCATCTCCCTGCTGGGGGCGTTGCTGGTCTTCCTGCTCTTCGTACAGGGCGGTCAGGGATTGCTCTACACGATGGGGCGCACCGAAGCCGAACGCGACCTGGTCGTCAACGCGCTCGGCCGCAAATGGGAGTTCACCTTCACGACGCTCGTCACCTTCGGCGGCGCGTTCTTCGCCTCCTTCCCGTTATTCTACTCGACATCGTTCGGCGGCGCATTCTACGTCTGGATGGCCATTCTGCTGGTCTTCGTCGTGCAGGCCGTCTCCTACGAATACCGCCGCAAACCGTCCAACGTACTCGGCCAACGCACCTACGAGGCCTTTCTGGTACTCAACGGCGTGGCGGGGCCGCTGCTTCTGGGCGTCGCCGTGGGCACGTTCTTCACCGGTGCGGAGTTCACCGTCAACCGCATGAACATGGCCGCCGTGGGCGGCGACACGGCCATATCGCAATGGGCAACGCCGTGGCACGGTCTCGAAGCGCTGACGGACGCACGCAATCTGCTGCTGGGAGTAGCCGTCTTCGCCCTTTCGCGGGTGCTGGCGCTCCACTTTTTCCTCAACAATCTCGACGACGAGACGCTGCGGCTGCGTGCGCGACGCCTGTCGTGCGGCTATTCGCTGCTCTTTCTGGCCGCGTTCCTCGCCTTCTTCGGGTGGCTGCTCTGCTCCGACGGTCGGGCGATCGACCCTGCCTCCGGCACGGTGAGCATCGAACCCTACAAATACCTGCACAATCTGCTGGCGATGCCGGCTGTCGCTATCGTGCTGCTCGCAGGCGTCGCTGCGGTGCTGTGGGGACTTTGGAGCGGCGGGCGCAACGGCAGCCGGCGGGCGATCTGGTTCAGCGGCGCGGGAACGATCCTCACGGTGCTGGCACTGCTGCTGCTGGCGGGCTGGAACGATACCTGCTACTACCCGTCGCTGACGGACATGCAGTCTTCGCTGGCGATCACCAACAGTTCGTCGAGTCTCTTCACACTCAAAGTGATGAGCGTCGTCTCGCTGCTGATCCCCTTCGTCGCGGCCTACATCTGGTATGCGTGGAGGGCGTTGACCCGCCCGATCTCGGAACGCGAGGTCGAGGAGGCGGAACACAAATACTGATCGGGAAGGGAATACCGTTTATGGAGATCGTTTCGCTGCGGGAATCGCCGCAGGAGGTCGAACGGTTCATCGCCTATTTCCAAAGCCGATGGGCGAACGTTACCACCCGTGAGGCGAATGGTCGCGCCTTTACGGAATCGAACCGTGACCGCCGGCAGCCGCGCGGGAAGGCCGTCGTTCAGCGACGGCCTTTTCGTTCGCGGACGATGATCCTGCGGCGCCGCACCGACCAGCCGAAATGGCCGATCAGCTCGCCCAGCCGGAAATATTCGCCGTGCGAATAGGCCACCAGCCCCGCTCGTTCCAGATCGAAACGCCCCGTGGCGGAATCGATGTAGCGGTCGTCGACCAGCACGTTGACGACCTCCGCCAAAAACATGTCGTGCGACCCGAGCGGCAGGATCTGCCGCACGCGGCACTCGACGACGACGGGCGACTCCTCCAACGCCGGAGCTGCCACGACCGCGCCGCGCAGGGGCGTGAGTCCCGTCTCGCGGAATTTGTCGTAGTCGCGACCCGAACGGACGCCGCACCAGTCGACGGCACGCGCCATGGCAGCCGTGGTGAGGTTGATCGTGAACTCGCCCGTGCGCGCGATCAGCGCATGGGAGTGGCGTTCGGGACGCACCGAGACGTAACACATCGGCGGTGCGGTGCAGACCGTCCCCGTCCACGCCACGGTCAGCAGGTTCCAGTTGTCGGGCGCATCGCCGCACCCCACCAGCACGGCCGGCAGCGGATAGATCATCGTGCCGGGTTTCCAACTCTCTTTCATCGTCCGTCGGGCGCCGCATGTGAGCGGCCGCACGGCAAAGATACGCTTTTCAGCCGAAACTCGTATCCCGCAGGCGGTGGTACCGCCTGAAAATCCGCCGGAGCGTTTCGGCTGCGATCCCGTTTCGGGTAAGGCATATTCTTTGCGTTCCGGCAGGGAAAACGCCCCGCCGCCCGCCGAAAGGCGTGCCGCTTACCGAACCGATATGAATACGAACGAATTCGCCCGAACCCTGTTGCTCGGCATCAAAAACCTCCTTTCATGGATAGGCATTCCGCGCCACCTGCTCGACAAACTGGACGAGATCCTGTTTCTCGTGTGCATCGTCACGATCGCGTTCGTCGTGGCGGCCGTCGTCCACCTCCTGCTCGTCCGCGCGGCCAGGAAGATCCTCAAACGCAAACACCTCGATTTCTTCGATTCGCTGTTCCGGTACAGCGTCTTCCGCAAATCGACGGCGCTCATTCCGCCCCTGATCGTCTCCGCGCTGCTGCCCTTCGCCTTCGCCACCGACTCCGCGTGGTTCACCGTAAGCGAACGGGTCACGTGGATTTACTTCTTCATCGTGCTGATGATCTCCGTCAACGCGATCCTGAACACCGTGGGCGACACGCTGAAAAACGACGGACAGTTGAAAAACCGTCCGATCAAGGGATTCATCCAGATCTTTCAGGTGATCTTCTCCTGCGTCGTGGTCATCGTCGTCGTCTCGATCCTGATCGACAAGTCGCCGGTCAACCTGATTACGGGGCTGGGCGCCTTCACGGCCGTCCTGATGCTGGTATTCAAGGACCCTATCCTGGGGCTGGTCGCGGGCGTGATGATCTCCGAGAACGACATGCTGCGCATCGGCGACTGGATCGAGATGCCCCAGAACGGCATCAACGGCACCGTGACCGACATCTCTCTGACGGTCATCAAAGTCCAGAATTTCGACAATACGATCGTCACCGTACCTCCGTACTCGCTGGTCTCCGGATCGTTCGTCAACTGGCGGGGCATGAGCGATTCGGGCGGACGCCGCATCATGCGCGAATACGCACTCAAACTCGACTGCATCAAACCCTGCACGCCCGAATTTCTGGAACGGATGAAGGCTTTCGACGAAGAACTGGCGCAATTCATCGCCGAAAAACAGCGGCAGGCGGCCGAGGGCAAGGTCGCCAACACGGAGAATCCCGACGGACTGGTCAACGGGACGATCGAGACGAATCTCGGTCTGCTGCGGGCCTACATGGCGTTGTACCTGCGCCGGCACCCCTTCGTCAGCCGCGACCTGCTGCTGATGGTCCGGACGCTGCCCGCGACGGAGAACGGACTGCCGATCCAGATCTACTGCTTCTCCTCCGACAAGAACTGGCCGAGCTACGAATCCATTCAGGCCGAGATCATGGAGCACTTCGTCGCCGTATTACCGGCCTTCGAACTCTACGCATTCCAGCGCACGGGCGCCCGCGACGTCCTCCTCAACGGCATCGCCGCTTCCGGAAAAGCCGACCTGGCGACGATGGAGACCGCTCCCCTGCATACGGACCCTTCGGAAAAGCAGGGAACCTGAGATTCCGCCCGTTCGCGACAGAAAACGGGTGCATCCGAAAAAAGAGATATATTTCTTGTCCGAAACCGTATATCGAAATCACAGACAGGACATGACACGAATCGCAATCAAGCGGGTCTACGAACCCGCAACGGACACGGACGGACTGCGGGTGCTGGTCGACAAGCTCTGGCCGCGCGGCATCCGCAAGGAGGCGTTGCACTACGACCTGTGGGCGAAGGAGATCGCGCCCTCCGCTCCCCTCCGGAGATGGTTCCATGCCGACCCGCAAGGCCGTTGGGAAGAGTTCCGCAGACGGTATCTGCACGAACTGGCGGCGTCGCCCGCCGTGAGGGCGTTCGTCGCAAGGATCGAAAAGGAACCGCGCGCGACGCTTCTCTACGCCTCCAAAAATGCGGAGAAGAACCACGCGCGCGTGTTACGGGAGTATCTCGAACGGGAGTCGGGATGACATATCCGTTGCAGGAAAATGCGGACGGAGTCTTTGCGAACAGAATTTTGCGGCCAGAACCGGAGATGCAGGCGATATTCACGGAGATCGGCCTGCGCACCTGCGGGCGCGGCGCCTTTCCCCTGCCTGCCGGCTTGCCCTGCCGCCGCCGGCAGGCAAAAAGTCGCCGGCAACGGCGAACTTTTTATTTGACGCGCAATTCCGAATAAATTCGGTTGCGCGTCAAATAAAAAAGTCCGCGAACTTCGTTCACGGACTTTTCGCCTACCGGCTTGCGGAAAGGAGGGGATTCGAACCCCTGAAACCCTTTAGGGGTTTACTCGCTTTCCAGGCGGGCCAGTTCAACCACTCCTGCACCTTTCCCCGAATCAAAAAAAAGAACCAACCATCCGACCGGTTGATTCTTTGCGGAGAGAGAGGGATTCGAACCCCCGGTACAGTTGCCCGTACACCGCATTTCGAGTGCGGCCCGATCGACCACTCCGGCATCTCTCC
>ONZZ01001796.1_pt1 | contig 12747 bp, 8 predicted proteins | sample 1671101 | NCBI WGS metagenome assembly ONZZ01 (sample SAMN06348122, study PRJEB24527) | human gut metagenome | biome: human gut; feature: ankylosing spondylitis patient; material: feces | host: Homo sapiens | place: China | collected 2015-10
AATTTAATTATTTATTATAGTGTAAAGCCAGTATTTTGCTGGCTTTATATTTTTTTAATAAATTCATTAGCACTCACCTCTTGACAGTGCTAACAATGAGATGTATAACATCAATTGTAAGAGGAAAACAATAGATAAACAGTGAAGTTAAGCATTCATTGTAATAGAAGGAGGTAATCGTATGAACATTAATAAGTTTACACAGAAGTCTATTGAGGCTGTTAACCAGTGCGAGAAGATTGCCTACGATTATGGTAATCAGGAGATTGATCAGGAACATTTTCTGTACAGTCTCTTAACTATAGAAGATAGTCTTATCGCGAGCCTGATAGAGAAGATGGGAATTGATAAGGACACATTTATTAAAAATATTGAGACTTTACTTAGCCAGAAAAATAAGGTTTCAGGAAATGTACAGCTTTATGTAAGCAATGATCTTAATAAGGTTTTAGTAAATGCAGAAGATGAAGCAAAGAGAATGGGGGATGCATATGTTTCTGTTGAGCATCTTATGCTTGCGATGATTGCAGCACCTAACAAGAGCATAAAGCAACTTTTTAAGACATATGGAATTAACAGGGAATCATTCCTGTCAGCACTTGCCACAGTAAGAGGCAACCAGAGTGTTACTTCGGATAATCCAGAGGCAACCTATGATACTCTAAGCAAATATGCTACAGACCTTGTAGAAAGAGCTAAGGACGGAAAGCTTGACCCGGTTATCGGCAGGGATAATGAAATCAGAAATGTAATAAGAATCCTTTCCCGTAAGACGAAGAATAATCCCGTTCTTATTGGTGAACCTGGTGTTGGTAAAACAGCAGTTGTTGAAGGACTTGCACAGAGAATTGTAAGGGGAGATGTTCCAGAAGGCTTAAAGGATAAGAAGCTTTTTGCACTGGATATGGGCGCGCTTGTTGCAGGTGCAAAGTATCGTGGTGAATTCGAGGAAAGACTTAAGGCTGTACTTGATGAGGTTAAGAAGTCTGAAGGTCAGATAATCCTGTTTATTGATGAGATTCACACTATTGTCGGTGCAGGTAAGACAGAAGGTGCTATGGACGCAGGCAATATGTTAAAGCCTATGCTTGCCCGTGGTGAACTTCATTGTATAGGTGCTACAACTCTTGATGAGCACAGAGAGTATATTGAGAAAGACCCGGCACTTGAAAGACGATTCCAGCCGGTTATGGTTGATGAGCCTACAGTTGAGGATACTATCTCAATCCTTAGAGGTCTTAAGGACAGATATGAAGTGTTCCATGGAGTTAAGATTACAGATGGCGCACTTGTAAGTGCAGCTACTTTGTCAGACAGATATATTTCAGACAGATTTCTGCCAGATAAGGCTATAGACCTTGTAGATGAAGCATGTGCAATGATTAAGACTGAACTTGATTCAATGCCGGCAGAACTTGATGAGAAGAGAAGAAAGATTATGCAGCTTGAGATTGAGGAGGCTGCCCTTAAGAAAGAGACTGATAATCTTAGTAAGGAAAGACTTGATGCATTACAGAAAGAATTGTCAGAATTAAGGTCTGATTTCAATATCCAGAAAGCTAAATGGGACAGCGAGAAATCTTCTGTTGATCAGGTAAGTAAGTTAAAGGAAGAGATTGACCAGATTAATACCCAGATAGCACAAGCTAAGAGAGAATATGATCTTAATAAGGCAGCAGAGCTTCAGTATGGTAAGCTTCCGCAGGCACAGAAGGCTTTGGAAGAAGCTGAGAAGAAGTCAAGTAACAGAGATATGAGCCTTGTTCATGAAAGCGTTACTGAGGAAGAGATTGCTAAGATTATATCAAGATGGACTGGTATTCCGGTTAGCAAGTTAAGTGAGTCTGAAAGACAGAAAACTCTTAATCTTGATGAACAGCTCCACAAGAGAGTTATCGGTCAGGATGAAGGTGTTACTAAGGTAACAGAGGCAATCATAAGGTCTAAGGCTGGTATTAAAGACCCGACTAAGCCAATTGGTTCATTCCTGTTCTTAGGACCTACAGGTGTAGGTAAGACAGAGCTTGCAAAGGCACTGGCTGAGAGTCTGTTTGATGATGAATCTAATATAGTAAGACTTGATATGTCCGAGTATATGGAGAAGTATTCAGTATCCAGACTTATCGGAGCGCCTCCAGGATATGTAGGTTATGATGAAGGTGGACAGCTTACAGAAGCTGTAAGAAGAAAACCATATTCAGTTGTTCTTTTTGATGAAGTTGAGAAGGCACATCCAGATGTATTTAATGTCCTCTTACAGGTACTTGATGATGGCCGTATCACTGATTCACAGGGAAGAACTGTGGATTTTAAGAACACTATAATCATAATGACAAGTAACATTGGTTCTTCATATCTGCTTGAAGGCATCAATCCTGATGGCTCAATTAAGCCAGAGGCAGAGGAAGCTGTTATGGGTGATTTAAAGAATCATTTCAGACCGGAATTTCTTAACCGTCTTGATGAGATAATTATGTTCAAGCCTCTTACTAAGGATAATATCAGCAATATTATCAATCTTCTTGTTGCAGATGTTAACAAGAGACTTGCAGATAAAGAGCTTGAGATTGTTCTTACAGATGCAGCCAAGGATTTCATAGTTGAAAACGGATTTGACCCAATGTATGGTGCAAGACCGCTTAAGAGATATGTCCAGAAGACAGTTGAGACACTGGCAGCCAAGTTAATACTTGCAGGCAATATCAATACAGGGGATGATATTGTTATTGACCTTGTAGATGGAAAGCTGACAGCCAGAGCCGCCGCGAGGGCTGTTGAGGGATAAGGCCTGATATTGTAAGGACTTTATGGTCCTTTCGGGGACATTGGAATTTTTGACTTTTGCTAAATGACTATAAATACAGATGATACTTTTGAAATAAAAGCCTACCAGATTATGGTATATATGCGAATTAGTAGGTTTTTGAAATTGAAAGTTGTCATTGATGAAATTAAAAAGCCTACTAAACTATTGTGTAATGCAAGTTTAGTAGGCTTTTTGAAAGCAAACCAACAATTTATTCTTTGAATTTCTGACAGCATACTTTATAGGCAAACCGCAATTGCGGTATTGACAAAAATATATATTAATTGTATATTAAGAATGATTTATGGTTAAAGATTCATGACAGACTGCTTGTATGTGAATGAAAGAGAAAGATATAACACAAAAGGTACTGGAAGATAATAATGATATATTTGCGGATATTGTTAATGTGTTGTTATTTGATGGAAAGTCGGAGGTTGAAGAGAATGAACTTGTTAATACGACAGTTCATTCACAGTATAAGGCTGAAGATGGAAAAGTTCATGAACAGGAACGCGATATTGCTAAGTATTGGAAAAGAGGATGTACAGACATAGTCCTGTATGGCATAGAGAATCAGACAAAGGTTGAGAAAAGAATGCCAGCAAGGATATCGGGATATGAAGGTGCTTCATACAGAGGACAATATGATAAGAAAACAATAGTGCCGGTAATAACGATGGTGCTGTATTATGGTACAGACAGAAAATGGACAGCACCAAAGAATCTTAAGTCTCTGATTAAAGTTCCGGATAATCTGGATAAGTATGTTAATGACACTAAAGCTAATGTATTTGAGATAGCGTGGCTGACAGATGAACAGATAGCAAAGTTTACAAGTGATTATAAGATCGTTGCTAATTTCTTTGTGAACAAGAGAAAGAACAAAGATTACATACCAGATGATAAGACAACAATTAAGCATGTGGATGAGATACTAAAGTTCTTATCAGTTATGACAGGGGATAACAGATATGAAGAGATATTGTCAGATAAGGAAGGAGTGAGCAATATGTGTGATGTAGCACAGAGACTTGAAGACAGGGGAATTGAGAAAGGACTTCAGAAAGGAAGAGAAGAAGGCAACCGGATGATATATTCACTGGTCGAAGATGAGAGCATAAGTATGGAAAAGGGTGCACAAAAGCTAGGGGTAAGTGTAGAAAAGCTGCGAGTTAATATGATTAATGCGGGATACAAGTGTCCGGATATGGAGTGATAGCTGACAATATAATATATAAAGATAAAGCAATGCTGGGAAGAGTGGATACTGGCATTGCTTTTATTTTATGGAAAAGTCTGTTTCTGTTCAGGAACTTACTTCTGCGTGTTCCTATAAGAACAATAAATAATTAATCTATATAGGCAAATTTCAGGCAGAATTACATGAAAGTGTAGGAATATACCTATCAGGCAGGCCCGAGGAAGCTTATCTATAGGCAGATTGGGAGAAAAAGTGAGGGTTGAATAAGGATTCTGCCCAGATATGTCCTATAAGTCAAGCAATAATGCGACTACCTATAGGTATCATGAACAATGAATCAATAAAGCGTTTAATTATTTCTTGAAATAGCTAGGAAAATAGTTATATTATAGTAAAGTATAAAGCTAAAAGGGGAGAGAAGTAAAATGCTTACAAAATTAAAAAAGTGCAAAACACTTAAAGAAATATATGAGATGCTGGGGGAAAATTTTTTTGAAAAGACAGCAATGTACATAGTGATGGGATGGTGTTTATTGCCGATACTATCAATCTTCTTTCATATAAGATGGGTGGGGATGGCTGAGCAGACATTTATGTATAGATTAAATATATTGTCAAGCTATCAGACGGCAGTTTTGCTTATGGGTGTGCTGACAGTGGAATTTCTGACAGCATACTTTATAGGCATGATACTGACACGGAGTAATAATTGGAAAAATGAGCTGTTTGAGTTTATTAAAAGAGAACCATGGAATGTATTTTTTTAATGTTGTTTGTATGGATTATCATATGTACAATGCATTCGAATGATAAATATACTTCAATATTTGGAACAGAGTACAGATATGAAGGCCTTGTGACATATTGCTGCTATGCGGCGGTTTATATGTGCACGCATATAGTTAAAGAAGCAAAATATAGAAAATACATATTTAATACATACGCGGTAACAGCGGTTATACTTGGGATATGTCTACTGCTTCAAGATAATCATCTACTATATATGCAAAAAATATTTGTTTATGATAGAGCAACTGTATTCAGCCAGTTTAATCATTTTGGGTATTATCTTAACATGTCAATTCTGGTTATGACAGGGTTATTCTTAACGTCAGATATTAAGAAAAATGAAATTATGTATGCAGCAGGAATAGCGTTCCAGCTATTTTGCCTTTTGGTGAACAATACATTTGGTGCGTATCTTGGCTCTATGTTTGGTGTTATAGCTGTATGCATAATGTATGTTGTAAGAACTAACAATATAAAGAAAATACTAGTGCCGATAATTATATATATTTCCCTTAGCACAGTCAGCATGTCAGGAATCATTCCATCAAGCAGTGGACAGAACTTAAAAGTTAATTTATCAACTTTTTCTCATGATGTTAATGCAGTCGCATCAAATGCGGAAGATGCAGATGGAGCAGGGACGGGAAGAATGAGATTGTGGAAAGCTTGCTTAAAAATGATACCGGAAAGTCCAATATTAGGATATGGACCAGAACAATTGAATGAAAAATATTCTGGCGAATTGGGAGGCGTGTTAGCAGGAGGCACTGACAGACCAGAAAATGAATATATACAGTATATGGTGTTTATGGGAATACCAGGGCTTGTAATGTATATGGGCGCATTAATATCAATGATGATATGCCAATTGAAGAAAATTAAAAAAATGGAACTTATAACGATAGCTTCGGCAGGGTGTGCATTGGCATATGCAGCAGGTGCATGCTTTGGAAATTCAATGTATTATACAACACCATATTTCTATATGTTTTTAGGAATGACAGCAAGAACGATTAAGCTAGAAAATACGAAATAAAAGTGGAAATTACCCACTTTTAGTGTGTAGTATGATATTGTTAAGGTATGTTATAAATGTAAAAGTAAATTTAAAAAGAATTTATTTTTTGTTAATTTTGTTTGTTAATTTTAGTAAAATTATTGTCCTGATTGTGCTTATGTGTTATACTAAATGCACTAAAAAGGAAAGATTTTACTAAGAATGGGGAGTGTGATATGGAAACATTTTCATACAAAGCGGTTGACGCTTCGGGAAAAGATGTTAAGGGTGCTGTTGAAGCAGAAAGTAAAGATGAAGCAGCCAGAAAGATAAAGGAACAGGGCTTTACTCCTATATCAATAGGTAAGCAGGGAGCTTTGGATAAAGATGTTAATCTGTCATTTTTTGGCCCAAAGAAAATACCGGCACGAGATATGAGCGTATTCTGCCGGCAGTTTGCAAGTATTCTTAAAGCAGGTGTAAGCGTAATTAATGCTTTGGAGATGCTTGGTGAACAGACAGAGAATAAGAGACTTAAAGAGGCAATTGAGAGAACCCAGTCCAGCGTAGAAAAAGGTGAAAACCTTTCGGATTCAATGAGGGAGAACGAAGAGTTTCCAAGTATTCTTATTGATATGATTAAGGCTGGTGAAGCTTCTGGTAGTCTGGAGAATTCTCTTACACGAATGGCAATACAGTTTGAAAAAGATGCCAAGTTAAAGGGTGTTGTAAAGAAAGCAATGATGTATCCGATAGTGCTTATCTTTGTTATGATAGGTGTTATTGTAGTAATGCTTACATTCGTTATACCAAGCTTTATGACAATGTTTGAAGATTTGGATTCGGAACTTCCAGTAACAACAAGGGCAATCCTTGCTATGAGTGACAGTGTTAAAGGATACTGGTATGTATATCTTATAGTTGTCATTGGAATAGTTGTGGGAGTTAAGTTATATGGTAATACCGAGAATGGAAGACATAACCTGGATAAATTAAAGTTAAAGATTCCAGTATTTGGATTGTTACAGACTAAGTCAGCGTGTGCTTCATTTGCAAGAACAATGAGTACATTGTTACAGGCTGGTATGCCAATGATTGATGCACTTGAGATATCTGCTTCAACCATGAAGAATGTATTATATTATGATGCATTAGAAAAAGTAAAGAGCGGCGTGTCATTAGGCTTGCCTCTTTCTAATCAGTTAAGAACATCGGGGCTTTTTCCTCCGATGGTTGTACATATGGTAGGTATTGGCGAAGAAACTGGTAATGTTGAAGAGATGCTTACCAATTCAGCAGTTTATTATGAAGAAGAAGTTGAAGTTCAGACACAGACTCTTACTTCATTAATGGAACCTATTATTATTGTACTAATGGCTTTTGTTGTTGTACTTTTGATACTCGCAATTTACCAGCCAATGATTCAGCTTTACAATACATTAGGTTCACAAGGTTAGTATATAATCTGTTCTGCAGGTCGCTTAACGAGAATGGATTTATATAAATATATTTCAAAAGGGAGATATGAAACATGAAAAAAACACAGAAAAAATTAGGTAACAAAGGTTTCTCTTTAGTAGAGCTTATCGTAGTTATTGCTATTATGGCAGTACTTGTTGGTGTGTTAGCTCCAACACTTATCAAGAACATTGAAAAGTCAAGAAAGTCAAAGGATGAACAGAATCTTGATACAGTTAAGGGCGCAATAACAACAGTATTAGCTGATGAAAAGTATTATGATCTTTTAAGTGATAATGTGGTTACAATTACAGGCTCAGATGGAACGATTACAATTACTTCTGATTCAGATACTAAGCCAGATGGTGCTACAAATACTTTAAAACAAGAATTGACTGAGACTATTAGTAAAGAAAAAGTTCCTATGACTTCAAAAGATTTAAAGTCAAAAACAATTAAATTCACGATTACAAACGGAAAAGTTTCAGATTATAATGCATCATAATAGTATTAGTTAAGGAAACATTAAATCATGCAATACGAATTACCACTGTACTTCATTATCTTTCTATACGGAATCGTATTCGGAAGTTTTTTGAACGTACTGATTTACAGATTACCATTAAAAGAGAATATAGCTACAGAACATTCGCATTGTATGACATGTGGTGCAAAAATCCAGTGGTATGATCTCATACCACTGGTAAGCTACATAATACTTGGTGGAAAATGCAGACACTGCAAAGCTAAGATATCACCGCAGTATCCAATCATTGAAGCGACCAATGGGATAGCATATGTGATAGTATTCTTAGTTCACGGATTTAATGCGGTAAGCATATTGATGTGCTTTGCATTTTCAATATTTCTTGTTATTTCAGTCATTGACTGGAGAACTTTCGAGATACCATTTTCACTTAATGTGGCAATTGGTGTTTTGGCAGTGATAAGAATCATATTAGATCACAAGAACCTATTAGACTATCTAATAGGGTTTTGTGTTATAAGTGGATTCATGCTCATATGTCTTTTTATTGGACGAGCGATTAAAGGAATTGACGCTTTTGGCGGTGGAGACATTAAGCTGATGGCGTTTGCAGGATTATTTTTAGGATGGAAGTGCATTATTCTGGCATTTCTGATTGGCTGCATCTTGGGTGCAGTCATTCATTCCATCCGTATGAAAGTTACGGATGCTGAACATGTACTGGCATTCGGACCATATTTGTGTGCAGGGCTTACAATAGCCATGCTTTTTGGTACGAATATAATTAACTGGTATCTTTCTTTTATGGGATTCTAACTAATCTGTATATTTATGTAGGAGAGTTTTTGTCTATATAGAAAGAACAGGAAATTTATATATATTTTTATAACTAGAAATCATTAGCTTATTATGTGGGGAGCTGGATAGGAGGATTTTATGGCTGCATCTAAAGCCAAAGGTAAATTGGTAAGTATCGTTATCAATAACGAGTATATTAAAATATGTGAAATCACTAAATCAGGTAAGAACAGTGTCGTTCATAAGACTGTTACAATTCCTGCACCAGAAGACTGCTATGTCGATGGTGTAATTGAGCAGACTGACGTACTTGCTAAGGCAATCAAGGTTGTTATGGACGAGCATAGATTTAATGCTAATAATGTCGCATTTTCTATCAGTTCTCCAAGACTTGCAACTAAGGAAGTTCTTATTCCTAATGTTAAGGCTAATAAGATTGATAAACTTGTACAGGCTAATGCTACAGAGTATTTCCCTGTTAATATGGATGAGTATATCATTCAGTACACGGTTCTTGAGAAAGTAGAAGATCAGGGACAGGAAAAGATTAAACTTATGGTTGCTGCTGTACCATCAGAAGTTGTAGAGTCTTACTATGGACTTGCTAAGGCTTTAGGACTTAAGGTGGCATTTGTTGATTATGCAGGTAACAGTACATACCAGATTATGAAACAGCAGATTGGACCAGAAGTCAGTCTTGTTATACAGGTTGAAAATGATGGTACTGTAATTAATATTTTCAAGGATAATGTATTGCAGTTACAGAGGAATGTTCCTTATGGAAAGTCAATGCTTGTTAATGCAGTTATGGAGAAATATGGACTTAAGTATGAGGCTGCTACAACAAAGCTTCAGAATGAAACACTTCTTCACTCAAGATTTGATGGAGATGAGGTTACAGAGTCATTAAGGTATATGGCAAGTAACATCAACAGAGTTATTGATTACTATGTATCGCGTAACAGATTATCAATCCAGAAGGCATACTTAATCGGACATTCTACATCTATTAAGGGTTTTGCAACACTTCTTTCTAATGAGCTTAATATGCCAATTGAGAAGGTCGAGAGACTTAAGAATATTGCACTGGACAAGAAAGCATATGTTGAAGAGGCTACTCTTACAAGTTATGTAACTAACTTAGGTGCAGTTATTGATCCGGTTGATTTTATTCCTAAGAGACTTATTGAGAGTGGTGCCAGAAAAGAAAATACAAAGACGCTTATTGTAGGATTTGTTGGAGCCCTTGTGGTTTCTGCACTCCTTGTTCTTATTCCACTTGTTCAGGTTGTTGCTCTTAATGCAGAGATTGGATCTCTTAATAAGAGTATAAAGAAGCTGAGCATTATTAATGATGTTGTTAATGAATATTATTCAGCTAAAGATAAATATAATGATATCGCAGCATTTGCAGCACTTACATCAGACAGCGATGATGCATTACAGGATTTTGTTGATTATCTTGAAAAGAGTATGCCAAGTGATATTACTATTCAGTCTTTCAATGTTGCATCAGGAGCAATTACTGTTAATGGAACAGCGGGAAGCAAGTCTTCAGTAGCTAAGTTCATTCAGGAACTTCAGAAGAATTCTTCTGTACTTAATGTTGATGCCCCTACTATAACAGAGACTAAGGATAATGCAGGTACAATTGAAGTTACATTTTCATTATCATGTACATTTGTTGGAGGAACATCTAATACAACTGATATGAAGTCATCTAATACATCAAACAGTACTAAAAATAGCAGTACTAAGAGTTCAACAACAAAGTAGGAGGGGAGTCAGATGGATAAGTTAAAAGGTATGTTAAAAATCTCTGAAAGAGACAAAAAGTTATTGGTTGTTGTATTAGCAGTGCTTATTATGGCTCTTGCTTATTTCTTTGGATTTCAGAATCTTTCAGACCAGGTAGATACTTTATCTACTAAAAAGACTACTCTTGAGACAACTCAGAGAGACTTAAAAGAAAAGAATAACAACAAACAGAAGTATGTTAATGATACAATGAATTACCTTAAGCAGTATGATAATCTTCTTGACAGATATGCGGCAGGAAGCACACAGCCTAATTCAATTGATTTCTTTAACAAGACAGAGTCTGTAACAGGAACATGGGTAAGAAGCCTTTCTTTATCACCAACAACTGTTCTTTACAAGTTCGGTCAGATTGCTTCAAGTAATGTAAATGGAAAAAGCAATTATACTTCTAATCTTACCGGCTATAAGTCAACTATTAATATTGCTTATGAATCAGATTATAGTCAGTGGAAGAATTTTATTAAATATGTCAATACATATGCTGATAAGAGCACAATTGATGCCTTATCTGCATCTTATAATGAGGCAACAGGTGTTGTTACAGGAACAGCATCTATTTCACTTTATTCAATTGAAGGTGGAAAGCGTGATTATAAGGAACCATCATTTGATGTTAAGACAGGAACAGGAAATATATTCTCAACAGTTACACCAACTGAGTAATAAGAGAATTCAGGGAGAGGGATATGAAATTATATAGAAAGAATAGAAAATTGAATAATTCCGGTTTTTCACTGGTTGAAGTACTGGTAGCGATTGTTATTCTTGCAATCATATCTCTACCGGTACTGAGTACATTTTCTAATGCTGCCAGAATTAACAATAAAGCAAGAAGGACTGAAAATGCTAATACTGCAATTAACAATATTATAGAGGAAGCAAAGAGCATGAGTCTGGACAGGCTTGCTGGTGGCAATGGACAATATACTTATCAGCAGCTTGGTGGGATTGACAGCACAACATATTCTGTGGGTAATAAGAAAGATGCTTCTAATATTCTTTATTATGAGGGTGTAAATAAAGAAAAATTCTATATCAAAGCAGAATTTGATCCATCACCTTATACAACACCTGCTGACAGTACGGTTAAGGATAATCCTAATAATAATATTAATTCTGCAGGAATATCAGTATATGCAGATGTTTCAGCTGACAGTTCACTCGTTTATCGTGATGATAACAGTGATAATCAGGCAGTCGCACATTTTAAATATTATACAGGTGAGCAGGCATTCGACAGGTCTAAGATTACTAAGAGTACATCTATTGATGTTAATGTAACAAGAAATACTTCAGATGCATCTAAGGTTTTATTTGACCAGACAGCAGTTATTACTGTTACATATCATTATGATACAGTGCTTAGTTATCCTGATTATGTTAAGACTACTACACTTACAACTAATACTTTTGAAGCGGAAGAACGTGAGGAAGATGTAAGTGGTACAAAGCAGACGGTCTATTACGTTTCAGGAAAGATTAAGAAGAATATAAAGAATCTGTATGTATTCTATACTCCGTTTGATGATTATATAAGTACTAATAAGAAGGGTACAACAACTACAGATGGTACTATGGAAGTATATGTTAATGATAAGATTAATGTAACATACAAATATCCGGCAGAACTTACCAATGTAAGATATAGTGACCTTAATATATATCTTCTTGAGCAGGAAAAGATAACGCAGGAAAAGAATGCAGATGGTTCAGTAGCATCAGCACAGAAATACAGAATGTTGGTTGATCATAATAAAGTTAAAGTTACATTTAATACTCAGGTTATGGGTAATCTTGCTGATAAAGCAGGAAACAAGGATACTGCAGCGAGAATTTATTCTAATATTAAAGACTGGAAGTCTGGTTCTTCATCAAAAACAGAAGATTCTATGTACAGACTTACAGTGACAGTATATTATAATGATTCAACTATGTCAGATGATTCAAAGATTGCAACTATGACATCTACTAAGATTAATTAGTCAGTGAAAGAATGGAGACAGTTTATGGGGAAAGTATTATTGAATTTGAAAAGAAAAAGAAATAATTCTGGTTCTACTATTGTAATAGTGCTTATTATGACTTCATTTGTATTGATTCTTTCAACACTGATTACTACAACTACAATGGTCAACCTTAAAATGAAGATGATAGCATCACAGTCTAAAAAGACGTTCTACACATCAGAAGAGGCTGTTGATGAGATATATGCTGCACTTGGAAAAGCTTCAATGGAGTGCTTTAATGCTTCATATGAGGAACAGCTTACCACATTATCAAGTTATAGTAAGGTCGTTTCTGACCAGCATAATAATTTTGCAACTTTGGTTGAGATTGATAATGAAAAAGCAAATGTTGCTTTAAGAGAAAATTATATGCAGAAGCTT
>ONZZ01001818.1_pt1 | contig 12647 bp, 10 predicted proteins | sample 1671101 | NCBI WGS metagenome assembly ONZZ01 (sample SAMN06348122, study PRJEB24527) | human gut metagenome | biome: human gut; feature: ankylosing spondylitis patient; material: feces | host: Homo sapiens | place: China | collected 2015-10
AGGAACTTGCAAAGATCAAAGAGATCACAATTGACAGCGCATTAAATGATGCAACAACTCTTCCAAAGCCTATCTTAAACAAATTACTGGACAAGGCAATCGGCGAGAAGGTATGGAGTGATGAGGATATCAATAACTTCGAAGAGCATAAGAGCAATATGAATTATGTCTGGAATTTCCTTTCCGATGCTGCAAAGGTTCAGCTGGGTGAGCTGGCTATGGCAGATAAGGCATCTATCACTGCTGAGAAGATGTTCGGCGGTCTTGTAGAAGGTCGTGTATCCAAGCAGTTAAAGGAGATCTGCCTTCTTGATCAGACATACGTTAAGGCGGAAGATGGCAAGCAGTCCGTAGCTAAGTATCTTGAGTCTGTTTCCAAGGATCTTAAAATCACCAAGATGATTCGTTTCGAAGTTGGCGAGGGTATGGAAAAGAAACAGGAAGATTTCGCAGCAGAAGTTGCTGCACAGATGAACGCATAATCCGTTCACAGAGTCAAGCTGTGTGAAAACACAAAAGGAGTCGTGGTTTTGGAAAAATAAAGAAACCGTGGCTCCTTTTTTATAACAATTTTACAACAACAGGGAATTAAATCTTTACAAGTTTTCAAAATATGTTAAAATAGAAAAGGATATTTCCCGGTGGAGGAACAGGATGAGTACAAAAGATTCAGAAGCTCTGGAGCAGCAGCGCCAGAGGAGAAATCGCATCAACCGTATGAAAACGGGAATCATTGTGACGATTACGGTATGGATGCTTGTCTCACTGTTGGCAATTATCCTTCTGACGGTGCAGGTAGCACGTTTGAGCAGCCATGTAAAGAGACTGGAGAAAGCGGGACAGACAACCGTTTCGCAAAATATTCCGGATTCTGAAAATGTGCAGGCTGCGGATACAGAAAGCAGTGGGCAGGAGACACAGAAATCTGCTTACGATAAAGTTGTGACGGGGATTGATTCCGGGGACAATATGGCAAAAGCGGGAGATGCACATAAAGTATATCTTACTTTTGACGGCGGACCGGATGAAAATACGGACAAGATTCTCGACGTATTGGATAAATACGGAGTAAAAGCAACTTTTTTCGTAGTAGGGGATGATTCCAAGGATATGCAGGAGGTCTATAAGAGGATTGTAAAAGACGGACATACACTTGGAATGCATTCCTTTTCCAACAAATACAGTACAATATATGCCTCCACAGAGGCATTTGAACAGGATTTTGATAAGATTTCCTCATATCTGAAAGACGTTACGGGAGTTAATAGTCTCTATTATCGTTTTCCGGGAGGAAGCAGCAATGAGATCAGCAATGTAAATATGGCTGAATTCGTTCGTATCTTAAATGAAAAGGGAATTACATACTTTGACTGGAACGTTTCTGCAGGAGATACTTCATCGGATTATACGGTGGATGATGTTGTGACAAATGTGACAGAAGGAGTAAAAAGATACAAAACCTCGGTTGTGTTATTACACGACGGAGATGACAAGTCAACAACGGTAGAGGCTCTGGAATCTTTGATTCAGAAACTGCAACAGATGAAAGCTGAGATTCTGCCGATTGATGAAAATACAAAAGTCATTCAATATATCAAGGCAGATAGTGTTGAATAAGTAGTATGAGTGGAGGAAGCACGATGGGATTATTTAAAGATTTTAAGGATGATTTTTCTCAGGCGGTCAATGAAATGATGCCGGGAGCAGACGCTCCGGAAAAAGAAAACAAAGCAGAAGATCTGGTAGTTAACACTCTGGGAGAAGATGTGGATGTAAAATCCGAATTATCCAAACTGGATGGTTTACTGGAGCAGGTACAGAAGGACGGCGGGTCTGATACACAAAAGTTAGAGTCGGAGCTTCCACCAATTCACAAAGAGGATAAAAAACCGGTGATCACACCAGCTGTGGACCCGGTAATCAATACATTTAATGAGGAGAAAAAAATTATGAGCGACACAACAATGGAAACCCCAAAGCCAACAGCACCAGTGATGAATAACAAAGTGAATCCGGATGCAGTTTCAGATGAGACATCTGTTATAACCGCAGGAACTGTTCTGACCGGTGATATCGCGTCTGACGGATCATTTGATATTCAGGGAACCATCAACGGAAATGTAACCTGTAATGGTAAGCTGGTTGTAACCGGAACCATTAACGGAAACAGTGCAGCTTCAGAGTTTTTTGCTGATGTGGCAAAAGTTGAGGGAGAAGTTGTAAGTTCCGGTACAGTTAAGATTGGAGCCGGTTCTGTGATCATTGGCAATATTGCAGCAGCTTCTGCAGTTATTGCAGGTGCAATCAAGGGTGATATCGATGTACAGGGACCTGTTGTTGTTGATACATCTGCGGTAGTCATGGGAAATATCAAATCCCGTTCCGTACAGATTAATAACGGTGCAGTAATCGAAGGTTTCTGCTCTCAGTGTTATGCTGATATTGATGTACAGGGACTTTTTGACGGAAAGTAAAATTAATCATAGGAGACAGATACGATGAAACGTATTTTATTAAAACTCAGTGGAGAGGCACTGGCCGGGGACAAGCGTCATGGATTTGATGAGCCGACAGTTACGGTTGTTGCAAAGCAGGTAAAGCAATTGGTAGATGCAGGTGTACAGGTTGGTATTGTCATCGGAGGAGGCAACTTCTGGAGAGGACGTACCAGTGAGACGATCGACCGTACAAAAGCCGATCAGATCGGTATGCTTGCTACGGTTATGAACTGTATTTATGTGTCAGAAATTTTCCGTTCCGTTGGAATGATGACTTCCGTGCTTACCCCGTTTGAGTGCGGATCTATCACAAAGTTATATTCCAAGGATCGTGCAAATAAATATTTTGCACATAACATGGTTGTATTTTTTGCAGGTGGTACCGGACATCCATATTTCTCAACAGATACGGCAACGGTACTTCGTGCGGTAGAGATTGAAGCAGATGGAATTTATCTTGCCAAGGCAATCGATGGTGTATATGACAGCGATCCGAAAGTAAATCCATCCGCTAAGAAATATGATCAGGTTTCCATTCAGGAAGTCATTGATAAAAAACTTGCGGTCGTTGATTTGACAGCATCCGTAATGTGCATGGAAAACCACATTCCAATGTATGTATTCGGACTTGGTGAAACGAACAGCATTGTAAACGCGGTAAACGGCCAGTTCAACGGAACTGTCGTTACTGTGGACTAGGAGGATATAGTATATGGACGAGAGATTACAGATTTTTCAGGATAAAATGGAGAAATCCCTTGCCAATTTAAATGAGGAGTTCGCGGGAATCCGTGCAGGACGTGCGAATCCGCATGTGTTGGACAAACTTCGTGTTGATTATTACGGAACACCGTCTCCGATTCAGAGCGTTGCAAATGTCAGTGTTCCGGAGCCGAGAATGATTCAGATTCAGCCATGGGAAGCATCTATGGTAAAAGAAATTGAAAAAGCCATTCTCAGTTCGGATCTGGGAATTAACCCGACGAATGACGGAAAACTGATTCGTCTGGTATTTCCGGAACTGACCGAAGAGCGAAGAAAAGAGCTGGCAAAAGATATTAAGAAAAAAGGTGAGGGTGCCAAGGTCGCTGTGAGAAATATCCGCAGAGATGCGATGGATCATTTCAAAAAAGTAGGCAAGGCGGAGGATATTTCCGAGGACGAGATCAAGGATCTCGAAGACGGAATCCAGAAACTGACCGATCAGTATGTTGCACAGATTGACAAGGCTGTGGATGCCAAGTCGGATGAAATTCTTACAGTATAAGATGTTTAAGGGACATAAGCCTGTGGCTATGTCCCTTTTTCACTTGCAGGAAAGAGGGGAACAAGATTGATGAAAATTCCAAAACATGTGGCGATTATACTCGATGGGAATGGAAGATGGGCAAAAAGCAAGGGTATGCCACGCAATTATGGACATACCGTTGGCGCAAAGAATGTAGAAACGGTTTGTCAGGCTGCAGATGAGCTTGGAATTGAGTACCTGACACTGTATGCATTTTCCACGGAAAACTGGAATCGTCCGGACAGCGAAGTGGCTGCACTGATGAAACTGCTGGAGAGTTATTTGAAAAACTGTATCCGCACGGCAAATAAAAATAATATGCGGGTACGTGTGATTGGGGAACTTTCCAGATTATCCGAAAGTTTTCAGAAAAAGATTCAGGAACTGGAAGAAGTTTCCGCGGCAAATACGGGACTGAATCTGACCATTGCCATCAATTATGGAAGCCGGGATGAGATGCTTCGGGCCATGAAGCATATGTTTACTGATATAAAGAATGGCAGAATCGCGGAGGAGGAAATCAATGAGAAAATCTTTTCCGGATATCTGGATACAAGGGAACTTCCAGACCCGGATTTACTGATTCGTACAAGTGGAGAGCAGCGGCTTTCCAATTATCTGCTGTGGCAGCTTGCGTATAGCGAATTTTATTTTACGGATGTTCCGTGGCCGGATTTTCATAAAAAAGAATTGGAATTAGCTGTGGAAGCGTATAATAAACGAGACAGACGCTTTGGCGGACTTAAGGAGGAAGAATAGGATGTTTAAAACGAGACTGTTAAGCGGAATCGTGCTGGTAATTCTGGCTCTGTTTTTGATTATTTCAGGCCATGAAATTTTATTATTTGCAACACTTGCCATTTCCTGTATCGGAATGTTTGAATTATATCGCGTGTTCAAGATGGAAAAGACCGTTCTGGCAGGCGTTGGATATCTGGCGGCAATCGTTTATTACTGTAATTTACAGTGGAAGTTTCTGCCGGATCTTATGATTTTATTTATGGCATTTTTGATTCTGTTAATGTTTGTATTTGTATTTGCATATCCGAAATTTCATGCAGATCAGGTGATGGCAGCATTTTTTGGATTCTTCTATGTAGCGGTCATGCTTTCTTATGTATATCAGATCCGTACGCTGGAGAGAGGGTTATATCTTGCCTTTCTTGTATTTTTATGTTCGTGGGGATGCGATACCTGTGCATATTGCGTCGGAATGCTGATCGGAAAGCACAAGATGTCGCCGAAACTCAGTCCGAAAAAATCGGTAGAGGGTGCAGTAGGAGGTGTGGCAGGTGCTGCGCTTCTGACCGCTTTATATTGTTTTATTTTCCGTAGCCCGATGCATCTGGAACGTGGAGAAATTGTAATTCTTGCTGTGATTGCGGCAATTGCCGGACTGATTTCCATGGTAGGGGATCTGACAGCTTCTGCCATCAAAAGAAATTATGATATCAAGGATTACGGAAAGTTGATTCCAGGTCATGGAGGAATTCTCGACCGGTTTGACAGCATGATTATTACTGCACCAATCATTTATTTCCTGGCGCTTCATATGCTGTAAGAGGTGAACGATGAAAAAGATAGCAATTTTGGGATCGACAGGGTCCATTGGAACACAGACACTTTCTGTGATTGAAGAACATGCAGATGATTTTGAAGTGACCGCACTTGCCTGTGGAAACAATATCCGTCTGCTGGAAGAACAAATGCGGAAATTTCGCCCAAAGCTTGTTGCTGTGTGGAGCAAAGAGGCAGCAGCTTCCCTTCGGGTCCGCACGGCGGATCTGGGCATTCCTGTGGAAACCGGAATGGATGGATTACTTGCGGTTGCAACTTATGAAGAGTCGGAAATTCTGGTGACGGCGATTGTCGGGATGCTCGGAATCCGGCCGACCATTGCAGCCATAAAGGCAAAGAAAACGATTGCCCTGGCAAACAAAGAAACGTTAGTTACGGCAGGACATCTGATTATTCCGCTTGCAGCGGAGTATGGAGTGTCCATTCTTCCGGTAGACAGTGAACATAGTGCCATTTTCCAGTCTTTGCAGGGAAACGAAGAAAATCCGATCAGTAAAATCCTTCTTACCGCATCCGGAGGACCGTTCCGGGGCAGAAAGAAGCAGGATCTGCTCCATATACAGGTGGAAGATGCATTAAAGCATCCGAACTGGTCCATGGGACACAAGGTGACCATTGATTCTTCGACACTTGTGAACAAAGGGCTTGAGGTTATGGAAGCAAAATGGCTGTTTGGTGTGGAACTCGAACAGATTGAAGTTGTCGTGCATCCGCAGAGTGTCATTCATTCTGCTGTGGAATATGAGGATGGTGCAGTGATTGCGCAGCTTGGAACGCCGGATATGCGTCTGCCGATTCAGTATGCACTGTATTACCCAAAGCGGAAACATTTATCCGGGAAGCGTCTGGATCTTTTTGCTCTTCGTGACATTACGTTTGAGCGCCCGGATACGGATACCTTCCGTGGGCTTTCCCTGGCATATGATGCTGCCAGACGGGGAGGAAATATCCCAACGGTTTTTAATGCCGCAAATGAAAAGGCAGTGGCAATGTTTCTGGACAGAAAAATCGCTTATCCGGAAATTACGGAAATGATTGAAGCTGCAATGGAAGAAGTCAGCTATATCGCACATCCGGATTTAGAGCAGATCTTAGAGACAGAGCAGGCAACATATGAATATATAGGGGGCAGGTGGTAAAAAAAATGAAAATTGTATCATTTCTTATCGCATTTGTAATATTTAGTATTGTCATTTTATTTCATGAACTGGGGCATTTTTTGCTTGCAAAGGCAAACGGAATCCGGGTAAATGAATTTTGTTTCGGCCTTGGACCGACTATCTGTGGGATACAAAAAGGCGAAACCAAATACTGCATTAAGGCATTTCCGTTTGGAGGAGCCTGCATGATGGAAGGGGAAGACGAAGATTCGACGGACAATCGTGCATTTGGTAAAAAGCCGGTATGGGGACGTATGAGCGTCGTATTTGCAGGACCTTTTTTTAACTTTATTCTTGCATTTATTTTCGCGTTTATCCTGATGAGCTGTGTGGGATATGATAAGCCGGTTCTTTCCGGGGTAATGGAAGGATATGCCGCAGAAGAGGCAGGTCTTCAGGAAGGGGATGAGATTATCCGGATGAATCATTTTTCGGTTCATTTCAGCAGAGAAATCACTGCATACGGAACATTTCATTCCGGGGAAACCATTAAAGTCACTTATGCAAGGGATGGGCAGAAACATACGACAACACTGGTTCCGAAACTGGATAAAGAGACCGGAAGATATCTGTACGGATTTCAGACCATGGGAAATGTCCGGGTAAAGGGAAACGTGCTCACAAACTTAAAAAACAGTTTTTACGAGGTGCGATACTGGATTTATACCACTATCCAGAGTCTGAAAATGCTTGTGACACGTCAGGTATCTCCAAACGAACTGAGCGGACCGGTCGGTATCGTAAAATCAATCGGAGACACCTATCAGCAGTCTGTAAAAAATGACGGGTATTACTATGCACTTTTGAATATGCTCAACTGGACGATTCTTTTATCTGCGAATCTGGGCGTTATGAATCTGCTGCCGCTTCCGGCACTGGACGGAGGCCGGCTGTTATTTCTGATTATTGAGGCGATCCGCAGAAAGCGGATTGATCCAAACAAAGAAGGCATGGTAAATCTGGTTGGTATTGTATTGTTGTTTGGACTGATGTTTATTGTTATGTTCAATGACATTCGAAAACTATTTATCTAAGAGGCTAGAGGCGTTATGATGGAGAGACATATCACAAAGGAAGTACAGATTGGAAACAGATGGATTGGAGGAAATCATCCGATTGCGATTCAGTCTATGACAAATACAAAGACAGAGGATGTTGCGGCAACGGTGGCACAGATTAAGCAGCTGACAAAAGTCGGTTGTGAAATTATCCGCTGCGCGGTTCCCACCCAGGAGGCAGCTGCGGCGCTGACGGAAATCAAAAAACAGATTACCATCCCGCTGGTTGCGGATATCCATTTTGATTACCGGCTTGCGATTGCAGCCATGGAGCACGGTGCGGATAAAATTCGTATCAATCCCGGAAACATTGGAAGTCGTGAGCGTGTAAAAGCGGTTGTGGATGTGGCAAAAGAGCGCCGGATTCCTATCCGTGTGGGCGTCAACAGCGGATCTTTAGAGAAGGGTCTCGTGGAAAAATACCATGGTGTGACCGCAGAGGGAATTGTGGAGAGCGCAATGGATAAAGTGAAACTGATCGAAGATATGGGCTATGATAATCTTGTGATCAGTATCAAATCCTCGGATGTCATGATGTGTGTCAAAGCACATGAGCTGATCGCAAAACAGACGGATCATCCGCTGCATGTGGGAATCACAGAGGCGGGAACACTGATCAGCGGGAATATCAAATCCGCAATCGGTCTGGGACTGATTTTAAACCAGGGAATCGGGGATACTATCCGTGTTTCTCTGACCGGGGACCCGTTGGAAGAGATTAAATCCGCAAAACTGATTCTTCGTACCCTCGGACTTCGCAAAGGGGGCGTGGAAGTGGTTTCCTGTCCGACCTGCGGAAGAACCCGCATTGATCTGATCGGGCTTGCCAATCAAGTAGAAACGATGGTTTCGGAATTTCCGCTTGATATCAAAGTGGCGGTAATGGGATGTGTGGTAAACGGACCGGGAGAGGCAAAGGAAGCCGATATCGGGATTGCCGGAGGTGTCGGCGAGGGTCTGATTATCAAACATGGAGAAATTTACAAAAAAGTACCGGAAGCAGAACTTCTGCCGGCACTGCGTTATGAATTGGAACATTGGAGTGAAGACTGATGTCAAAAGCATTTCGTGAAGCCTTTCCGACACTGAAACTGGAGGAAGAACTCGAAGGGCTGAGATCGGAAGAGCGTCGTGTAGGGAAAGAGTGTAGATCTCGGTGGTCGAAGGGCTGTTAGATACAACTGAAGTGACAAAAATAAGTGCGAATCATGAACATACTCATATTCGCATTTATTTGCGTGCAAAAAGACTTATTTTCAAAAAAAACATATGGAAACTTGAAAAAGCGATTACCGAACAGATTTTTCAGAACCGGGCCATACAGGTAAAGATCATAGAGTCTTATGAGCTTTCCGAACAGTATACCCCGAAGTCTCTGATAGAGGTGTATAAGGACAGTATTTTAGATGAACTGAATGCCTACAGTGTGCTCGAATACAATCTGTTGCGGACGGCGGACATGGAATTTCCGGAAGAGGACCGTCTGATTCTGACGATGGATGAGACTATTATTGCCAAAACCCGTACGGATGAGATTATCGAATTTTTAGAGAAAGTGATCTGTGAGCGCTGTGGAATGAATCTGAAAATATTTCCACAATACCGGAAACCGCAGGAGAGCAAATACCGGAAAAATTCCGAAGAACAGATCCGGCAGGAAGTGGCAGGAATTGTTGCGCGGACGAAGCTGGTTATGGAAGGAAAATCCCAGGAAACGGAAGAAAAAGAGAAAACTGTCGAAACAGAAGAAAAAACAAAGACAATTGCAAAAACGGCAGGAAATCGTGCAGACACTTCAAAAAATGGTACAAATTATGCAAAACCAAAGCAGAAGTTTGAAAAGCGGGGAGAGTTCCGCCGGAAATTCGAGTCGGATAACGGCAAAAAATCCATGAATCCGGATGTAATATACGGAAGAGACTTCGAAGAAGAGAGCATGGAGATTGAGAAGATTGACGGACCGATCGGAGAGGTTGTGATCCGCGGAAAGATTCTGTCGGTTGATACCCGTGAGATCCGCAATGAAAAGACCATCATTATTTTTTCCGTGACGGATTTTACCGATACGATTGTTCTTAAAATTTTTGCGAGAAATGATGATGTACCGGAGCTGTTAAAAGAAATCAGCGGGGGAAAGTTTGTGCGTGTCAAAGGTGTTGCAACCATTGATAAGTTCGACAGTGAACTTACCATCGGTTCTATCGTCGGAATCAAGAAATGCGCCGATTTTACAACGGTCCGTATGGATACCAGCGTAGAAAAACGCATAGAGCTGCACTGCCATACCAAAATGAGTGATATGGATGGCGTTTCAGATGTCAAGGATATTGTCAAGCGTGCCATGAAATGGGGGCATAAGGCGATTGCCATTACCGATCACGGGGATGTGCAGGCGTTCCCGGATGCCAATCATACCGTACCGTCCGATTCGGATTTTAAAGTCATTTACGGCGTGGAGGCATATCTGGTCGATGATTTAAAGGGGATGGTGACGGACAGCCAGAACCAGGATCTGGATGCAGATTATGTGGTATTCGATTTGGAGACAACCGGATTTAGTCCGGAGACCAACCGCATTATAGAGATCGGGGCGGTGAAGGTGCAGAACGGAAAGATCGTGGACAAATTCTCAACGTTTGTCAATCCACAAGTGCCGATTCCGTTTCGGATTGAGCAGCTGACGTCGATCAATGATTCCATGGTGATTGATGCACCTGTCATTGCAGACATTCTTCCGGAATTTATGAAATTCTGCGAGGGATGTGTTATGGTTGCCCATAATGCCGATTTCGATATGAGTTTTATCAAGAAAAACTGCCAAAGGCTGGATATTCCATGCAAGCCGACGATTGTGGATACGGTTGCCCTGGCGCGTGTCCTGCTTCCGAATCTGAACCGTTTTAAGCTGGATACGGTTGCAAAAGCGCTGGGCGTATCCCTGGAAAATCACCATCGTGCAGTGGATGATGCCGGATGTACGGCAGAGATTTTTGTGAAGTTTATTGAGATGCTCCGGGAGCGCGGTATGTCTACCCTGGACGAAGTGAATGCAATGGGAACCTCATCGGTGCAGAATGTACAAAAGATGCCGACTTATCATGCGATCATTCTTGCCACCTGCGATCAGGGGCGGACAAACCTGTATAAGCTGATTTCGCTGGCGCATATCAAATATTATCACCGGCGTCCGAGGATTCCGAAGAGTGAATTTATCAGGTACCGGGATGGACTTCTGATCGGGTCTGCCTGCGAAGCGGGAGAGTTGTACCGGGCAATTTTAAATGGCCGTCCGGAGGAAGAAATTTCTAGACTGGTAAACTTTTATGATTATCTGGAAATCCAGCCGCTCGGAAACAATGCATTCCTTGTAAGAGATGAAGATTCTCCGGTTGCGTCCAATGACGATCTGATTGAGATCAATAAAAAGATTGTCCGGCTCGGTGAACAGTTCCATAAGCCGGTGGTGGCAACCTGTGATGTGCATTTTTTAGATCCGGAGGATGAAATTTACCGGAGAATTATCATGGCAGGGCAGGGATTTAAAGATGCGGATGAGCAGGCTCCCCTTTTTCTGCGGACGACGGAAGAGATGCTGAAAGAATTTGCCTATCTTGGAAGTGAAAAAGCAGAAGAGGTTGTTATTACAAACACAAACCGGATTGCGGATATGTGCGAAAAAATTTCTCCCGTTCGTCCGGATAAGTGTCCGCCGGTCATTGAAAACTCGGACCAGATGCTGCGTGACATCTGTTACAACAAAGCACATAAAATGTATGGAGATCCACTGCCGGAAATTGTGCAGGAACGTTTAGACCGGGAATTAAATTCCATCATCAGCAATGGGTATGCTGTGATGTATATCATTGCGCAGAAGCTGGTTTGGAAATCCAACGAAGACGGCTACCTGGTCGGATCGCGTGGATCGGTCGGAAGTTCTTTCGTTGCGACAATGTCCGGTATTACGGAGGTGAACCCGCTGCATGCGCATTATCTGTGCAAACATTGTCAGTACAGCGATTTTGATTCGGATCTGGTAAAATCTTTTTCCGGCCGAAGCGGATGTGATATGCCGGATAAGCTCTGTCCGCGTTGCGGAAAACCGCTTTCCAAAGAAGGGTTTGATATTCCGTTTGAGACGTTCCTGGGATTTAAGGGAAATAAAGAGCCGGATATCGACCTGAACTTTTCCGGAGAGTACCAGAGTAAGGCACATAAATACACCGAAGTTATCTTCGGGGAGGGACAGACCTTTAAGGCAGGAACGATCGGTACGCTGGCGGATAAGACGGCATTCGGTTATGTCAAAAATTATTATGAAGAGCGCGGCGTACATAAGAGAAACTGTGAAATTGACCGGATCGTACTTGGATGTGTCGGGGTGCGTCGTACTACGGGACAGCATCCGGGTGGTATCGTTGTTCTTCCGATGGGGGAACAGATTTATACATTTACCCCGGTTCAGCATCCGGCAAATGATATGACGGTCGATATTACGACCACACATTTTGATTATCACTCGATTGACCATAATCTTTTAAAACTTGACATTCTCGGACACGATGATCCTACCATGATCCGTATGCTGCAGGATCTGACGGGTGTAGATCCGACGCAGATTCCATTGGATGATAAGGCTGTCATGTCGCTGTTTCAGGATACTTCCGCACTTGGCATCACGCCGGACGATCTGGTGAACTGCCAGCTGGGGGCATTGGGTATCCCGGAGTTTGGTACAGACTTTGCCATGGGCATGTTAATTGATACACAGCCAAAAGAATTTTCGGATCTGGTGCGTATTGCAGGGCTGTCCCATGGTACGGACGTATGGCTTGGCAATGCACAGACACTGATTCAGGAAAAGAAGGCAACGATTTCTACCGCCATCTGTACAAGGGATGATATCATGATCTATCTGATTGGCATGGGACTGGATTCCGAGGAATCGTTTAAGATTATGGAGAATGTCCGGAAGGGAATTGTGGCAAAAGGAAAATGTGACAAATGGCCGGAATGGAAGCAGGATATGATCGATCACAATGTACCGGACTGGTATATCTGGTCCTGT
>ONZZ01001819.1_pt1 | contig 12647 bp, 2 predicted proteins | sample 1671101 | NCBI WGS metagenome assembly ONZZ01 (sample SAMN06348122, study PRJEB24527) | human gut metagenome | biome: human gut; feature: ankylosing spondylitis patient; material: feces | host: Homo sapiens | place: China | collected 2015-10
CTGTTCCTGCTCCGGCTGTTTGTCAAAAATAGAAAATCGCTCTGTATCTTCCAGACGGGAAAGTAAAGAACGGGCAGTTATAACATCGCTGTCTATATCGGATTCCTCGGATACCTCAAGCAGCCAGTCCTTGATAGTTTCTGTTTTCTTATTCAAAATATCCTCCGTGAGTTTTTCCACCTGTTCTTCTCTATTTTCAACTGTATCGTTATACTCATAGGTATCAACGTCATAGCTAAAATTATCCAGGTCCACAGCGAGCTTTTTAATCTCCTGCTGGTCAAGATATTTTTCGGATTCTTTTATATACTCTGCCAGAGTGATTCGCTCCTCTGCAATCGGGTTAATATCCACCTTAATTCCTGCCATCGCTATACCAGATTCATTTAAGGCATTGAAAAAGCTATCTTCTCGAATATCACCTTTATAGGAAAGAACCACATCAAGGTCAGAATCTTCCCGGTAAAGGTCTTGTCTGCTTCTGGAACCATACACTCTTGCAGCAAGCAGCTCTACCTCCTGTTCCATTCCCATATCTTCTAATACTGCCTGTGCATGATACAGAACCCCTCTTTCTACTTCTGCCCTGCTCAGACTATTTAATGCCAGTTCATTTCTTCCAATCTCAGAAGTCGCACGAAGTTCCCCCTCCTGCAATAAATCCTTAGAGTGCTGGATCGTCATTTCTTCAAATTCTTTATAATCCACTTTGACACATTCCATGTCATCCATTCTCTCACTTTTAAGGATTTCATAAGCAGCTTCCTGAATGGATGCGTCTGGATTATCATAATCACCACCCTGGATTTCATGCAGATCAGAGTCATAAAAAATAAACGAATATCCTTCTTCTGTTGCCTGTATGGTCAGATACCCTTTACTCCTGGTAAACTGCATTGCGATTCCTTCATAGGTTTGCATTGCTTCTTCCCTGCGAAATCCTTCAAAAATACTTGCTGGGCAGTTTTTTTCTAATTGTATCCGCTGCATCTGTTCTTCCTGAACTTCTTCCACATCTGCCATCAGTTCTTCATAATCCACTACTTTTGCATCTTCCAGTGAGTACCCTTTATCTTCTAAAATATCACTGGCGGCTTCATCCACATAGATTGTCGGATTGTCATAGATTCCTCCATCATCCTCCTGATAATCTTCATTGTAAAATGTATAATCATAGCCATCTTCAGCAGTCTGGATTGTAAAGTATTGTTTTCCAATCTGATATGCAATCTGTACCTCATTCCAGTCCAGCATATTTTCCATTTTATTTACCGCTTCATATATTTCCGGATTCAGCCACCCTCCGATCTGTTCATATGCATGGGTCAGCTGATCTATTCCGTTTTCACATCGGATAAAATCCATGCTTTCCTGCATTGTTTCCGTATTCTGGATACCAAGCACTTTTTCCTGATGATTTGGCAGGCGTAAATATTCCTGCATCGCTTCATCCAGTGATTCATACCGGTTTACTTTTACTACACCCTCTGCATTTACATCTTCCATCACATAAAAATTATCAATGTAATGAATCTCTGGCATTTTTAACTTTATGCCTTCCGGCAGCTGCACCTCACTGACTGCATGAAAATTAAACCGGACATCCGTTCCAGATTCATTTTTTCCTGCCATCGTTTCTTCCCAGGTATCTTTCTGTACTGCCTGTATTTCTTCGATTGTAAGTGTCTGTCCACTCCGCAGGGTTACAACAGAATCTTTCGGGAATTCCGTCAAGTCATAAAGTGTTGTTCCATTTTCCTGCAAATATTCTGAAACTGCTTCCAATGCTCCTGCGTCAAACCCGTTCCATAAGTCCTCCGCTACAAGCTGTCCATTTTCTGCTACGATAATCCCTGCCACATCGGAGCCAAATTCATCATGTTCCATTAAGAAAAACTTCTCCCCAGCATATTCCTTTTCAGCAACCGTATGCCATGTCCCGTTATGTCCTTCTGCTTCATACCCTCTTGTCTCTGCCGTGATCGTCACTTCGTTTTCTCCTATCGCCTGTTCTATCCTCTGCATCCGGATCTCAGCTCTTGCCATGTCGATAAACCCATCTAAAACTGCCGGGTGGCTTTCGATCACATAATCCAGGTTCAGATTTCTGCCCCGGCTGATATTTTCCGGGACTTCGATATGCTCCGCCCAGTCTTTGTTCTGTCTGGAGAATCTTCCATCATGGGAAAGTTCCTGGATGGTATTTGCCATAACAAAATTCATACGTTCTTCCCCAAAGCGTTCCACGACTTCTTTTGCCGCATCCTGCTTTAAGTGCAGCCCGTCAAAATTCTCCCGGATGGCTTCTTCGATTGCTTTCTTGCAGTCCAGGTTTAACTTTCTGGAATCCAGATAAGCATCCACATCCCGTTCTCCCATTGCCTGTTCCAATGTTCCTTTATAAACTGGCGGATATGCCCTGACGGAATTATGTTCCAGTATGTTCATTCTCTGCTGGACAAACTCCGGAAGTTCCTGAAATCCAAAAGAATCTACATAATAGGCTGTGATCTCTGCACCCCTGTTTATCACGATCACATCACTTACCGATAAGGAATGGCCACGGAAATCTTCCGGTCGGTCAATGTTAAAGCGTTCAAATATATTGTCTAACGTGATCGTTGGCATCCACGGTGCTGCATAAACCATCCGGTAATCCTTTCCGTCAATGGTATAGCCCAGACTCTTTGCGGATTCCATTCCCATAAACTGATAAGTATGCTCATCTCCACTATCCATCTGATAAATGGCAAACCTTCCGCTTTCTCCATGCAGAAGAAGTGTCTCATCAATCTTTTCTGCACTCTGCTGTTCCAGTGCTTCCTGTTTTGTAGCAGATATTTCTCTCTCTTTCTGCACTTCCCATTCTGTTTCTGTGATTCCAAAGATACCGTCATATCCAAGAATTGCATCTTCTGTGTCTACAAGTGTTGATTCTGCCAGCTGTGGATTCTCTTGATTTCCATGTAACACATAAATTTCTGCCCCTCCACGGTACAGTTCATATGCCCGGTCTTTCGTAAGCGGGAGCATATGGTCTAACTGGATTCCTGCCTCGTGCATTTCTGTAAAACCAACCATGCCATCCGGGAAATTGTCAATCTGTGCCTGTATTTCATTCATAAGGCTTCTCGTATATTCACTTCCCGGTCTGCGGATTGCAGTCATCATACGGTTCACCAGTCCAAGCACTTCGTCTTTGTCGTCCATCTTATATGCAAAATTCACAATAAGATTTCTCTGACTATCCGTAAAATTTCCCCTACTTGCATCCTCTGCCGCTTCGATCAGCCGGTGGGCATACTGCATAGCTGTTTCTTCTATATTTTCAAGACTTGCATCTTCGATTGGTCTTTCCATTTCCAGCTCGTGCATCTGTGTCTCGATATTCTCAATGACTTCCGCAGACGTTTTCCGGATAGTATCCATAGATGCTCGAAGTGCTTTCATATCCTTGCTCTCACACCAGCTGGCGATATAGGTAAACGAATATTCTGAAGTATCCAGACCAAAATGGTTGCAGACAATATAAGCAATACTTTCTGCTTCCACTTCCTTTGTTGTCTGGTCTTTTAAGACTCCTTCCGCATCCATTACCTCCCGGTCATGCAGCAATGCGTGGCTCACCTCATGGACTCCGGTTTTCATGGTCTGGAGATTGCTCATATCTTCCTGAATTGCGATATACTTTTCTGTCTGATGGTAATACCCCTTTGCTTCCCCTTCTATCTGCATCATGCGGATTGGCACAGGGGAAATGTTCTGCAATGCTTCCATAAACGTGTCATAAAACTGTACGCTCCCGGTAAGTTCCGGTACTTCCAGTTCTGCAATCGGCTCTCCCTCTGTCTGGCTGACATCAAATACTGTTGTCACACGAAACCTTGGAATGACCATCTCCACAATCTCTGTTTCCGGCTGACCATCATCCCCGATCACTGGCTCTTTTGTTACAGGGTCAATCTTTTCAATCTCCTGTTTCTCACGGATGGGTGCCGGTGCGATGATCTGGATTCCTTTTTCCCCTCTCTTTACATGGCGGTTAAACTTCTTCTGCCACGCCTGATACCCTGCCACCAGAGTAGCCTCCGGTTTCTGCATGGTGATCAGAAGGGTGTTATTAAAACTGTAATTATGGAACTTGGACATGGTATTCAGATATTCTGTATATCTCTCCGAAGTAAAGATTTCTTTTACTCCCTGCTCCAGCCGTTCCGATATTTCTTTTAACTGTTTTTCTATATTATTTGCCATAAACAAACCCTCCATTTTATGTCCCCGCCAGAGAAAACTCTGACGGGAAATCTTTTATAACTCCTGTTCGTGTTTTTTCTTTGCAGCTTTCTGTACAGGTGGCTGTTCCGCTGTATTCTGCTGTGCCTTCTCCTGCTTTAAGCGTTCCAGAATAGATGGCTTATGGATTCTGTCTGCTGTTTCCGGAAGTTCTTTTTCTTCTACAGCATCCCTGCTATCTGTGCTACTTCCTTCTCTGCCAATATCCTCATCTGCCATAATCGTCTCATTGCCCTTTTCATCCATGTTCAGCAACGCATTTAACTCGGATAACCGTTCCATCTTTTCATTCAGCTCTGCTTCTTTCGGGAATGGTTTCTTTACCTCTTCCTGTGCAGTCGCAAGCTGCTGTTGTACGGTTTCCAATTTCTGCTCACTTTCCGTCAGCTTCCTGTCAATGGAAAAAAGGGTGTTATGGATACGCTGCATATTTCCTACCGGGTCTTTTCCGATCTCCAGCTTATAAGAGCATTTTCCTTTGACCGTCAGTTCAAACGCATTGGAGAACATATTGTAGGAAGCAGATAACGTAAACCCATGATATTCCCCGACCTTTCCGCCGGTGCTAACGGTTTTTAGTCCTGCACAGGCAGCAATCAACGCTTCGCCTGCTTCTTTCTTATCTTCATAAAGGACATTTCCTACTGTCATGGCAAACGTGTCATTATCCTGTAAATCCACGCTTTTTACTACCTGCGAATCCACCTGCATCCCGGCAATCCGCTCTTTCAATGCACTGATCTGTACCGGGAAATTCTTTGCAATATCGGATTCCAGACGGTAAATCTGACTGGTATGGTTTGCCTTTAAGAGTTTCAGCTTACTTACCTGCACATCCAGATCCATTTTTTCCTTAATGTACGGATTGCCTGTAGCAAGTGCCTTGATCTCTGCATAGGACAGTGCCGTATCATCCACATCTTCACAAGCCCTGACCGGGGATTTACTGGTCATGATCTGACTGATGAACTTCTGCTTATTCTCCAAAATCTGCCACATATACGCATCAAAAGTGTTCTCCGTCACATACCGGAATATCTTTACTTTGTCATTCTGGTTTCCCTGTCTTAAAATACGTCCCTCCTGCTGTTCCAGATCAGACGGCTTCCACGGACAGTCAAGGTGATGCAGAGCAATGAGCCTGTCTTGCACGTTGGTACCAGCACCGAGTTTCGGTGTAGAACCCATGAGGATTCTCACCTGTCCGGCCCGCACCTTTGCAAACAAATCTGCTTTCTTTGTCTCCGTGTTGTATTCATGGATAAACGCAATCTCTTCTTTCGGGATTCCTCTGGCAACCAGTTTGTTCCGGACATCATCATATACGTTGAAAGTCCCATCCCCTTTTGGAGTAGACAAGTCACAGAAGATCAGCTGTGTTGTCCGATCTGCTTTTCCCTCGTCCCATACCTGAAAAGCATTTTCCACACAGGTATTGACCTTGCTTTTTTCTGCATCCGGAAGGAGTTCATTTAATAGCCTCTGATCCAATGCACATTTTCTTCCGTCATTGGTAATCTTGAGCATGTTGTCCACCGTTGGATTCACAAGACCGGCTCTTACTTCTTCCGCACGTTCCGAAAAGGCACTGACCATTTCCTGCTGTTCTTCACTTGGTTTTAAGACTTCATTGATAAACTCTGCTTCCGGTACAGGAAGATTCAGCATATCCGATGTCTGAATATCCGCAGCTTCCTTAAAAATGGAGATCAGCTCTGGAAGATTAAAAAAACGGGCAAACCGTGTTTTCGCACGATAGCCCGTTCCTTCCGGTGATAATTCGATTGCGGTTACTGTCTCCCCAAACGTTGCCGCCCAGGAATCAAAGTGTCCCATACCCATACGCATGAGTGTGTCATACTGGAGATAACGCATGATAGTGTAAAGCTCCGTCATACTGTTCGATACGGGAGTACCTGTAGCAAAGGTAATTCCTCTGCCGCCGGTCAGTTCATCCATGTACCGGCATTTCATAAACATATCCGAACTTTTCTGTGCATCCGTCTGTGAGATTCCCGCCACGTTCCGCATTTTTGTGTATAAAAAAAGGTTCTTAAAGCTATGGCTCTCATCCACAAACAGCCTGTCCACACCCAGCTGCTCAAAAGTTACTACATCATCCTTTCTGGTCTGGTCATTGAGTTTCTTCATCCTCGCCTGCAGACTCTTCTTTGTTTTTTCCAACTGCTTGATGGTATAATTCTGTCCTGCCTGATGTGCCGCTTCTTCAATGGAAAACGTAATATCTGCGATCTGATCTTCCAGCATGGCAATCTGCCGTTCTCTTGAAAGAGGGATTTTCTCAAACTGCGTATGGCCGATGATCACGGCATCATAATCCCCTGTCGCAATACGGGAACAGAAACGTTTTCGGTTTGCCGGCTCAAAGTCCTTCTTCGTTGCCACCAGGATATTTGCTCCCGGATAGAGACGTAGGAAATCACTGCCCCACTGCTCGGTCAGATGGTTTGGCACAACATAAAGATTCTTTTGTGAGAGTCCCAGCCGTTTTGATTCCATACCGGCTGCGATCATCTGGAACGTCTTTCCTGCTCCTACGCAATGAGCCAGTAACGTATTATTTCCATACAGCACATGCGCCACTGCGTTTTTCTGGTGCGGCATCAGGGTGATCTCCGGGTTCATGCCGGCAAACTGAATATGGCTCCCATCATATTCCCGTGGACGGATGCTGTTAAATCGTTCATTATAGATCTTACAGAGATCTTCCCGTCGGTGCAGGTCTTTAAATATCCACTCCTTAAATTCCTCTTTGATCAGCTCCTGCTTCTGCTGTGCCAGCATTGTTTCCTTCCGGTTTAATTCCCGGTGTTCCCCATCGGCATCCTGTACCGTGTCATAAATCTTGGTATCTCTAAGGTTTAAGGCATCTTCCAAAAGGCGGTAGGCATTGGCTCTCTGTGTTCCATATGTGGAAGTAACAAGGGCATTTCCGTAGCTGTCCACATTTTTTCCCATAACATTCCACTGTCCGGTCACTTCGGCATACTGGACTTTGACCTTGCTCCCTACATAATATCTTGGTGTATGGAATGTTTCTGCCATGAACCGTGTAATGTAATCCTCGGAGATCCAGGTTGCCCCAAGTCTTGCTTCAATCTCTGATGCATCCAGATCTTTTGGCTGTACCTGCTCCAAATACTGCACATTCACCTGATATTCCGGGTGATCTTCTGCAAACTGTTTTGCGATCTGCAGTTTCTCCCTCACATTTCCAGAAAGATATTCGTCCGACGGCTCCCATTTTTCACCGATCGGATTCTTAAAGATCACCCCTGCCAGTTCTTCTGTAAGCTCCTCTTCTGTTTTCCCTGAAAGCTGTGCCATATAGGAAAGGTCAACGCCTGCCCTCTCACCAATGGAAACCGCAAGTGCTTCACTGGCAGTATCCACGGAAGTTACCGTTTCTGCCCTGCGGATCGTCCTTTTGGTAAAAATATCCGCTTTCCGTTTCAGTTCTCCCTTATCATCCAGAAATTCCAGAGAAGTCAAAAGACAATAGCTGCTGTCCTGACTAAATGCCCGCTTATTGGCATTGCTGCTGATAAGACCATATTTTGCTGTAAAGGTATCGTATTCTTCATTGAGTTTTCCCTGCAGCTTTGTGATCTGTTCATCGCTTCCCTCTTCCATCTGGCACTGGATCAGTTCATTCGTAACATCACGGATCTTCACCATCCCTTTGACACGTTCCGCTGTCATTGCCGGAAGCTCCATGCGGTTCATCACAGAATTTTCCCGGTAATAGACTTCCTCATTCACTACGGTAAAACTGAAATTCTTTACATCCGGGTCTGCCGGTATAAAGACAACATCCTCCTCCAGCTCTGTATCCGAAAGTTCCAGTTCCGTGATCGGACCATGGATATTCTGGGCACCTTCTTTTAATTGTTCTTCTAAGGTAATTCCTTCTTTTGGTTTTACGGTCACTTCCTGCTTTCCATACTGGGTACTTTCTGTAGTAAACTCACCAAGCACCATTTCCGGATGCTCTGCAAAATAAGCATTGACTGAATAGCCTTCCGGTGTTTCCTTTAAATTTAACCATTCCGGTTCCTCAATGGATGCCCTGTCCCTTTTCTGGAAAAACAGAATATCAGAAACAACGCTGGTATTGGCATTTCTCTGGAACGCATTATTCGGTAATCGGATGGCTCCAAGCAGTTCTGCCCGGTTTGCGATATACTGTCTCACTGCCGGGTTCTGCTTATCCATCGTTCCACTGGAAGTTACCACTGCAACTACACCGCCCGGACGGACCAGATCAAGGGATTTTGCAATAAAATAATCATGGATCATAAAATGATGCCGGTCATATCTGCGGTCACTGACCTGATACGCCCCAAATGGAACATTGCCTATCACACAGTCAAAAAAGCTGTCCGGATAACTGGTTTCCTCAAATCCCTGCACGGCAATCTTATTTTTCTGGTAAAGCTGTTTTGCGATCCTGCCCGAAACCGGGTCGAGTTCCACACCGTACATATTGGCTTTGCCCATACTCTCCGGGATCAGTCCCATAAAGTTACCGACACCACAGGACGGCTCCAGAATATTTCCCTGTTTCAGTCCCATATTTTCCAGTGCTTCATACATACTTCGGATTACTATCGGGGACGTATAAAAAGCATTTAAGGTCGATGCCCTTGCTGCACTGTATTCTTCCGGCGATAAAGTATTCTTTAATTCCAGATACTCATTCGCCCAGCTGCTGTTACTCTCCTCAAATGCCTGTGGGATACCACCCCAGCCAACATAACGGGATAAGATTTCCTGTTCTTCGGGTGTTGCCAGACGTTCTTCTTTCTCCAAAGTCTGTAACAAATGGATGGCTTCCATATTTGCCTTATACTTTGCCTTCGGACCGCCTGCACCAAGGTCATTATCCTGGATACGGAAGTTGTGTGGTTCTAACACAGCTTTTTCCTGTTCCTGACTTTCCGAAATATCTTCTTTGGCAGTAACCTCTTCCTCTTCTATTTCCTCCACATCTGACATATCGACTACGGTCGGTTCTGCCACTGCCTTCGTATCCAAGAAATCAAACATGGTCATCTGGTGTCCGGATGGTTCCGCAAAAGACGGTTCTGCTTCCGGTGTCGGGAATATCGTATAGGTTCCTTCTGCATACTGGTGGAGTTCCGAAAGAAGTTCTGTTTTCTGCTGATAGTTTGTCCCATACGCTTCAAAATCCAATGGAAGAGCTGCCAATGCTGCATCCATCTTCTGTAACAGTTCTTCTGTCTGCTCTGGATTCTCTAAAACTGCCATCATTTCTTTTCTTGGTTTTTCCCAGAAGAAATCATCCGTAAATGGTCTGTCTATCTCTTCCGGAAGACGGTCATAAAAGCGAAGTACCTTATTCGCCATCTGCTCCCGTTCATATTCCGGCATACGAGCATAATCTTCTGCCTGCAGGAACTGGTCATTCTTTATCAGATAAGCTACTCTATTTGCAACTTTATTCCAGGATAATAAAATTGACGTATATGGATTCCCATAAGCACCTCTTGCAAGAAACAATCCTTTTCCATCATAGTTTGCGTGTGAATCATCGGCACCAGACAGTGCATGACTGCTTCCACCGATCCCATACTGTTCCTTGATAAAACCTGTCCTCGATCTTTCATCTTCATGCAGCAGATAAAAGGAATACGTCCTAAGCCTGCCCTGCGAATACGCTCCACCTCCTGCAAGATAAGCATCAATCTCATCCTGTGTAATGAACATCGGATGTTCTTTCCAGGCAAACCCGTCCCTTGCCTGATAAGGGATGACCTCATCCGCAAACTTCTGAAACTGCTTTGAGATATTTATAGGATTATAATGATGGAAACGCATAATGGAATGATTTTCTTCATAGGCTTCTGCCAGTGCATCCAGTCTTTCATTCAGTTCCGAAAGCCACTGGGGATTCTCCAGCTTTTCTTCCAGATAATCCGTGATCTCCGGATAGATACTGCGAAGATGTGGTAAGTCCTCTTCGTCAAAAACAATCTCCGCTACTCCTTCTGCCATATCCCCTTTCATATAGGCAAGAGCCTGGGCGTGTTCTTTTACTGCATTACTTCTTGCCGCATCCAATACAGACTGCGGTGCATATTCACCCTGATCTAAAAGCTGATGGATACGTCCGCTGACATCCTCCCATGATAAAAATGCCTTATCTAAGATATGGTCTGTAACCGTATGCCCCACTGCGATCTGCATCCCAGTTTCATCAAACCAGACTGAATATTCATTTCCATCAATCTGAAAGCCTTTTCCACCTTTACGGTATTCACGCTTCACAAACTCCGTATATTCCTCCGGTGTCTGTTCACTCATGAAATTATAGATGATCCGGAGCTGGCTGGCTTTCCGGTTTCCTCCTGTCCGTAAGATCTCATCGACAACTTCCTCTGGAATCGGGATTTCTCCGGCATAAAGGGCAGCTGCCCTTTTCTCGATCTGCCGTCTTTGTTCATCTGCGGTGGGATATTCGGGCAAAGATAAAGCAGAGGCGATCTCTTCCTCTGCTTTACTCAATCCATCTTCTCTTGTATCTTCGACTAACTGTATACCAATTCCGTCAAGATGCTCTCTTCCGCTGTTGCCATCAGTGCGTTCATGTGTGCTGTCCATGCCATCGGATCTGCTTCCTTGTCCGGTGCCGGATTCTTCTCCAGTAATTTCTCCATCTGGCTGTCCATTCTCTCCTGTGCTGCTTTCTCGATCTGTTCCAGATGGCTGTTCAGCTTCCCGGTCAGGAACAGGCTCTGATACAGGCTGTTCTTGTGTTCCTTCAGAAATGTCCTCCGCAGCATCCCGTATTTCCCGATCGTCACTTCTTCCTCTTCGACGGTCAGATTCGGAAACAGGTAATCTCCCTTGCGATGATATGTCAGTTCCATAATCGGTTCCTCCTTCATTTTCAATATTTTCTTCTTTTTTCGTTTCTGCATCCTGATTTTTAATTTCGCGTATTAACGTGGTAAAGTTATTATAATTCCTTTCATTGGAATTTTCAACCTCTTTTCTCGCTTCTTCCAGAGAAATTTTATGTACGGTCTTTCCAATATCAATCAGAATACTCTCACTGAGCTGGCTTGCCGCATTTCCAAGGAAGGTGAGAACTGACAGACGGTTATAATCTGTGATATGCATGAAGTCCTCTTCTTCCAGAAGTTCCATCGGGTCAAGCCCGCATCGCCTGGAAAGCAGATAGTAAACACTGTCTGTTGCCAGCTGACGGAAATCACTGCGGATCGTCACCTCATCCAGATCTTCCAGATAAGTACCTTCTACAGCATATTCCAATCCATCCAGGTATTCCTCCAGATTGTCATTGACCATTTCCCTTGCGACCGCCATCAATGCGTCCTGCAAAGTTGCTGTATCCTTTTCTTCCAGAGCATAGACCTCTGCCAGATGGGTGAGGATCTCTTCTCTCTGGTGTTCCTGCATCTTCCAAAGATACGGGCTTCTGCCTCCGGCTACCATGTGGGTATCCGAAATATCAAACACATAACGAAGTTTGGTATTCTGCCAGGTTTCATCAAACAAGGCAATTCCTCTTGCACCACGATTTACCCAGCGTAACATCTTTTCATTCCATAGTTCCAGTGATGCACAGGCTGTTGCGTCTGGCCGCTGTGCATGGATCAGAAGCTGGTCTGAAAAAGAATAACGATATAACCTTGATGCTGTGTCCATATAATCCATCCAATCCCCTGGCGAACTGCTCACTGATACGGCATGTTCCTGCACCAAGTTTCGGATGTCCTGTAGTTTAGACATTAAACTTCCCTCCTATCAATAAAAAAACAGCCCACTCTTTTTTAGAATTGGCTGCATAAAATGTACTTTACTTTTCGGAGAGAAAATGCTATATTCTAATTGAAAAGAGTAACCGCCCACAAGGTGGATGCTCCTGGATTAGGTTTTAATTTATTTTGCTCTCAAAGAGAGCTGCCTATCCTGTTGGCAGACAGGGTAGGCTATTTTTTTCGCTTGTTGTCCCTATTATCCAAATAGGCAAGCAAAGCAATCAGAAACGTACCGCCTAAGAACAATAAGCTCAAGACTTCGTATGTATCCATTCGCTCCACCTCCCTTCTTCTGTATCCCTTAACGGAATCTGAAAATCCAGGAGGTTTTTACCAACCCTGTACACGGTTACTCCAGTAATATTCTAACAGGTAACTCTCCGCAAAGCAATTCCTTTTTACTTCATACGGTTTTATATTCTGTTTTTCTCTTATCCTCTGGCCAATGCAGTTTCCATTCCAGATATTCCTCTTCTGTAATTCTTCCATCGCCCAGTTTCTGCTTTTTCCCCATCCATTCCTGCA
>ONZZ01001820.1_pt1 | contig 12637 bp, 10 predicted proteins | sample 1671101 | NCBI WGS metagenome assembly ONZZ01 (sample SAMN06348122, study PRJEB24527) | human gut metagenome | biome: human gut; feature: ankylosing spondylitis patient; material: feces | host: Homo sapiens | place: China | collected 2015-10
TAATGTCAGTGTTTTTGTTTCTTCATCGTAAGGAATGGACAGCCTTGAAGCTATTTCTTTGGGATCTGCCGCTGCAAACTCCTGTGTATAATGCTCCCATGGCATTCTTTCCTTGCTGTCTTTTTCATAATTTAAATCATTTAAGCTAAAAGCCATTCTAAGTCTCCACAGACAGGACAGACAAAATATACTTGCCTGCCCTGTTACTTTTTATTCATTCAGGCGCGGCAATCGTTACGGTTCACTCCCGGTAACCTGCCGTATGCCGTATAAATATCAGCGGTTCTGAACCTCTTCCATTACTGTCGGGAACATACTGGTATCTGTATGAGGAATGAAACATGCTCCTACAAATTCATCCATATAGATCGGAACTGTGGAAAGTTCCATATATGTCATGTTTGAAGCCAGTTCGTATGTCTTCTTCTCCGCCGGCGTTGACAGAAGCATAAGATATGCACCTGTCAGGGAAGAGTTACCGATATAGTGGAATTTTTCGATTGGAATATCCGGGAACATACCGATGTTGACTGCATTCTGCATGTTGATACCGCTTCCGATACCACCTGCAACATACACATCATCAATCATGCTCACATCGAAGTCCAGAGAAGTAAGCATTGTACGGATTGCTGAGAAGATGGCACCTTTGGCACGGATGAAGTTGTCAATATCAACTTCTGTAATCTCAACATCCTTTACAGAACCTGCCTCTTCCTCAAATGCAAGGATATAGCTGCCCATTCCGTATTTGTCATGTTTGATTCTCTTTCCTTCACGGATAAATTTACCCTTGGGGTTGATGATTCCGCAGATATAAAGTTCACTGATCACATCGATGATACCGGATCCACATAAACCTACAGGTTTCGTTCCCGGATCACCTACGATCTTGTAAGTCGGTTCCATCGTCTCTTTATCAATGGTACATGCTTCGATTGCACCATCTGTTGCACGCATACCACAGCTGATATCACCACCCTCAAAGGCAGGGCCTGCAGAACATGCGCAGCTCATCATAAAGTCTGAGTTACCAAATACAAGCTCTCCGTTTGTACCAAGGTCGATAAACAGTGAGAACTCTGGTCTGTTCCAGATCTGGCTGACCATTGTACCGGCTGTGATATCACCGCCTACATAGCTTCCGATATTTGGTGCCATAATAATATGGGCATCTTTATTAATCTCAATTCCCACATCGGAAGCAAAAAGGGAATTGGTCTTAAAGAATGCAGGGATATACGGTTCTGTACGTAATGGATCAGAATTGATTCCTGCAAACAGATGATTCATAGTTGTATTGGATGCCACACACATCCTGTAGATATGGTCTTTGGGAAATTTTGCACTCTTGCACATTTCGTGGATCATTGGATTGATAGTCTCCTTGATCACCGCATCCTGCAATTTTTTCTGACCTCCGGGTTTCTGTGATTCCACGATTCGGTTAATTACATCCGCACCGAAACGAATCTGTCCGTTTCCGGCGGAACTCTTTGCAAGAATATCACCATTCTCCATATTAATCAGTACAGCTGAAACGGTTGTTGTACCGATATCTACTGCAAGACCACCGATCACTACATCTTCATCTTTACCGAAAATATCATATACAAACATATCATCAGATGTAGCACGAATCACACACTTCACTGCAAAATTATTCTCTCGCAGTACATCCGGAAGTTTCTTTAAAACTGCATAAGGAATCCGGACTCTGCTGATATTTAAATATTTGCGCAGGGCACGTGTCAGTCTCTCATTATCCGGCATTGTATCGTCTAAAGATGGCGGAGTCATGACAACATCCACTACCTCAAGACTGTTTTTCAGTTCTATGCCAGCAAGTTCCACATCTCGTTTGGCATTTTCAAAAATGGCTATTTCCTCTTTAGAGCTTAAATCAGCTACTTTCATTCTGCTCTTATAGGCAGATGCAATATCAGGTACCAGCACATTTACATCTGCACTGATCGTGCTGCAGCATGCAAGGCGCCATCCTTCCTGATATTCCTCATCAGAAATGTGTAATGTCTTTTTGCTCTCCAGTTCTCCGCTTTTTAACTGGACACGGCATTTTCCGCAGGCTCCGTTTCCGGAACATGGTGCATCAATAGCCACATTGGCACTTCGTGCAACCTCCAGTAAATTATCCCCCGCATTGGCAAAAGTTTCTACCATACTGCCATCTTCGAATGAAAATGTTACCTTAAACATTCGGCAACCACCTTTCTCATAGTCGTTAATAGCCTGTAATAAAACGAGGGCTGAAGACCGAAGCCTTCAGCCCCCATAATTATGTATTCATTTATGTCGGTCGAATATTTTATTAGATTTCTCAGCTATACTGATTAGATTTCCAGGTAGGAATCTGCATACAGTGTATTGCCTTTGAATACATCACAGGATTTAATAGTTTCCATCAGACGAAGGTCGTTAGGGTTAACGATCGCAGATGTAAGACCATTCATCATAGCCATTGCTACAAGAGCAGAGTCCATGATCGGACGGATATGTTTCGGCATACCGTTACTGTTATTGGAAAGACCACCTGTGGAGTTCAGTCCCATATCAGAGAACATTTTGATTGCTTCAAGAACTTCCATCTGTTTGTCCTGCATTCCTTTTACAACCAGGAATAACGGGTCAAACCACAGATCTTCAGCTTCCATACCAAGAGACATACCTCTTTCAAGCATGTTCTGGCAGTGCATCATACGTTCATCATTGTCTGCTGCTACCATACCGGAAGAGCAAAGTGCGATACAGATGGCATCGTTTGCTGCTGCAAGATCGATGTTTGTGATTCTGTCACCAGCATCAGCGGAGTTAACGATCGGTTTTCCTTTTGCTCTGTTATATACAGAGATACCAGCTTCAATAGCTTTCTTGTTTGTTGTATCCAGTGCAAGCGGAACATTGTCAAACTCTGACTGAAGGAGCTGTACTGCCCATTTCATCAGATCTTCTCCATCGTTCTCAGCAGGTCCGATGTTTACATCAAGGTAAGTAGCACCAGCGTCAAGCTGCTGTTTTGCTCTTTTGATGATCGGCTCTGGATCTCTTTCTGTAAATGCTTTGTTTACTGCAGGTGCAGTAGTGGAAAGTCTTTCTCCGATTGTTACAAATTTTGCCATAACCGTGTTCTCCTTTTTATTTATTTACACAGGAATAAAACCTGTATGCTTCTTATTAAGAGCCAGACCGGTCAGATGACCGGTCCGGCATGTCATTCCGATCAGATCTGACCGTCAGCCTGCATATCTTTTAAGAATTTAACAAGCTGTACAGCTTCTCTTGGTCCAACGATGATTTCCCATCCAGGAAGTTTTGCTTCAAGGTCACCCTTAAGAACTGCTACCTTACCTGGGATAATAAGCTTTCTGGATTTCACCTTAGGCTCAACATTTTCTTTGATGTAAGCGGAAATGCTGTTGCCGGAGAATTTACCAGCTGCCCAGGATGTCAGTACGGAAAGTCCGCCTGCATCATTGATTACCAGGTTAAGCGGAACACCGGAACGCTCCAGCTCGCCGGATACTACGAAATATGTAAGAGCGAAGTCTACAGTAGTAACTACTACCGCATTCTCATCAGCACCATTTAATGGATAGATACCTGGCTCAACTTTCATTGGTTTCTGCGGGTCAGTGAAAACGTTCTGACGCAGACCATATAATGGAAGAGCTTCTGCATATGTCATCTGCTCCATAACGATGATGGAACCATATTTCATTGTAAACATAGATGCTAAAGCTGCCTGTAAGTGAAGGTCACCTTTTGCGATCTTAACAAGGTTTACGATAGATGGATAACCAAATGTTCTGTCCTGATCTTTCAGAGCTGCACGACGAACCTGTACAGTGTTTGCAAAGGTTTCTTTGATGTCAGCGCCTGTTGTATCAAGAACAAGGTTCTTGTTTCCGAGTTTTTCAAGAGCTGCTGTTGTATCATATAATTCATTTAAGTCTTTACCGGATACACCGAGAACAACACCTGCTTCTGTAGCAACTGCGTTCATTGCTTCATAGTTGGAAGCATCTGCACCGTTTAAGACCGGTTTGCTGTCTTTGCATACTGCAAGAGCTGCTTTTGCGATTTCAGGATCTTTACATTCAAGAACTAAAGTTCTGCCAAGACCTGCAGCTTTTTCTACAAGTGCAGTATATTTAGCTGCATCTGCACCTTCGCCACAGTTTACATATACAAGTTCAGCATACATTCTTTCACCGATACGGTCATAATCTACCTTCGGGATTTCTGCAAGTTTCGCCTCTACTGTAGCATCATCCATACATGTGCACAGAGCTACTGCATATCTTGGCTTGCTTACAAATGTTTTTTCATGTCTGAATAATACTGTTTCTCCACCCAGACTATGTTCTTCTGCACCAGTACCAATTTTGATTGTCTTCATTGGCGGAGCAGTTGCCTCGGAAAGAGATGCTAAAGCTTCATCAGACATATGCGGACATTGTTCGATTTTCATAGCGCCCTGAGCAACTTTCATAGAGAAAGCCATACATGTTGGGCATCCGCATTCCTTACAGTTTTTCTTTGGTGTTAATTTAAAGATCTGAATACCATTCAGTGCCATTTTATTTGTTCCTCCTATTCAATTACGCAAGTGCTTTGATCATTCTGGAAATAGTTGCAACAGCTTCCGGATGTCTTAAGATGACTGCATCAGATCCGGCTGCAAGGTCAGCAGCAGCTGTCATAACTTCCATATCGATTCCACGCTCTTCTTCCGGTCCCCATTCAGGCATATCAGCTTCAGAAGCTGTAGCTTCTTTTACGCCCCATGTCTCAGCGGATACCGGTGTAATGATAGGCATCTGCAGCATGTTATCATTCTGAGATAAAGCTGCACCTTTGATACGGTCCATTGTAGATACAACGTACTCATATCCATATCCGGCAGCAGCACTGCCGATATTCATAACGATCTTCTGTGCGTTAACGCCTAACTGAGTAGTTACAACGTTAAGCTGTTTAGCAAGGTTGATATCTACGGCAGATTCTGCACCTACGATCTGATCGTAAGCAAGTCCTGCTGCAGCACCGATTGCTTTGTAGTTTTCTTCTTTTTCAGAAAGGATCAATACATTTCTTCCCTGAAGAGCTTCAGCTACTTTCGGAAGAAGTTCAGCGTCTTTTTCTACGTTCTTGCATCCTTCTACTACTAATGGTGCATCAATGGAATCTGCAACGTCTTTTACAACTGCAATAAGTTCATCAACAGATTTGTTTACACCGTTCGGATCTCCACCTTCAAGGATAAGAGCTACAAAGTCAGCACCTTCCATAGCTGCTGCTTTTTTAGCCATTTCTCCGATTGTGGAAGCTCCGTCATAGTATGCTTTGATACCTTCGGATACAATATTCTCAAGACCCATATCAGAGATTTCCACACCGATCTTAGGTGTGTTTTCTGATGGTGCATCAAAAGAATAGAATGGATAAGTAGAGTCTCCGCCGATTGTTACAGTCTTATCTCCGCTGCCAATGGTGACTGTATTAATCTTTGCATTGAATTTCTGAAGTTTCTGATTAAACGGCATTTTTTTGGCCTCCTTAAAAAAATTACTATGTGTATGTATCTTTTCGCAGACTTACACACTATGTCATGTGTAGTATACAACATTATCCTGCCCGTTGACAAGTACACTCTGCCATATTTTTTTAAAAAAACAACAATTTCACAGCTTTCCTTTATTTTCCATAACAAAGTGAAAAAAATTCGGCAAATTGCCATATCTGAACTTTACTGATTCTTCATACACTCCGCATATATTTTATCAGCAAATCATTACGGCAGCCACATTCCGTCCTTACGAAACAGAACGATTGTACTTTCACACGATCACATTCTGTATGTCCTTGAAATATAATATACTATGGTTTTTATCTATACGCTTTTGAGCGTTTAAACCCGGAGGCTTATTAAAAGCCTCCGCATGACTCACATAATACCTCCGGGAAAACCACCATCTTTACATCATCGGATCAAGGGCTAATGCCGGATGGCCTTTTTCTGTAAGGAATCCAACCAGTGTTTCCGGATCAGTAGCGATTGTTTCATCACCGATCATATCTGTAAAGTTGTCAATTCCGTAGAGTTCTTTTGCTGTGTTGTTCAGACGTTCAGCAACAAACTCTTTTAATTCTTTTGGCATCCATACGATACGTTCGATACCGCCTTCTGCCTTCATGAACTTCTTGGAGCTGATGAAATGTTTACCATGTCCCATGAAACCAGGTGTCTGAACACCACCACCTGTCATGGATGCCATTTCTGAGAATGTCATTCCAAGAGGTGTCATGCCTGCATACTCACGGTTTGCAATTACAACACCGTTGGAGAATGGCTCGATACCGCAGATACACTCGAAGCATCCACAGGAAGTCATAGGATCCTGCATGATGGAGTACAGAGTAACGTGCTCCAGAGCACCCTGTGAGAATTTCTGAACTGCTTCATCAACGTCTTCGTAAGAACCAAGGTTCTCATCGATCGGACGTTCTTTTGTGATTACCTGGCAAGGTCCGTTAGGATCCAGCTGATGTGTTGCTTTTGCATCCAGCCATGAAACGGCACCGCAAAGTCCAAGTCTCTCAGGTGTAACAACACATACGTGAGACGGGGAGAATGCCTGGCAGAGGATACAGCTGTAATATACATCTACAGATTCGTCTGTCAGAGTATTCAGACGGTCATCACGTTTCTCGAAGATCGGGATAGCAACTTCATGACGGATTCTTGTACACTCAGCAGGATCTGTATAAATAGTAACTTCACATTTATCAACAACTGCGTCAAATTCATTCTTAACCTGTGTATAGAGAACTTCACCGATATGTTTGATCTTGAAGCCTGCAGCAAATGCATCTTTGCTGATACGGATTCTCTGCATATCTCTCTGTCCTGTATGGTATACACCTTCGATACAGTTGATGTAGTTATGGAACTTACGCTCGATAACAGGTTCAAAGTCAGGCTGCATGTTTTTACCTGCAACTTTAACAACATATGCAATGCTGTTCTTGCTGCCAAGTTCCATGTCGTCTACTTCCGGACCAACAACTGTAATCTTATGGTCTTCTACTTCACTTGCATCACATGTATGTACAAGCTCTGCACAGTCTACACGGGAACCATCGAATTCAACCTGCATGTCTTTACGACGGATAATCTCACCTTCGAATGCAGATGCGAAAGCAACCGGGATATCGATGTTTGTAATTTTGATTTTGATGTCACGTGCTTCCAGAGAAGTTGCATTCCATTTGGAGATGTCTTTCTGGCAGATCAGGCTCTTCGGTACTCTTGCAACATCTTCCTGGTTTGTGATAACCGGGAATCCAAGAGCGATAGCGCCTGCACCACAAGCTACGATCACATCATTTAACGGTGCAAATGCATTAACAAATGCAGGTACACGTTTCATTGTGTAATCCATCAGAGTTGCAGCATCACCTGGTTTTACGTTACCGAAGATAAGAGCTGCACGAAGTGCTACAGATACTACATGGATAACTGCTGTAACGTCTTTTCCAAGCGGGATAACACGTACGTTAGCACCTGTCTTGTATCCAACTTCCTCTAACTGGTCAATAACGTCACCAACCAGAGTGATCAGGATACCCTGAGACTGATAGGATTTAACAAGGTCTGCTGCTTCCTGAGCGGAAGGAGCTTTTCCAAGGATAACTGCTACACCTGGGATATCGCCTGTTACAAGCGGTACACCAAGTTCACGGATCACTGCATCTGCAAGATGTCCGTAGCAAGGAGCTTCATAAGGAACTGCTCCGTCGATATATTTCAGAACTTCGATAAATTCTGCGCAGAGAGCTGTAGCAACACCTGACATAAATACGTCATTTGTTCTTTTCTCTCTTGTCATAAGAGTTTTTACTACTGCAAGAGCATCTTTTAACTCTGCAAGAGTTCCAACCTTTGTTCCTGTTACTGCATAGTAGCATGGTAAGGAATATGCTGTATCAGGGAAGCTGACTGCTTTGTCAGCGCCGTATTTCTCAATTGCCTGGTTAATGGCACCCTCTGTCAGTCCATAAACCGCGTCGTTTCCCGCAAAAACACTTTCAAATAAAGTCACTTTTGTTTACCTCCTAATATATGAGATTATTGACGATCTATTTTTTCTTTTATCTTAATGATCTCATCGGTAACTGTTTTGCTGAAATCATAGGGGGACTTGCCCTGTCTGTCCGCATCAATTACCTCTGTGTTGTAATGGATCATTCCTAAAAGATCTTCCTGTGGAATCCGTTCTCTGATAAAGTTCTCATCATCCTCGTTGCGCACTTTATTTGCAACAACCTTTACCTGGGATACCCCTAAATCTTTTGCCAGACGCTTTACATTTTTATATGTCTGCACACTTCTTGCACCTGGTTCAATCACTACGATAAATGCGTCTACTCCTTCTGTGGTTCCTCTGCCGAGATGTTCCAGGCCGGCTTCCATATCAAGAATTACTACATCTTCTCTTCTCAGTACCAGATTATTAATAATACGTTTCAGCATTACATGCTCCGGACATACACATCCGCCGCCGCCTGTCTCGACAGTTCCCAGGACAAGGAGCCGTACGCCATTACAGACCTTACCATATTTCTCCGGGATATCGTCTACTTTCGGATTCAGATGATAGAACTGATTTCCCGCAGTCGCACCTGTACGTTCTTCCACAAGCTTACGCATTTTGGAAATTGGTACAATAGAATCCAGTGTTTCTTCATCAAAGCCTAATGCAAGACCAAGATTCGCATCCGGATCCACATCTGCTGCAAGTACCGGTCTTCCCTCTGCTGCATACAACCTGGCCAGCGTTGCTGCAAAAGTAGTTTTGCCTACGCCGCCTTTTCCTGTAACTGCTATTTTCATTTTACGTCATCCACCTTTTATTACATTTTAAGATTACAGCAGATTAGATTCCTAATGCTGTTCTCTTTTCTTCAATTCTCTCGATCATAAGATCAACTAATTTCTCGATGTCTGTCTCTACTGTGTAAGCAGCACCTGTCCATTTTCTTGTTCCCTCTGTAAGAAGTTCGCACATTTCTGAAGAACCGGAAACATATGGATCAACACCAAGGAATGTATCAATACCGGTACCTACTACATAGTTACCGATGGATACAGCTTTTTCAGACATCCACTCAGGAGCACATCCAACTACAGGAAGCTGATTGATCTGAAGACCTGCATCTTTTGCAAGTTCAGCAGCAAGGATCATCATACGGGAAATATCTACGCATGATCCCATGTGGAGTACCGGTGGGATATCAGCCAGTTCACAGACACGTTTCAGACCTGCACCGCAGAGATCTTTTGCAGATTTGTCCATAAGACCTGCTTTTGCAGCTGCCTGTGCAGAACATCCGGAAGCAATGACAACGATATCATTGGCGATACATTTCTTCATCAGTTCAATATGTGCATAGTCAGGACGGATCTTAGGATTGTTACATCCAACCATAGCAACAGCACCACGGATAACACCGGAAGTGATGCACTCAAGTAATGGTTTTGTTGTTCCTGTCTCATCAACCTGAGAGTTTGTAACACCGTCAAGAACCTTAACGATTGCTTCTACGGAATAACCAACTGTAGCTTTCTGTTTCAGCTGTGGGATATGTACAAGTTCAGGTTTTCTGTTCTTGAAGTTATCAATAGCCATCTTAACGATTGCTTTTGCATTCTCTCCTGCTGTCTCAGCATTGAATCTGATAAATTCAGCATCAGGCATCTGAGCGATCGGAGAAGTTGTGATAAATTTAGTATGGAAGCATTTGCTTAAAGGTCCTAATGCAGGGAAGATACACTGAACGTCTACTACGATTGCTTCGCAGGCACCTGTCAGTACTACATTCTCCTGCTGCAGGAAGTTACCGGCCATCGGAACACCGCGACGCATAGCTACTTCGTTTGAAGTACAGCATACACCGGAAACAGTGATTCCTTTTGCTCCTACAGATTTTGCATAATCGATCATTTCTTTGCTGTCTGCATATTCACAGATCATCTCGGAAAGACTCGGATCATGTCCGTGTACAACGATGTTTACATTCTCTTCAACCATTACACCAAGGTTAGCTTCAGTGTCAATTGGTTTCGGAGTTCCGAATAATACGTCAGAAAACTCTGTTCCCATCATGGAACCGCCCCATCCATCAGCAAGACCGCAGCGGATAGACTGTTTTACAAGAGCTTCCGGAAGAGAAGAACATCCCATATGAGCCATATGTAAAGAAGTGGAAACCTCACGGTCGATCGCACGTGGTGCAATTTCATTTTCAATCAGTTTCTCTTTCTGTCCTGCAGGCATTCTGTCAAGGAATCTCTGATATCCAAATGGTTTACCATATTCCATCAATCCTGTCTCAGCCATTTCATGAGCCAGATCATAGATATCTTTTCCTTCTGTTTCTACGCCCCATTCTTTTGCAATACGGATCAGTTTCTCAGGATCTTTTACCTGATAGTTTCCGCCGTCTTTTGCACAATATAATGTGTGGCAGATTTCACGACCGTGATCAGAGTGAGTAGCTGCACCACCTGCTGTAAATTTCAGGAAGTTTCTTCCTACGATACCATGGACGTCACATCCACAGATACCTCTTGGTGCTTTAGGGGTAATACGACATGGTCCCATAGAACAGATACGACAGCAGACACCCTGCTCACCGAATTTACAATGTGGAGTCTGGTTTTTTACACGGAACTGCCATGCGTCAGCTCCAACCTTTGCACCTGTCTCCAAAAGTCTGGCAGTAGCCTCTTCAAACTCTTCCACTGTAGTTAATTTGAATTCACTCATTATAGACCTCCTTTAATTCTGGTTTGTGTATTCCTTAAGATACACATTTTTATTTTATTAATAATCCCACAGGCAGGAAATCCCGGTTATCTATATCTGAAGAATTGGCTCCGTTAAAGATAACTGTGATAACCCATCCCCTCCCATGGGTTATTTAACTAAAAAAATAAAGATATAAAATTGTATTTATTTCTGCATATATAGATTTCCTATGCGCACAAACATCCCTCGTCGGATTCCCATCCGACAAGGGGTGTATTTTATAATTTTAAATTATCAACGATTGCACGAAGTGCAGTCTTGACAGGGTTGTCTTCCGGAAGTGTGCTTGTAGGACGTCCTTCACAGTCATATTCATAAACTGTTTCATCCTGTGGAACAACACCAAGAAGTGTCAGTCCCTGATTTGCAATCTCTTCCTGAATTCCCTTATTCAATTCTCCTTTCGGAGCTCGGTTAATGATCAGACCGACTGTATCAGGATGCATATCACATTCTTTAATGAGTTCTGCAATCCTGCCTACTGCCTGTACGCCTCTTCTGGAGCAGTCGCTGACCAGAATGGCAGTCTGCATGCTCGGAAGCACGCCTCTGCTGATATGTTCCATTCCGGCTTCATTATCTACAACAATATATGGATAATTATTCTGATATTTTGCAAGCTGAGTCTGAAGAAGACCATTCACATAACAGTAACAGCCCTTTCCCTGTGTCCTTCCCATAACAAGAAGATCAAAGTCATCATCCTCAACCAGTGCATCTTCAAAGCGCATCTCTGCGTAATCTGCCTTGGACATTCCGGTAGGAATCGGATTCTCTTTTGCAAGTTCAGCACGTGCAATTTCCTCACGCACATCACCAAGAGTTGTCTCTACTTTTACGCCAAGAACTTCATTAAGATTTGAATTTGCATCAGCATCTACCGCAAGAATCGGTCCTTTACCCTTTTCACACAGGTACTGGATCAGCATTCCGCATAATGTTGTTTTTCCTACGCCGCCTTTTCCCGCGACAGCAATTACGTGTGCCATAAAACCAGGTGCCTCCTAAATCTGTCTTAATTCAATATAGTATGTCAGGTTTAAAAAGTATTTTACTCCCGACCTGATATCAGTCACATTTCAGTTTCACAATACTGTTAGCAAGGTCAACCATCAAAATAGTCCCCTCTACCACTCTCTCATCTCCCATAATATCTCTGAGGATCAGTTTGTTTCCGTCTACATCAATGCGGGAAACATTTTTAAAAATAACAGAATCATCACTTTCTTTATATACTGTTGCAAGACACATAATTTTGCCTCCTAGTTATGTCATTTGAAATCTGGTATATCATTTCATTTCTTCTTTTACCAAAGTAAGTGCCAGTCCAAGGCGCATATTTCCCTTCTGGAAATCAGCCACTGCTTCTTTGATCGTTTTTGCCGAATTATCAAGTCCCATTTTCTGAAGATTGTCAGCCATCTGATCAAGTTCGGCTGCATGGTGTTCATTGTGCTGCAGCATATAGGTGAGCAGTGCAATCGTTTCTTTCTTGCAGTCGCCACCTTCACAGGATCCACAGTCTCCATGAGAATGTGTATGATCTCCGTCGCCATGTGTATGAGCATGTGTATGAGCATGTGTATGTGTCACGCCATCTGCGTGTGTGTGTTCATGTGAATGTTCCGGTGTATGTTCATGTCCATGCTGGACAAGATTTCCGTTTTCATCCTTAATAAGATGCATATGAAGCTCCTTTCTCCGGTTCTACCTCCGGGGCACCTGAAAACAGGCGCACTTATGAC
>ONZZ01001836.1_pt1 | contig 12537 bp, 10 predicted proteins | sample 1671101 | NCBI WGS metagenome assembly ONZZ01 (sample SAMN06348122, study PRJEB24527) | human gut metagenome | biome: human gut; feature: ankylosing spondylitis patient; material: feces | host: Homo sapiens | place: China | collected 2015-10
CCTTGCCCCGCGCTTTGACCTGACCGCCGCACCCGCCGGAGACTTCTGCCTGACGGTTGCGCAGGGGGTGCAGCTGGTGTATACTGAACAGGACTGCACCTGCATCCTGCGTTTCACCGACCCCGCTCTGGCCGACGGCCGCACCGTGCGCCGCGCCCGGCTGGCAGCCCCCTGCCGCAGCCTGCGGGTGGTGGGCGACAATTCCTCGCTGGAAATTTTCCTGAACGGGGGAGCCACGGTGTTCAGCACCCGGTACTACCCTGCCCCCGGCGACGTGAGCGTAAAGTTGACCGGGGCAGCCTGTGAACTCTGCAATTTGTGATCTGGAGGTTTTCTATGCCCGGCAATACTCTGTTTTCCATCGGCGAAGCGCTGATCGACATGATCCCGTCCCGCGTGGGATGCGCCTTTGACGAGGTGCCGTCCTTCAGCCCGCGCACCGGCGGCGCACCGGCCAATGTCTGCGCTGCCTTTGCCCGTCTGGGCGGTGCCAGCAGCTTTCTCACCCAGCTGGGCGATGACCCCTTCGGCCACAAGATCGCACGGGAGCTGGAAGCCTGCGGCATCGACCTGAGCCATCTGGTGTTCACCGACAAGGCCAACACCGCCCTTGCCTTCGTGAGCCTGGAGGAGGACGGCAACCGCACCTTCAGCTTTTACCGCAAGCCCTCGGCCGACCTGCTGTATGCCCCGGAGCAGATCGACCTGGCCTGGTTCCGCGACGCTTTTGCCCTGCACTTCTGCAGCGTCTCGCTGGTGGACAGCCCCATGCGCCACGCCCATCTGGCCGCCATCGGAGCCGCCCGGGAGGCCGGTGCGATCGTGAGCTTTGACCCGAACCTCCGCTTTCCCCTCTGGCCCGACCGGGAGATGCTGCGCCAGACTGTGCTGCAGTTCCTGCCGCTGTCCAACATCCTGAAGGTCTCGGACGAGGAATTGGAGTTCCTCACCGGCACCGCCGACATCAAAGCCGCCCTGCCCCAGCTGTTTGCCGGGGATGTGCAGCTGGTGCTGTACACCTGCGGCAGCAAAGGGGCCTACGCCTACACCCGCGCCGCCCATGCCTTTGCCCCCTGCCAGAAGGTCAGGGCCGTGGACACCACCGGTGCGGGCGACGGCTTCATCGGCTCCTTCCTGTGGCAGCTGAGCCGGGACGGCGTGACGGTGGACAAGCTGGAAAAGCTGTCCTGCAAAAAGCTGGAGGAGTACCTGGACTTTTCCAACCGGTTCTGCGGCCTGAGCGTACAGAAGCACGGTGCCATCGACAGCTACCCCACCCTGCCCGAGATGGGCCTCTGATCCTCTCGCATCCTGCGCCCGTTCCGGCCTTTGCCGTCGGAACGGGCGTTTTTGCTTTCCGCATTGTAATATCACATTCTAATATAACAGGCGTGACTTATTTCTGCACTCCTGTTTTTTTCCTGCCGGGTTGTGGTGGGCCGGAAGATGTGTTACCATAGAACCAACAGACAGGAGGTTCTTTATGCCGTTTGAATTCGCATTTCTGGACTGGCTGCAGCAGTTCCACAACCCGGTGCTGGATGCGCTGGCCGTCTTTCTCAACTACGCCGGTGAGCACGGTGAGATCTGGATCGCGTTCACGCTGCTTTTGCTGCTCTTCCGCCGCACCCGCAAGGCCGGGTGCGCCATGGCCACGGCGCTGGTACTGTATCTGGTGGCCGGGGACTGCATCCTCAAGCCGCTGTTCGCCCGGCCCCGCCCCTGCGACGTGAACACGGCGATCACCATTCTGGTCAAGCGTCCCCACGGGCACTCCTTCCCCTCCGGGCACACGGCCTCGGCTTTTGCGGCAGCCTTTGCGCTCTGGCTGCAAAACCGGAAGTTGGGCGTCCCCGCGCTGGTGCTGGCGGCTTTCATCGCCTTTACCCGGCTGTACCTGTATGTGCACTTTCCCACCGATGTGCTGGGCGGCCTTGTGCTGGGCCTTGCACTGGGTTTCTTCGCCTCGTGGCTCGTTGACAGCCTGGCAAACAAGTCTAAGAAAAAACAAAGCGTATAATGTAAAACACCCTCCGCTGGAGCAGAACGGCTCCAATGGAAGGTGTTTTTATTTGCTTTGTCGGCCACACTTTACGGTACCGGCCCACCACAGCACTTCCCTGTGAGGGCCGAAAAAAGAAGAACCGCCGCGTCGTTCTCTTGTGTGATGCAGCGGCTCTTCTTTTGCAGATGGGATCTTGCTTTTCTTCCTGTTGCAGGGGCTTATTTCTTAGCTTCGGCGCGCTTGCCCAGTGCGTAGGTTGCAACGAATCCCAGGACCACAGCCACAATCATCACGATGACCGAGACGATAAGGTTGTAACTGGAACCGGTGGGGTCAATGTAGGCAGGCAGGCTGATGAAGCCCGGCGTGGAGATAACGTACTGGGTCATGCCCAGGATACCGGCCAACAGACCACCGATGCCTCCACCGATCATAGCGCCAATCAGCGGGTAGGTCTTGGGGAACAGCACACCGTAGACGCCCGGCTCGGTGATGCCGCACAGAGCGGTGATACCGGCGGAAACGCTGACGGACTTTTCTTCCACATTCTTGGACAGCAGGGATGCGGCCAAGCAGGCACCACCAACGGCCACGTTTGCGGGAGCCATGCCAGTGCAGATCAGCGGGTCAGAGTTGACAGCTGCCATCAGGGCAAAGACCACAGGGTAGGTGGCGTTGTTCATGCCAAAGAAAACCATCAGCGGGGTGGTGATGCCGATGACCATGACGGCCAGCGCGGGAACTGCCTGGTACAGAGCGTAAACACCGTTTGCCAGCCAGGTGCCCACGGTGTTGCCGATGGGGCCGAGAACGATCAGGGTGACAGGCACCGTGATCAGCATGGTCAGCAGCGGGACGACGATGGTCTTGAGAAAGACCGGGATATGCTTTTGCAGGAACTTGTAGACCACGCTCATGAACAGTACGCCCAGAATGACTGGGAACACGGTGCTGTTATAGCTGATAGCCTGCACCGGGATGCCGAAGAAGTCCAGACCTTCGGCACCGTTGATGCTGGAGTACAGCAGGATCGCGCCCAGAAATGCGCCCAGGAAACCATTGGATTTCAGGCGGGCAGCGGCTGCAAAGCCGATGAAGATGGGCAGGAAGTAGAAGGTCGCCTGGTTGATGGCGTAGAAGATGGTGTAGGTGCCAGACTCCGCCGAGACGCCGAACACGTTGGTCAGCAGGGACAGCACCGCACCAGTCAGGCCGCCTGCCACCAGCACCGGGATCACCGGGCTGAACGTGCCGCCGATGAAGGAGAGGATCGCGTTGCCGATGTTGCCGTGATCCTGTGCCAGATCCTTGGCTGCGGCCTCATCGTCCTGCACGCTTCCGCCGGCCTGGATGCCGTCGATCTTGACGACCTCTTCATACAGGTCAGGGACATCCTGGCCGATGACCACCTGATATTCGCCGTTCTGGATGATGACGTTCAGCACGCCGGGCACCTGCTTGACGGCATCGGTGTCAAACTTGGATCTATCCCGCAGTACAAGGCGCAGACGGGTCATGCAATGGGTCGCGCTGACAATGTTGTCCGCTCCGCCGGCCTGCTTGATGATGCCGGCCGCCATGGCCTTATAATCCTTCTTTGCCATTATTTCAGCATCTCCTTTCCCCAGTCCTGACCGTTGGAACGGATCAGCTTGGAGTACCAGTAGAAGGAATCCTTCCGGATACGTTTCATGGACAGCTCTTCCACGCTCTTGGCCGCGTTCTGCTCCTCATCGGTGGTGTCGATGTACACCAGACCGTAACGCTTTGCCATGCCATTGCCGGTGGACAGCAGATCGGTGAAGGACCAGGGGTTGTATGCGATGACCTCGCAGCCGTCCTCGATGGCCATGCCCAGCTGATAAATGTGCTCCCGCAAGTAGTCGATGCGGCCCTGATCGTGCACCTGGCCGTCGGCGTCCTTCGTCTCATGGGCGCCGTAACCGTTCTCGGTGATCATCATGGGCAGGTGATAGTGATCCCACAGGTAACGCATCTCATAGCGCAGGCAGGAGGGGTCGATTTCCCAATCCCAGTCGGTGTACTCGACATAGGGATTGCGGGTCAGAGCGTAGCGGCCCGGCTCCACGGGGAACACCATCTGGCCCTTGACGCCGTTCTTATTCAGCAGATAATCCTGCTGTTTTGCGTCATGCGGCGCATACTTTGCAACGTTGCTGCGGTAGCAGTTGACGGCGATGAAATCGATTTTGGCGCTCTTCATCAGTTCTGCATCGCCGGGCTGCATTCCGATGTCGATGTCGTTCTCTTTCCAGTAGTGCTTGATAAAGTTGCTGTACTCGCCGTAAACATAGGTATCGATCCAGAACTTCTCGGTGAACTCCTCGGCGTTCATAGCAGCGATCTGATCCTCGGGGCGGCAGGTCTCCGGGTAGATGGGCACGCAGCCGGGCACAGGGCCGATCTTGCCGCCCGCCACCATCTCATGGCAGGCGTTGACAGCCTTGGCATGGCACAGGTTCATGATATGGTTGATCTTCCACTGATCCTTGAACCAGTCGTCACAGCCCTTGCTGACGCCCAGCCAGTTGCCATAGCAGATCTGCATATTCTGCTCGTTCAGCGACAGCCAGTATTTGACCCGGTCGCCGAAGTTCTCAAAGCAGACGCGGCAGTAGTGCTCGAATCTTTCCACGGTGTCGCGGCTTTTCCAGCCACCCAGCTCATCCACCCAGACCGGCAGGTCGTAGTGATACAGGGTAACGATGGGGGTGATGTTGTGGGCCACCAGCTCATTGATCAGATCATTGTAGAACGCGATGCCTTCGGGGTTCACCTTGCCGTCTGCATGAGGGATGATGCGGGACCAGCTGAGCGAGAAACGATAGCTGGAGAAACCGCACTCTGCCATCAGGGCCACATCTTCCTTGTAGTGATGATAGTGATCCGCCGCATAGGTGTTATCCGCAAACGGCTTCTTGGTCTTGGAGTTCAGGTCGATGATGGCCGGCGTGCGTCCGCCATCGGCGACTCCGCCTTCCACCTGCCAGGCAGCGCTGGAAGCGCCCCACATGAAGTTGTCCGGGAATTTGGGGTTGTGTCCGTAATACATAGTGTGATCCTTTCCATCTTTGTCAGTCTGTTCTGCCGTCGCAGAAGCCCCCGCGGGTTCAATTCTTTGCAGGACTATCGTAACACATCTCCGACAAAAAATGGGGTTCGCGATGCGAACCCCGTTTGGATGGTTGAACAATTTATTCTTTTGTTTTTGAGCAGTTCCACGGTTTCACCCGTCATTCTGCACATCTTTGCACCCGCATTTTTTGAGAATCCGACAAAGGCAGTTCAGAAATTGGACCCTGCAGCAGGTCAGTCTCCCGGTATTTATTCACATAGTAGCTGTACAGGATATCAAAGAAATAGGTCATACCATACTGGGAGTACACCGTGCGGGCACCGCTGTTGTCCTTTTCGCTCAGGTAGATCACCTGATCGTAGCTTTTCCACATTTTTATGGCGTGGTTGACCGTCACCAGCACCTTATAGGCTGCAACCTTCTGCACCATTGGCTCCATCAGGGTGGCAAAGTTGCCGGTGGCTGAAACTGTAATGAGCAGGTCCTCCGGTGTCAGCACTTTCAGATAATCCAGCGTATAGTGGGCATCGGACACGATCTGCACCAGCTTGCCCATGACCACCATGGACTGCTGGAAGCTGCGAGCCGCCATGCCGGAAAAATCCGAGGTGAAGAGCACCACATGTCGGCTGGCATGAATACTTTCGGCCAGCTTATCCAGTACAGCGGGAGTGGCAATGCGGTTGATCTCCTCCATCATCTCCCCGATGCTGCCGGAAAGGTGTTCCTTGTAGTCCGGACGCACGCTGTAGCCGATGAAGTAGTTGCACTGGCGCTTCCATTCATCGGCCTCAGCCTTCAGGTCGGAAAAGTTGTCAAAGCCGATGGACTGGCAGAACCGCCGGATGCCGCTGCGGGACACATAGCAGGCATCCGCCACGTCGTAGATGTTCAGATCCCGCAGCTGGTCGAAGTGATACAAAAAATACTGCGCCAGCACATAGTACGGGTCTTTCGGTTCACTTTCGTTCATCACTGCCAGCAATGCCGTCATCAGGCTGAAAGCCGTATTTTTCATGGTTTTCTCCTTCTCTGTTTTTGCAGGAATCACACCCCAAAGAATTCCTTGGCGATGTCGGCGCTGCGCTTGGCGTCCTTAGCGTACCAGTCTGCGCCGATCTTTTCGGCGTATTCCGGGGTGAGCACGGCACCGCCCACCATGATCTTGCAGTCCAGCTTAGCGGCGCGCAGGGCGGCGATGGTCTCCTCCATGCTTTTCAGGGTGGTGGTCATCAGTGCCGAAAGGCCTACCAGATGCACGTCCTTTTCCCGCACGGTGTCCACCACCGTCTCCACCGGTACGTCCCGGCCAAGATCCAGAACCTCAAAGCCGTAGTTTTCCAGAATGACCCGGACGATGTTCTTGCCGATGTCGTGTACATCGCCCTTGACGGTGGCAAGGACGATACGCCCCTTGCTGGCGCTGCCCTCGCCCTTTTGGGCAATGGCGGTCTTGATCTCCTCAAAGGCGCTCTGGGCGGCGCTGGCAGCCTGCAGCAGCTGTGGCAGGAACAGGGTGCCTTTTTCGTACTTGGCACCCACGATGTCCAAAGCGGGGATCAAGGCTTCGTCCACCACCTCCAGCGGCTGTTTTTCCGCCAGCAGGGTGCGGGTATGGGCGGCGGCGTCACCCTTCAAGCCCTTTTCCACCGCTTTCATCAGGGCAGCGTAGGGACCGGTGAGTTCTGCTTCGGCGGCACTGGCGGCAGGCACGGCTTTTGCAGCCTGTGCCAGCGCGGTGCTGGCAGGCACACGGTCGGCAAAGCGCTCGATGTACTTTGTGCTCTGCTTGTCCCGGTTGGTCAGCACGTTGTAGGCGTACACCGCCGCCATCATCTCCTCGCTGGAAGGGTTCATGATGGCAAGGTCCAGCCCGGCGTACATGGCCATGGTCAAAAAGGTGGTGTTCAGGTAGGTGCGGCATGGCAGACCAAAGCTGATGTTGGACACGCCCAGCACGGTGCGCACTCCCAGCTCCTTTTTGCAGGCTTCCAGCGCTTGTACCGTGGCCAGCACATCCTCCTGCTGGGCGCTGGCGGTCAGGGTAAGGCAGTCGATGTAGATATCTTCCCGAGGGATGCCTGCTGCCAGCGCTGCCTCGGTGATGCGGCGGGCAATGGCCACGCGGTCTGCGGCTTTGGGCTGGATGCCTTTTTCATCGATGGCCAGTCCCACGATGGCGGCACCGTACTTCTTGCACAGCGGCAGGATGGCGGCAAGCTTTTCCGGCTCGCCGTTGGTGGAGTTGACGATGGGCTTGCCGTTGTACACCCGCAGACCCCGCGCCAGCGCCTCCACGTTGGAGGAGTCCAGCTGCAAAGGCAAACTGGTCACGCTTTGCAGCGCCTTGACCACCTGCTCCATCAGCACCGGCTCGTCCACGCCGGGCGCGCCCACGTTCACGTCCAAGATCTGCGCCCCAGCCTCTGCCTGACTGACGGCCTGTTCCAGCACATAGTTCATGTCGCCTTCCCGCAATGCCTGCTGGAAGCGCTTTTTGCCGGTGGGGTTGATGCGCTCGCCCACCACCGTGATGCCGTCTACCGTGACCGTGTCCACCGGGGTGCACAGCACTGAGGGCATCCGGTGCGCGGGACGCCCCGGGGTGCAGCCTGCAAAGGTGCCGTTGAGCAGCTTGATGAACTCCGGGGTGGTGCCGCAGCAGCCGCCGGCGGCAAACAGGTGCAGCTCCCGGTAGGGCTTCATCTGCAAGGCAAACAGCTGCGGGGTGATGTCGTAGCCGCTGCCGTCTGCCCGGGGCAGACCGGCGTTGGGCTTGACGAACACCGGGAAGTTGCCGGGTACAGCCTCGGCCAGCCGCTTTGCCATGGGGAAGATCTCTTTGGGTCCCAGCGAGCAGTTGATGCCCACGGCGTCTGCCCCCAAGCCCCGGGCGGTGGCGGCAAAGCTTTCCACTGTGCAGCCGGTAAAGGTGCGCCCGCCCGCTTCAAAGCTCATGCTGGCCAGAATGGGCAGATGAGTATTCTCCTTGGCAGCCAGCAGGGCGGCCTTCAACTCGTACAGGTCGGTATAGGTCTCAAAAAAGATCAGGTCTGCCCCGGCGGCTTCGCCTGCCTTGACGATGCGGGCATACTCGGCCACAGCATCCTCAAAGGCCAGCGTTCCGCTGGGCTCCAGCAGCTCGCCCAGCGGGCCTACGTCCAGCGCGGTCAGCGCACCGTAGGGCGCACAGGCGCGCTTGCAGTTTTCAATGCCTGCGGTGATGACCTGCTCCAGCGTGTAAGCACTGCCTGCCAGCTTGTGGGCAGAAGCGCCGAAGGTGTTGGCGTTGACGATGCGGCTGCCCGCCGCAGCGTACTGCCCATGGATGCCCTCGATGAGCGCCGGATCGGTGATGTTCAGCTCCTCCGGGCGTGCGCCCAGCTTGAGCCCGGCAGCTTGCAGCATGGTGCCCATGCCGCCGTCCAGCAGGATGGTATTGCTCTGTCTGAAAAGTTCATTCACTTGCACAGGTCTTTCCCCTCTTTCTGTATTCGCAGCGGGTGCGCAGCACACAATGGCCGCACCCGGCCAGTTGCCCCTTTACCGGGTGGTCGCTGACCCCCAGCAGGGCGGTCACGCTCTTGCGCGGGGTCATCAGGTTGGTGTCGGTGACGCACAGCCCGGCCTTGCGCACGGTGTCCAGCGCCGCTGCCACCAGCGGCTGCACCGCGATGTCCCAATCGCCGTAGCCGGGCGAAAAGCGCCCGGTCAGATACTTTCCCTCGGTCGCCGCCCACTGGCGCAGCTGCGCCTCGGCGGCATCGGCGGCCTGCTCGGCCAGTGCGCTGCCCAAGGCATCGGAGGCTACCCCGGCGGCAATGTCGCCCACGCCCGCCCGGCGGATCTGGGCATCCACCCCGGGGCCCAGCGTCACTGCCAGCAGAATGGCCTGCCCGCAGCCTGCCAGATGCTTGTGCACATCCTCGCCGGGCAGAAGCCCGGCCTCGGTCAGCGCGGGAGTGTCTGCCAACAGCCACACCGCCCGGGGCATCGCCGCCGCCAGCAGCGGCACGGCGCATTTTTGCAGCAGTGCCAGCGTGGCGGCGTCCGGCTCGCCGTGCGCGCCGAAATACCGCGCCGCCTGTACAAAATCTACGGCCTGCGGTTTTTCTATCGCCAGTGGGCGTGGTACACCGATCGCCATGGACTGCACCTCCTTACTTCGCTCGAATAAAGTACTATTCAGTATACCGCACTTGTGGGCTTTTATCAATCCCGCAAAAGGGGAGGAAATAGAAAAAGGCTGCTCTGTTTTTTGAAAGCGGCCTTGCAGTGTGCGCAGTTTTTGCACACTTTCAGATATCCTCCCGGCAATTTCAACAACAAAACAAAAACGCACGCTGATCCTTACCGAATCAACGTGCGTTTGCAGGATCGGAGTGGCGAGACTCGAACTCGCGGCCTCCTGCTCCCAAAGCAGGCGCGCTACCAACTGCGCAACACCCCGACATCTGGCGGCACAGCTGCACCGCCAGAATATAGTATATCGTTTTTTGCGCGGTTCGTCAATACAGAATCCGCAGTTAGGGGCATTGGTGCTTTTCGACTTTTTCAGCCAATAAAAGCAGCAGTGAGGAAGCGGGCGATGACAGGCATCTTTTGCAAAAAGGTGAGGTTTTGGTGCAACTGCCGAAAAGCGGATGCAAAAACTGGACAGAACACAAAATTTGTTGCGCTCTAGTTGCAAGCAAGCCGGAAAGGTGCTATCATAACACTATATCGCCGGGAAGTGCGGCGGTGGGAAATTAGACAGAGGCTGAAAAGAAAGGCACGGCGTAAGCGATGACGATACAGGAATGCTATAAAAAGATGGGCGCAGACTATCAGGAGGTGCTGGGGCGGCTGCACAACGAAGCCATGATCGGCAAATTTGTGCGGATGTTTTTGCAGGACGACAGCTTTCAGATCTTGGAGGAAGCGCTGCGCAGGGGAGACGTGAAGGAGGCGTTCCGCGGAGCACATACCCTCAAGGGCGTCTGCCAGAATCTGGGCTTTTCCAACCTGTATGCGCCCACCTATACCCTGACCGAGACCCTGCGCGCCGGGCAGCTGGAGGGCACACAGGAGCAGTTTGCAAAGGTGGAAGAGCAGTATCAATGCACGATGGACGCCATCCGTGCACTGGACTAAAATAGAATGCGGTGTTGGGCGGCTTTCGGGCTGCCCGACATTGTTCTTTTACGGGATGCGTCTGAAAGCACAGAACCGCCCCCTTGTGCCGCCGCACAGTTTGCGGTATGATAGACAAAAAAGAGGGAAGGAGACTCCATTATGTCCAAACATATCCTTGTCTGTCTGCCCATCAGCGCAGAGCAGAGGACCCGCATTGAGGCGGTGCAGGGCTTTGCATATCGCTTTACCACCCCGGATACTGCCACGGTGGAGGATGCCCTGTGGGCAGATGCCGTGCTGGGCAATCTGCCGGTGCCGTTGATCCGGCAGAACGGTCATCTGGAGTGGTTCCAGTCCAACGCAGCGGGCCCCAATAACTATCTGGAGCCGGGGGTACTGCCGGAGGGCTGCATCGTGACCAACGCCACCGGCGCTTACGGGCTTGCCATCAGTGAGTGTATGCTGGCAATGTGGCTCAGCCTGCTCAAGGAGCTGCCCACCTACCGGGACAACCAGCGGGAACACCGCTGGGCACCCACCGGCCACTCTGTGGGCAGCATTGCGGGCAGCCGGGTGCTTTGCGTGGGCATGGGCGATATCGGCTCGAACTTTGCCCGGCGGGCGCATGCGCTGGGTGCTGAGGTGGTGGGCGTGCGCCGCACCGTGCACCCGGACGCCCCCTGCCCGGACTACTGCACCCGTGTGGTGGCGCAGAGCGCACTGGACGCGGAGCTGCCGCAGGCCGACCTTGTGGCGCTGAGTTTGCCCGGCACGCCGGAGACACTGCATCTGTTCAGTGCAGAGCGGCTGGCGCTCTGCAAGCCCGGTGCCATTCTGCTCAATGTGGGGCGCGGCACTGCCGTGGACGGCGAGGCGCTGGCAGCCGCCGTGCACAGCGGGCAGCTTTCCGGTGCAGGGCTGGACGTGACCGACCCCGAGCCGCTGCCGCCGGAGCATCCTCTGTGGGCAGAGCCGAACGTGATCATCACGCCCCATGTCACCGGCGGCTTCAGCCTGCCCAAGACGCTGGACAACATCGTGGATATCTTTGCGCACAACCTCAAGCGCTATGCCGCCGGTCAGCCGCTGGATAACCAGATGGACCGCCGCACCCAGTACGCCAGCGGCGCACGGCTGCAAAGCACCCTGTAAAAAGCAAAAACTGCCGCACAACTGTGCGGCAGTTTTTGCTTTTATAGTTTACAGCATCACTGCGCCTGTGCAAGGCAGGCGTCCATGGCGGTAAAGATGGCCTCGCTGGTCATGGTGGAACCGGTGATGGCGTCCACACCGGCGGTGGAGCCGGTCTGTGTCAGCTGGGCAGCCAGCGTCTCGGCAGCTTTGCCGCCCAGCTCCGGGGTCTCGGCAGAGGCGTCCACCTGTACGGCGGTCACCTTGCCGCCGGTCACGGTGACCGTGACGGTCACCTCGCTCAGGCAACCCTGTGCAGAGGAGGTGTAGCTGCCATCGGTCAGTGGTGCGGCGTTGTCGGCGGCGGGTACGGTGCCGGTGTTGTGGATATACAGGTTCAGCACAATGCCCATCAGCACGGTGGCCACCAGCATGAGCAGGATATTACGGGTCATTTTTGCGGTCATGGTATGGTATCTTCTCCTTGGGGGTGATTATTTTGCGGGCTTGAAGCTGTCGCGCAGGGTGACTACCCGGTTGTACACGCCGGGGTTCTTGCTGTCCGGGGTAAAGAAGCCGGTGCGCACGAACTGGAACTTTTCGCCGGGCTTTGCGTCCTTCAGGCTCTCTTCCAGCTTGCAGCCGGTGCGCACGGTGACGCTTTCCGGGTTCAGGTAGTCCTTGTAATCGCTGCCTTCGGGGATGCCGTTCATGTTGGCTTCGGTGAACAGCTTGTCGTACAGGCGCACCTCGGCGTCCACGCAGTGTGCGGCGCTTACCCAGTGGATGGTGCCTTTGACCTTGCGGCCATCGGCGGGGTTGCCGTTGCCGGTCTCCAGGTCGGCAGTGCAGTGAATGGCGGCGATGCTGCCGTCGGCGTTCTTGTCCACGCCGGTGCACTTGACGATATAAGCACCCATCAGGCGTACCTCGCCGTCCACGGTCAGGCGCTTGAACTTGGGAGGCGGAACCTCGGCAAAGTCCTCGGCGTCGATCCACAGCTCGCGGGTAAAGGCTACCTTGCGGGTGGTGGTATCGTTGGCCTCGCGGTTGGGGTTGTTGGCCACGTCAAAGTATTCGGTCTTGTCGGCAGGGTAGTTGTCCACCACCAGCTTGACCGGCTCCAGCACGGCAATGCGGCGCTGTGCGGTCAGGTCCAGCTCGCTGCGGATGCAGGCTTCCAGCTGGC
>ONZZ01001857.1_pt1 | contig 12432 bp, 7 predicted proteins | sample 1671101 | NCBI WGS metagenome assembly ONZZ01 (sample SAMN06348122, study PRJEB24527) | human gut metagenome | biome: human gut; feature: ankylosing spondylitis patient; material: feces | host: Homo sapiens | place: China | collected 2015-10
CTGCGGCAGAGTGGTAAAAAAAGTCCGTGCACATGGCAAAATCGTATCGGTATATACAAGGTGGAAGAAAAACACCGTGCAGGTGGGCCTAATCAGACCGGAATATGCAAGCATACTGCTTACCATCTCTGTCGACAGACTCATTTCCGTTTTCCAGGCCACTATTCAGAACGTGACTACCGAATATGTTGTGAATTTATGCATAACCTGCATAAATAGATGCAGAAAACCCATTTTTCATTAGTTTGCAAATAATTTATACTATTCTTATAACTGAAAGGCATACAGGGAGGTCGATTTTATGAAAAACACGCGTTTGTTGCTTTCTGCTCTTTTGGCAGGTTCTTTGTCTGCCACGCTGCTGACTCCAGTGTGGGCCCAGCCGGCCCAGGCTCCTGCGGCTCAGGTAAAGCAAAAGGCCCAGCAGCAGAAGGCCGATGTTTCTGCCTACCATCAGGGGGTTCTCCAGGATACCCAATATGGTTATGTCCAAGGGGTGCAGGTGGACAAGGCCCTGGTTTGGAAAGGGGTTCCCTATGGCACGGCCCAGCGGTGGAAAGCACCTGAGGATCCGGTGCCCTGGAAGGGCATCCTGAAAACGGATAAACCCGGTCCCCGGGGTATCCAAGGTACCGCTGGCAATACCCAAGGGGTGGAGGATTGCCTGAACTTGGATATTTACCGGCCCAACACCAAGGAAACCGGCCTTCCTGTGCTGTTCTTTATTCATGGGGGCAACAACCAGACAGGCCTGGCACAACTGCCCTATATGCAGCATTTTGCAGAAAGTGCCAACGTAGTGGTTATCAGCATCAACCACCGGCTGGGCGCCTTGGGCTTTAACCCGCTGCCCGCCTTGAAACATGGTACGCCCCAGGAAAATTCCGGGAACTTTGCCGTTCTGGATATGATTCAGGGCCTGGATTGGACCAAGGAAAATATTGCCAACTTTGGCGGTGACCCCAACAATATCACCATTTCCGGCTTCTCCTCTGGCGGCCGGGATGTCATGGCCCTTTTGATTTCCCCGGCAGCCAAGGGCAAGTTCCAAAAAGCCCTGTCCTTCAGCGGCGGTATGACCACCTCTAAGCCCGCCTGGGCCCAGAAAATTTTTGCCCAGCATTTTGCACCCCTGGCGGTAGCGGACGGCATGAAAAAGAATACCAAGGAAGCCGCCAAGTGGCTGCTTCAGGATAAACCTGAAGTGGCAGCCTATTTGAACGGCCTGTCCGCAGACCGGGTGGCCGGCGCCTTTGGCGGAGCCGCTATCCGCATGGAAGCCTTCCCGCATTTGTACACCGATGGCGTGGTGTTGCCCAAAGACGGCTTTGCCACCAAGAACTACAACCAGGTGCCCCTGGTGATGGTTACCGGTACGGACGAATTCTCCCTGTTTATGAAAGGAGACCCGTATTTTGCCTCGGCCATTAAGGACAAGACTATCTTTACGGATCCGGTAAAACACCAGGAATATGCTTTTGCCAACAAGTACGGCGGCAAACTCTACGGCCTCTTTAACGCAGAAGAATCCGCGGAAATTATGAAGAGCGCCTACGGAGATGCACCCATTTATACCATGTCCATTGCCTACGGCAATAATCCGGAACTAGTCGGGAAGGAATCTGCTTTCCTGCTGGGCTCCGTCCATGGCATTTGGATTCCCTTCGTAACCGAACTGGCTACCAACTCCGTTGCCAGCTACCCCAAAGATGCTTTCAGCAATCCCGGCGCCCTGGCCCTGCAGAAAGATATCCAACAGTACTTCGGCAACTTTATGCGCACCGGCAACCCTAATGGCAAGAACCTGCCCCAGTGGCAGCAGTGGACCGATACCACCAATGGTCCTTCTTCCCTGATTGTCAACGCCACCAAGGATAAAGCCGTCATCGACCAAAGCCATACCCATACCACCATTAAGGAAGTATTGGACGAAATGGCTGCCGATCAAACCCTCACCAATGCCCAAAAGAAGACCCTGATCCAGCAGGTCATGAATGGCCGCTGGTTCAGCTCCCAAATGGATGCCCGGTTCAAGAATATGAAATAAGGAAAGCGAACTGCATAAGGAAACAAAATAGCCCCTGGCGTGATGCTGAGGGCCTGATTTATGCAAGAAGAACTTTTCTCGTCAGTAGGGCTTTTGTCTGAACTAGCTTCCAAGTGAGTGTTAACGAGCGTTAACGAGTGTTGGCGAGCGTTAGAAAACGTATGGGCAGTGAAAAAAATGGCGGTATAGGTGATGTTTTGCTTGTGAAGGATGAGCGTTACAGAGGCTGCGGTCCTTATGTTTTTAAAAAGCAGCGCAATTTTTTTGTAGAAAAATGCAGTACGTACTTTCTAAAAATACAAATGTATTGAAATTAAGGAACTTTTCCGTGAATGTCCCGAAATTTCATTTTGGCAACCAACTGACAACCAAGTGGCAACCAAGTGACAACCAACTGACAACCATTTGGCAACCGAGATTAGATTAGACTAGACTAGAGTAGATTAGACCAGATAAGACTAAAAAACCTAAAAGCTTGGTGTTTTATATTTACATAGCACTAAGTAGCTATAGAACTACGGCTTTTAAGCTCTATATGCTCTTATGCCCTACAGACTGCTACAGCCACGGTGATTACACGGGAAAGCTCTTGTACAGGATCTGCCTGGCCTGTACCGCACTGAACCGGCTGGTCGGGATGCGGGTTCCCGCTGCCATTTTGCAGACCAAAGACGAAAATCTCGCCAAATTTCGTCTTTAAAGGGTGAAAAGAGTGAAACATAACCTCGGGTATGGACTGTATACAAAATACCGCTTCTGAGCTAATTTTGGACGTAATAGGGCTATTTATACTTTTAGGATATACCCCTATGTTTATATTTTCCTGGATTTTATTATAGCAATAGGTCCCATGCACCGAAGAAATCATTCCGTTTACTTGTGATGTACAAGTGCACAACGCAAGGCTCTTTTTGCCGATCTGAGAAAAGTTGGGCTCAAATCAAGGCAGCTAGGAGAAGGTAATTCAAAGAGCTGAAACAGCCGAGAAAACCAGACGCAGCCTATGTTTATACAGGAAAAGCAAATGATTGAAAAGTGACAGTGATAAACGCAGAAATGGATAATTTGTGATGCAAAGTACACTATACGAGGAATGAGTTTCACTGCGCACTTTTGATAATTGTGATTATATCATTAGCTTGCAAAATTGCAAAGTATGTCGAAAAATAAAATGGGGTAGGGATTGAGGGACCAAAAGTTCTTACCTTCTTGCCTTCTAAAAAAGCAAGGTAAGAACTTTTTAGGGTACAGCTGTGCACAGGACCTCGGATGGACCCAGCCAGGATGCCCGGAGGGCCCCGACTCACGTATATACCCTGCGGACCGCACGACCTATTAAAACCTCGACCTTTTAGGGGAGAGGAAAGCATCACTACTCTTGCTAAAGGTAGTGATGCAGGAGAGGGCTACCCGGCACCATCGCCAGGAAGTCCGCTGACCGCACGACCAAAAATCCGGTATACGGGTATTTTATAATTTCGTTTTTATTTCTCTCTTTATATATCTATATGTAGGTAAGAAAGGTAAGAAGGTAAGAACAGGGGACGCAAACCCAGTATCTATGCGGGTTCCGGGATTTCAAATTTTCTTACCTTGTTCTTACCTTTTTTTGCAAGGTAAGAACTTTTTAGGGTGCAGGAGCGCACAGCGCCGCGAACCACTGCGGGGATACCCGGCACCAGCACCAGGAAGTCTGCCGACCGCACTATTATTCAAACCACAAGGGAGTTTTTTTGTACAAGGTTTATGCTACAATAAAACTGCAATCGGAAAGCTGATAAAAATACAATTGGGGGTACGGGTTTTTACTTACGTTTTAACTTTAGTATGGGAAGAAATTTAGGATTGATGAAAATGGAGGTATGACAATGAGCTACACACTAAAAGAGATGGTAGATTTTGGCACGGTGATGACCACAGAGTATTTTTATTTGAATATGGCTCAAGGCCCGGACTTTTACAAGTTTAAACTGCCGGTTGATCAGGCAAAGCCCTTTGTGGAACTGATTGATAAGGCCGAGAAACTTTTGGCACCTGCTTTTAAGGAAATTGATCCAGAGTCCTATGAAATAACACAAGGCTGCTATGAACCAGATACCAAAGAAGAAGGCTATGTGGAATTTTGTGCATTTATTCTTGGCCCGGTATGGATTAATGGCAAAGAGTATGATGAAAGCGGAGCCATCAATACAATGGATGAAATAGAAGCGGACACGGTTCAAGTAAAATGCAGTTTGGTTTGTGGTGATGAAGTGTTTGATACCAATGGCCTGCTGTTGGAGCTGAAAGCTGTTGATTTTGATAATGGCCAAAAGAAGTAGTTTTTGTGCGTGGCGGTGATACTGAAAGCTTCGTAGCTTTTGGCCGCAGGAAAATGTTGATGGACGTCAGTGATAAAAAGTATAAGCCCAGACACCGGATTCGTGGGGGATTCGGTTTCTGGGCTTTTATTTTGTTGGGAGGAATTTTGCTCATTTTGAATTCATGATATAATACTTATATACATGCTAGAGCAAGAAGAATGGTTCCGGCAATGAACGGAAAAACTTAGAAGCGATGGTTTGGCTTAATGTGGAAGCCTAAAGTCCTGCAAAAAAATTGAATATTTGTATATGGGGAAGTACTGATAAAAGGGGGATAGTTATGGGAACTATACTAAATAAAAAGCAGATGACAGAAGAAGATATAAAACTGCAATACATTACCCCGGCCATTGTATCGAAGTGGGACATCAAAAAAGTTACGATGGAAACCCAGATTACAGATGGCAAAGTAAATATTAAGGGGAATATCACTTGCCGTGAAAAGCCTAAAAGAGCAGATTACATTTTGTATCTGAATACAAATAATCCGATTGCGATAGTGGAGGCAAAAGATAATAAACATACTATTTCTCATGGATTGCAGCAAGCCATAACTTATGCGCAAATGCTTGACCTTCCATTTGCTTATTCTTCTAATGGTGATGGATTTGTGGAACATGATTTTTTAACAGGTAAAGAGCGGCAATTTAGTCTTGAAAATTTTCCCACGGAAAAGGAATTGATTGAGAGATATTGTAACGAAGCAAACGATGGAGCAGGCTTAAACACCTCCGAAGAAACCATAATAGAACAGCCATATTATTCTGGACAAAATACGTATGCCCCTAGATATTACCAACGTATTGCTGTAAACAGAACACTGGATGCAATTGCCAAAGGTCAAAATAGAATCCTTTTGGTTATGGCGACCGGAACAGGTAAAACGTATACTGCGTTCCAGATTGTTTACCGTTTGCTGAAAAGTGGATTGAAAAAGAAAATCCTCTATTTGGCTGATAGGAATATTTTAGTTGATCAATCCATTCAACAAGACTTTTCTCCATTGGAAAAGGTAATACATAAAGTCAACTATGCAAAAGATGATCCTAGTACTATCTCTTCTTATGAAGTTTATTTTTCCCTGTATCATCAACTGGCTGGAGATGACAAAGACGAAGAAACTGATGATGGGGATGCTGTTTCTAAATTAAGCTCCTTGTTTGACAAAGATTTTTTCGATTTGATTATTGTAGATGAGTGCCATAGAGGAAGTGCTAAAAAAGATAGCAATTGGAGAAAAATACTCGATTATTTTGCGTCAGCTACGCAAATTGGTATGACCGCCACACCAAAAGAAACCAAGTACGTTTCCAATATAGATTATTTTGGAGAACCTGTTTATAAGTATAGCTTGCGGGAAGGCATTGAAGATGGTTTCCTTGCGCCCTTTAAGGTCATTAATATTACAACTGACATTAGTGAGGGCTGGAGACCAAAAAAAGGCCAGCGGGATATATATGGTAACGAAATCGAAGATAGAATTTATACTAACAGCGATTTTGACTATTCCATTATTCTTGAGGACCGCATTCAACAGGTGGCTGCTGAAATCACCAAGTACCTTAAAAGTACGGACCGGATGGCCAAAACCATCGTGTTCTGTGCTACGGAAGATGCTGCTGAACGTATGAGAATGGCTCTTTCCAATCTCAATGCAGATATGGTGAAGCAGAACCCGGATTATGTGGTACGTATTACCGGAAGTGATGCTTACGGGAAAAGCAAACTAAGTTATTTTATTTCTGTAGGTTCTAAATATCCAGTTATTGCAACAACGTCTAAACTGCTTTCTACTGGCGCAGACTGTAAAATGACTAAACTCATTGTTTTGGATGAGATGATTGGTTCTATGACAGAATTCAAACAAATTATTGGTCGTGGAACAAGACTGCGTGAAAAAGATGGCAAGATGAGTTTTGTGGTTATGGATTTCCGTGGTGTAACCCGGTTATTTGCTGACCCTGACTGGGATGGTCCGATATACATTGATCCTGGTTATAATCCCAATAGTAATGGAGTTGGGGGAGACCAGCCAGGAGGTGGCCCACCGCCTCCGCCCAAAGAAATGACTCCTTATGTAAATACAGAAGGATGTCCGGTTCAGGTTATTCGAGAAACTGTCTCCATTTATGATGCGGGAGGTAAGCTGCTTCGTCAGGAAAATATCATTGATTATACGAAAGAAAATATTCAAGGAGAGTATGCCTCCTTGGAAAATTTTATTCGGAATTGGTCGGCTGAAGATAAAAAAGAAAAGATAAAAGATTTATTACTGGAACGTGGGATTGACTTAGACACGCTTAAAAAAGCCCAACATATGGAAGATGTAGATGATTTTGATTTTATTTGTCATGTGGCTTTTAACAAAAAACCGCTTACAAGAAAAGAGCGGGCAAATAATGTCAAAAAGCGTGATTTTCTGAGTAAATACAACGGTGTTGCACGAGAAGTTCTGGAAGCCCTTCTCGATAAATATATGAATACTGGTATATACGAAATTGAAAAGACTGAAGTACTGAAACTAGATCCTTTTCAAAAATTGGGTAAACCGTCTAAGATAGCATCTTATTTTGGTGGCAAAGAGGGTTACCGTAAAGCAATTCAGGATTTGGAATATTTACTATACACAGATGAGGCGGTATAAGATTTATGAGTAATGTATCCAGTTTTGTAAAAAGAGTACGTGACATTATGAGAAACGATGCAGGCATTAATGGTGATGCTCAGCGCATTGAACAGATAGCCTGGATGCTCTTTCTAAAAGTATATGATACTAAAGAACAGGATTGGGAATTTGACGATGAGAACTATGAGTCTATTATTCCAGAGGAATGCAGATGGAGTAATTGGGCCCATGATGAGTCAGGCAAAGGATTGACTGGGGACAAGCTGCTGGATTTTGTGAATAATTCTTTATTTCCCACTCTGAAAGCATTGCCAGTCGATGCTAATACTCCTATTAAGAAAGCTATAGTACAAACTACTTTTTCTGATGCTAATCAATACATGAAAGATGGTGTACTGCTGCGGCAAGTAATTAATGTAATTGATGAACTGCAATTGGATGACTATAAGGAAAGCCATGCATTTGGTGAAATTTACGAGAATATTTTAAAAGAATTGCAAAGTGCTGGTTCGGCAGGTGAATTTTATACTCCACGTGCGGTAACCGATTTTATGGCGCAGATGATTCATCCAAAAATTGGGGAACATATGGCGGATTTTGCCTGTGGTACAGGTGGTTTTATTACCAGTTGGCTGAAAGAATTAAAAAAAGAAGTTAAAACGACCGATGATGAAGAAGCTTATAGCAACTCCATTTACGGTATTGAGAAAAAACAGTTTCCTTATATGTTGTGTATTACCAATATGCTTTTACATGACTTGGATGTTCCTAGAGTGTTCCATGACAACTCCTTATTAAGAGATGTTTTGGATTATACGGAGAAAGACCAATTTGATGTAATCCTGATGAATCCCCCGTATGGTGGTTCTGAAAAGAATGAAGTGAAAAATCATTTCCCGGCAGATTTGGCCAGCAGCGAGACAGCAGATTTATTTATGTCGGTTATTATGTATCGGCTAAAGAAAGGCGGAAGAGCTGCTGTTATTCTGCCGGATGGATTCTTATTTGGTACTGATAATGCCAAAATAGCTATCAAAAAGAAACTAGTTTCTGAATTTAATCTACATACGATAATCCGGATGCCTGGCAGTGTTTTTGCTCCATATACTTCAATAACCACAAATATTTTATTTTTTGATAATACTGGGGCTACTGAAAGAACTTGGTTCTATCGGTTGGATATGCCAGAAGGCTACAAGCATTTTAGCAAGACAAAGCCCATGAAATTGGAGCATTTTGCACCAGCGGTGGAGTGGTGGAATAATCGCCAAGAATTGACAGAAGAAGGGTTTGATAAAGCAAAATGTTATACGGCTGAGGAGTTAGCAGACAGGAATTATAACATTGATCTCTGTGGATACCCTCATGAAGAAGAAGAAATATTGCCTCCCAAAGAATTGATTCAACAATATCTAGAAAAGAGAAATAGTTTGAATGCAGATATTGACCGAACCCTGAAACAGATTACTGATATTCTGGGTATTGATTTGACAGAGGAGGGCTGATTGTGACCGGAGACCAACTAAGAAATTCTATTTTGCAAATGGCAGTGCAAGGAAAATTAGTTCCCCAAGATCCTAACGATGAACCTGCTTCTGTGCTTTTAGACCATATTTATGCAGAAAAAGAAAAACTCATAAAAGAAGGCAAAATAAAGAAGGAAAAAAATCCTTCTCGCATTTTCCGTGGTGCTGATAATTTGCCTTATGAGAAGATTGGCAAGAACGAACCTGTATGTATTGCTGAAGAAATACCGTTTGAAATCCCGGATAGCTGGGAGTGGGTAAGATTAAATGAAATATGCGAATATATTCAAAGAGGAAGGTCGCCAAAATATTCTCCAATTAAAAAGTACCCAGTAATTGCTCAAAAATGTAACCAGTGGAGTGGTTTCTCCATTGAGAAAGCACAATTTATTGACCCGGAATCTATTAGTACATATGGTCCGGAACGAATATTACAAGATTATGATTTAATGTGGAATTCTACCGGTCTCGGAACGTTAGGCAGAATGGCAATATATAAAACCGAAGCTAATCCATATGAATTGGCTGTAGCAGATAGTCATGTAACCGTGATTCGGCCATTAAAAACGTATGTAAAAGCTGAATATCTATATTATTATTTTGCTAATCCCACAGTGCAAAATGTAATTGAAAAACAGTCCGATGGTTCTACTAAACAGAAGGAACTTTCTACCAAGACAATCAAATCCTATCTTGTACCATTACCCCCACTAAATGAGCAAAATAGAATAATTTCTAGATTAGCCTCATTATTGGTCATCGTAAATAAATATAATTCGATTCACGAAAAACTGATAGAAGTACAAGAAGAATTTCCTGTTCAATTAAGAAAATCCATACTACAACAAGCAATAAGTGGCAAACTTGTTCCACAAAACCCTGCTGATGAGCCTGCATCTATCCTTTTAGAGCGCATTCACAAAGAAAAGTGTGAGCTTGTTAAGCAGAAAAAAATTAAATGTGATAAGCATGAATCTTTCATTTTTAGACGGGATAATTCCTATTATGAAATCTCGAATAAGAAAGAACGCTGTATTGATGAAGAAATACCATTTGAAATTCCTTATTCATGGTCTTGGGCACGAATAGAATCGTTATTTCAAATAAATCCTCGTAATAACATCCCAGATGAAACAATTGTTGGTTTTATGCCAATGTCGCATATCAAAGCTGGATTTACTAATTCTTTTGAGTATGAAGAAAAACTGTGGAAAGATGTTAAAAGTGGATTTACACATTTTGCGGATAACGATATAATTATCGCCAAAATTTCTCCTTGTTTTCAAAATAGAAAATCGGCAATAGTACATAATTTACCTAGTGGGTATGGTGCTGGTACTACAGAACTCCACGTATTAAGGGATTGTACAAACCTTCTTTATATGCCATTTTTTTTACTTATTTTTAAATCCTGTTACTTTATTCAATCTGGAACTAAAGAATTTACTGGAACTGCGGGGCAGCAGCGCATTGGAAAGAATTTTATGTCCAAGTATTTAGTTCCAGTTCCACCTTATTTAGAACAAAAGAGGATAGTAAAGAAAATGGGTGATTGTATAATCAAATTTAATCGTTTCTAAATTGTAATATGGAATTGAATTATACATTGGAAAATTATATTCATCTTTAGGTAGAATCATAGTGAAAGGAGGTCTTTCACTATGATTCTACAATTTGAAAGACATTTGAAAGAAAGCAACCTTGCTGAAAATACTGTAACATCATATTTGTTCGCTGTAAAACAATATTACAAACGACATGAGTCAGTTACAAAGAAAAACATAAAGGAACACAAAGCTTGGCTAATCGAACAATATAAACCAAAAACTGTTAATCTCCGCATCAGAGCTATCAATTGCTACTTGGAATATCTCGGGAAAAATTCGTGGGCATTATCTTCAATTAAAATTCAACAAAAAACCTTCCTTGAAAATGTAATCAGCAATGCTGATTACACGTATTTTAAAGAATCCCTAAAGCGTGATAAAAATATGCTTTGGTATTTTGTCATTCGCTTTATGGCTGCCACCGGAGCCCGAGTGAGTGAATTAATAAAAATTAAAGTGGAACATATTGAATTAGGCCATCTGGATCTGTATTCCAAGGGAGGAAAATTAAGGCGAATTTATATACCAAGAACATTGCAATCAGAAGCTCTTGCCTGGCTTAAAGCAAAGAAACAAAAAAGTGGCTTTATCTTTTTAAATCGGTTTGGTAACAGAATGACTACCAAAGGTATTTCAGGACAGTTAAAAAAGCTCGCAATTCATTATAATTTAGAACCAGTCGTTGTTTATCCCCATTCTTTTAGACATCTATTTGCTAAAAATTTCCTGAGCCGCTGCAATGATATTGCGTTTTTAGCTGATTTAATGGGCCACGAAAGCATTGAAACGACAAGGATTTATTTAAGGAAAACAGCAACAGAACAACGTACAATCGTTGATGATGTAATTGATTGGTAAGCATAGAGCAGATATCACACGTTAATAAATATTCAATCTATACTCAAATTTTATGTAATAAGTCGACACTAAGCGTATCTAGCACGTTTTGGATTTTCTTTTAAATATTGCAAACCTTATAGACGGTATATAATAACCGACTCCATTCTAAACAATTTTGGTATTAATAGATATGGCTACTGTTTTGCTAAATCCTAAACATCTATTCTTCTATAAAATCATTATATTTCTCACCACACCAATTAATAGAACCAAGAAGAAAATTTATCTTCGCTGATTCAGGCTTATGGGGTTCTTGCAGTTATCCAGTTTTATCCACGTTATCTTGCTTACAGCACTTGTTCAATTGGAAAACACACCTAATTTTTCCATCCAAACTACCATCTTTCAAAAGAAGATGTATAGTCTCCTACGGTAACAGTGCTCCCTGTGTTTAAATTCACATTTTTTCTTTAAATGCAGCCATAACAGGAAGGATTCTATTTATGCTCTCCACAATGCGTTTTTGCTCATTGATAGGGGGAACCGGAATCAAGAAATGCCCTATCTTTGTTGCGTTTACATTCGATTGATTAATGCCATCAGACTTTACATCTTTGCAGTAATTCCTCTCATATTCAGAATTCATTACAATATTCAAGTACTCTGGATTAATATGAATTGGCTTTATTTGTACAAGATATCCTGCAAAAATTGCAGGATATTCTCCCCGATAGATTCCTGTCTTTCCTACATGCTCTCGACTATTTGTACGATTGAAAAGAATATCCATAGGCTCTAACCTATACTTTTCATTGTCTTTTTGGTTTGAACTAAATACTAAATCTGAATAGTCAATCTCACCATTTTGAATATTCCCCATGCGAAGAACAATAATATCACCTGTAAGGCTGGACTTATTAGAAGTTCCGTAGCGTAAATCAAAACAAATATCACGTAACCGTGCCCACGCCCATGTTTCAGGAATTTCAAATGGTAATTCTTCATCAATACCGTGTTCTATCTTATTCGACATTTCATAATAGGAATTATCCCTTCTGATAATCACGGATTCATGTTTCTCTTTTTTTAGCTCACCTTTTTTTATCAGTTTCTGCTTCTCGTTACGAATGCGCTCTATCAGGATAGAAGCAGGCTCATCAGTAGTATTTTGAGGAACAAGAGCACCTTTTATAGCCTCTTGAAGAACAGACTTTTTAAGCAGCTCTGGAAATAGTGCATCTAGGTTATTTAATCTTTCTGATAAAGTAAAGAAATTATCTGTATAAGGCGTTATTTCTTCAATCCGATTAACTATTCTTTCCTGTTCAGCTAAGGGCGGTAGTGGGAATAAAAGGGAATGTAGTGCATTCGAAGAAAGACCTTGTATACCAATACCTTTTCCGCCTATTCTATTAGTTTTTTT